>Ga0154565_1146_pt1 | contig 13729 bp, 10 predicted proteins | sample RifGroF2_FD_105708 | JGI IMG/M metagenome (GOLD analysis project Ga0154565, IMG submission 105708) | Lentisphaerae bacterium GWF2_52_8 | reverse complement strand
GCCAGCCTTTGCAGCCGGAACTGCGGGTTTAGGATCGGGCATTTTAGCATCAGGGTTGAAATAGACAATCTCTTCTTTCCATTCATCAGTGTTTTTGTAGGCGACTTTTGCAAAAAAAGCAGCCATCCCCATAATCTGCTGCTCGCTGTAGTTTTGTTCGTTGAGGCGCACGCCCATGAAGAGCAGGGACACGTTTTCGGCAATCTGCCTGGGATGCCTGTCCTGAAAGGCCCTGTAAAAATTAACGGGTGCCATATGAAAGTTGCTCCCGCTGGAACAGAGAAGCTTACGCACAAACTTATCATAGGGCATGTTCGTGCGAATGCTTTCGCGGACCCAGCGATAATAGGCCTGGGCAGCCTGGGGCCAGAGGTTGCTCGGAAATTCAGCCTTGATGCGGAGCATATCTCCCCACTTCATTGCCCAATAATCGGCAAACTCATCCTGCGCAAGAAGTTTATCTATGAGAATACGGCGCTTTTGGGGATCAGTGCCGGAGAGAAAACTCCTGACGGTCTCTGCAGAAGGCAGTGTTCCAGTCGTATCAAGGTAAACCCTTCGGATAAAGACGGCATCCGTGCAGGTTTCGGATGGCGGAACCCCATTTTCCTTGAGCTTGTCTAAAACGATCTCATCAATCCGATTGTTTATTTTGAAGGACTTGAAAAGCACCGGGTCGCAGGGCGGGTGGCGCGGCACAGATTTTGAAACGGAGGAAATTCCGGATGAAGCACCCGCGCCGGAATTCTCCTGCACGCAACCAGCTCCCCCATAAAGCGCAAGAAGGAAAATCAACAGCAAATACCGGATAATTTTACTCTTCATGACAATAAACCCTCAGTGAGAGGTAAAACGCAGCGCAAGGCAATTTTATTGTGTTGATTTTGCCAAGTCGCCAAACTCTTGAAAAAATCAGAATTGCAGCCTGACTCAATCTCAAAAGCCAGGAAGTCCTTGGAAGCCGAAGTCAAGGAAGGAAACTTTCCCTCTCACGCAAGCGTGCTTGCAGTAAGATCAAGCAGTCTATTGCCTTTGCGAAGCTTTATAGCTTCGTCGAGCTTCAGGTAGACTTCCTCCGGGACAAGGAGGGTTTCCTTCATTCCCGAGCCCATTTCAACTCCGAGCTGGTTTGTCCCGTGGAAGTCTGAACCTCCGGAAATAAGCAGCTCGTTTATATTTGCCAGTTCAATCATTGCCTTCTGCTGCTGCGCGGTGTAGGAAGTGTAATAGGCCTCTACTCCATCCAAGCCAAGTTTTATCAAGGTCTTCAAGAATTTTCTCACCGAGGACAGCTCTCCTCCCCTCGTTGCCAGGGGATGAGCCCAGAAAGTCAGCCCGCCGGCCTTGTGAATGGCATCAATCGCCCTTTGGGGTTCAGGGAGTTTGCGGCTGCAATACGCGGAACCGCCACGTCGCAGACACGACTCAAAGACAGACTTCGTGGTCTCAAAATACCCCTTCTCAACAAGTATCTTTGCAAAATGCGGCCTGCCAACACTTTCTCCTCCCGCCACCTGCAACACGTCTTCAAGGGAAATCATATAGCCCTGCTCACGAAGACGGGCTATGATCTGCAGGTTGCGGGTATCACGGTTGCCCCTGATTTCGCGGAGAAGCTCTTCGAGGGATGCCGAATCAGGATCGACGAAAAGGCCCACGATATGAACCTCACTCCCGGCCATGTCAACAGATATTTCAACGCCCGCCACCGCCGTCACGGACGGCATTGACTCCGCCGCCAAGAGAAATTCCTTCAGCCCGCTCAAGGTATCGTGATCTGTCAAGGCTATTACACTAATCCCCTTCTCCCCAGCAAGGGACACCAAGGCCGAAGGGCTCAGGGAACCGTCGGAGGCGGTGCTGTGGGTGTGCAGGTCGATTTTCCCAGTGCTCATGTAAGTCCCGTGTAACTCAACCACGCTTCGGCGATAAGGTTGTGCCCGGCATTGCTTGGGTGAACGCCGTCTCCCGCCCAGAAGGAAGGCTCCTGGCGGCAGCATGCTGCGGCAAAGACTCCATCCAGCGGAACATAGGCATCGGCAAATTCCAGCGCAAGCTTACGGGTTACGCTTATCTTCGGATCAAGGTCTTCCCTCCACTTCCATTTCTCGGAAGGAACCGGCAGGACGAACGGCTCGACCATCACAATCTGGCAGGACCCAAGAGAACGGCGTGCGGCTTCGAGAATGTGGCGGTAGTCCTCTTCGAACTTCTCGGGAGAGGTGGGGTCATTCGAGTCGAAACGCCTCCACGTGTCGTTAATGCCTATGTAGATGGAAAGAACGTCAGGCTGCTCCGAAAGACAGTCCTTATCCCACCTGTCCCTGAGGTCCTTCACGCGGTTCCCGCTAATCCCGCGATTCATAAAAACCGGGTTAAGCTCTGCAAATGCCGTCCCGAGCCTCGCGGCGAGCATCTGGACGTATCCGCCTCCGAGCCCAAGGGAATTGTTGCGGTCGCGCCCGCAATCCGTAATGCTGTCCCCTATGAATAAAGTCTTTGAGCCTTCCTCGTAGTGTATCATGTGGATCCTCTGTTTTTTCCAGGTAATTTCAGAATAAACCCTAATCTTGCAATAGAAAAATCGCAAGGCCACCTTGAATAATTTGCCGAATATGATAGTTTTGAGGCTCGACATATAAAAGGCAGACTAATATCTGTAAGGATGGCGTGGATGAAAAAGAAAAATACGTCAAACACGGACACGAAAAAGTTTCCAAAGTTCACCGGTCAGAAAAAAGTCTACTACGACGGTCTCATGCAGATCCGTGCCCAAGTACAGGATCAGCTTCGCGTCCACAGCGATGAAGCCCTCAACGCACAAAAAGATTCTGCCGGAGAACGCGCAGGCATGGCCACACACATGGCTGACCTCGGGAGCGACAATTTCCGCCATGACCTCGAACTTGGCCTCCTGACAAACGAGAGCGAAATACTCGAAATGATTGAAGAGGCCATAGCGCGTCTTGAATCCGGCGAGTTCGGCAATTGCATGGACTGCAACAAGGAAATAGCGGAGGAGCGCCTCCAGATCAAACCGTATGCGCGCTTCTGCACCAAGTGCACCGCAGTCCGTGAATCACGAGGCGCCAGTTCGCTCTGAGCGAAACGGCATATGACATTGAAACGCCCTCTTCCTCATGAAAGCCCGGCAGAACGGCAGGTTTTGCGACGGGCGTTTGTCCTTGCCGGGATTCTGCTTCTTCTGGATCAGATCAGCAAATTCCTTGTCGCAGGCAATATTTCCGTTGGCCAGAAAATCACAATCATCCCAAACTTTTTCAACCTCACCTATATTACAAATCCCGGCGCCGCCTGGGGAATCCTGGCAGGAAAAGGCTGGCTGCTTCTCCTGATCTCGATACTTGTGCTCTTTTCGATAATCTTTTTCCTGCGTTCCCTTACCGAGGGCTGGAATGAACGCTACTATGGACTCTGCATGGTAATGTCCGGAATCGTCGGCAACATGATCGACCGCATCTGGCGGGGCGAAGTTGTAGATTTCATACAGTGGTATGCCGGAAGCTACTACTGGCCATCCTTCAATGTCGCAGACTCCGCTATCACCGTAGGTGTCGCAATCTTCATAATCTCATCCCTGCTTCGCCCCCAGGACGACAAGTGCCGCGGAAAAATACATTCCTAAACGCTCCCCTGCCCTTCCTCTCAGGAGAAAACCCGTGAGAGACTCCCGTCCACTCCTGGTCATAATGGGACCAACTGCAAGCGGCAAAAGTTCCCTCGCTCTCGATTTGGCAAAAAGGCTCGGCGGGGAAATCGTAAGCGCGGATTCAATGCAGGCCTATCGTGGCCTCGACATAGGCACCGCAAAGCCAAATCAGGAGGAGCGTTCAGCCATCCCGCATCACCTCATAGACATCATGGACATCTCCGAGCCGCTCGATGTTTTCCGCTACGTCTCTCTCGCCGAAACCGCAATAAATGAGATTTCTTCACGTGGGCGGCTTCCCGTCATAGTTGGCGGCAGCGGCCTCTACATCCGCTCACTCCTATATGGCCTCGATCCTCTCCCAGCACAGCCCGCCCTTCGCGCCAATCTCGAAGAACAGTATGGCAAGCCGGAAACTTTCGAAGCCCTCAAGAAACTCATGGCCGAAAAAGACCCTGCTGATTTTGCACGCTGGCAAAAAGATCAGCGCAAACTCCTCCGCGCACTCGAAGTCTTCAGCCTCACGGGCAAACCAATCACCGAACTCCAGACAATCGCATCCCCGAAACTCCGCTACCCCCTCCTTGCCGCCTGGCGCCTCGAATGGCCGCGCGAGGAACTCAAAGAACGCATCCGTCTCCGCACGGAGCAAATGCTTGGAGTGGGCTGGATCGAGGAAGCAAGACAAGCTCTTTCACGGGGCTTGGCAAAGGCTCCCAGCGCCTGGCAGGCCCTGGGCTACGGCATCATAGGAGAGTTTCTCGACGGAAAGATAAGCCGTGAAAAAATGTGCGAACTCATAAGCACCGCCACCTGGCAGTTTGCCCGTCGGCAAATCACCTGGTTTTCACACAAACACCCGGAAGCTGAAACCATCTTGATGCCCGCCGATCTTGACGCTCTTCAAGAAAAGCTTTCAAGAAAAGCCCCGGCTTTGCCGGAGCATTGAATTCTTTCCATATATGAGGAGGCCATCTCTCAATATGCATGCCGGAAAACGGCGAGTTCCACCTTCTGCTTATCATTGTTTTGAACAATGCCTGTGATGAGCCTGGGGTATTACGATGGCCAATTATCCCAGAATTTCTTTTTGCCTGGCAGGCTTACGAGTTTTCCTACTTCTTCTCGTGAGGCCCCTTCCTGGTTTAACATTTTGTCAACTTGCTTGCATGCTGACATGAAGGAATGAACTTTTGGGATGCTTTCATTATTGCACATTCCATGACAAACATAGGTAAAAACGCCCGATGCCCCGTCTGCGACAGCCTGAAAAACAAAATCTGAGATATCCTGGCTTGTCATGCTTGGATAATGAAAATTGCACAAGCGCCACTGGAAGGGAACGCGAGTTTTTTCACTGATGATTTTAGGATTGACTTTCGGGGAAACAGACGGGTCATAGCCGACGAGTTGCAATTCTTCCAGGAAATGCAGGTGTTCGGGGCGCAAATCCTCTATATGGGCGGATCTTTCACCCGTGGTCAGTCCGTTATAGTACTGTTCAATATAGGGGATCACAAATTCCGGCCATATGGCCGGACTTAACATTGCCGCCACATCATCAGCCAAACCAGTCCCACCAGGATCGATCAGGGGTGCTGCATACAATTCCTTTCTGAGAAAATAATTGAATTTTATAATACTCTCAGTAATCAGCCTTAAAAATTCTTTTGTCTGTTCAGGATTATCGTAAGGGTCGTAAAAAAACTCATCGCGCCTTAGCAAATATGCCGTGGTTATGGGACCTTCTCCCTTATATGCAAAACCAACTTTCTCATCAGGAAAAGCTTCTTGCATTTTTCTCTGGTATTCAAGATAATATGGCAACATTCCGGCCTTTCCAAAATCAACAGGTTTCTTTAAAATTTCGATGCCGTCCTGAAGCGTATTACACAGGACGCCATGGTTGACTTCGCCTCCTTCAGGGAAAATCAATTCGGCGCCAAGGGTGTTTATATGACCGTAACTTATCGGCGGAGTAATTGGAGCCGGCAGTCCAAGCCCGGCGCCGAACATTTCACGCAGCATAGGACGGCCTTTCTTATATAATTCAATTCCGGCCGCCGGCTTTAAAAACATCTCTTTTATTTCTACTCCGCTTATCTCAAGCAGTGCTAAATAAGTGGACGAAACGTTCCATGAAAATGGCTTGCTTTTTTTCAAAGTGCAATAATCAGGCTTATTCATACTAATTGATGTCCTTGCTTTCAAAAAAGACGCATTTTCCCACTTTTCATGGAAAAATTATACAATATTTGTATCCGGCAGGCAAGGTGATTTAAATGCAATCTTTTGCACTATCCGCGCATATGAGGCTATAATCAGGTCAACAACTCATCTTTATCTGCAATTTTCTTTCTGTAGATGGCGGGGGAGTATCCGGCGATTTTTTTAAACCACTTTGAAAAATAACTTTGCTCTGTGAAAGAGAAATCACTCGCAATATCCGAGAGAGGCCTGCTTTTATTCATAAGAGCCTTGCAGATGAATTTAAACCTGTTTTTCTCCCAGAATTTATGGGGAGAAATTTTAAAATAATGTTTAAATGTACGATTCATTTGGCTTACGCTGAGGAAGCATAGCCCAGCCATGCGGGCGGCATCGTATTCAGCGCAGTCTGGTGACTGAAGAAATTTATAGACCTTGCTTATTCTGCCATCAGCAAAGTATTTGAAGGAAGGTGTCAGTTTGTTTGAAGACAGATGTTTGAGTATGATTTCATGTGCCATTACAGGCAATTTCATATTATCCTTAGAAGGACTCAAAATGGATTTTCTCATTTGATCCAGGAGTTTAAGGCTATACTCAAAATAATCAGGAGAGAACATGATTGGAAGTGTTTTATGCTCTTCCAGCAATTCATCATTTTCAAGCCATATCCGGTAATGGATATTCTGCATCTCGAATTCAGGTTCAATATCAAAGTAAAAATCCGTGAAAGGAGGAATGGCAATCACCGTGCCTTTTTTGAGCACGTATGTTTCTGAATTTATATATAACTTACCTGTCCCTTTTGTTATGTGCAGCACATGGGAATCATCATTGATATGGATATGGCTTTTTACTATTCGTTTTTCATGGTAGACGCAAGCATAACTTACAAACTGAAATTTGTGTTTTTCCAGGAAATCACATTCCATCTTGTAAACCAAAATTTGAATTTTAAATGATAACTTGTTAAATGGGGATCAATATAATGATTCTTGGATCAATTACAAAACTGGCCGCTTTTTAGCAAAAAACATGACAGAATCCCCCGTGGCAAGCCATGGGGGACTTCCATCCGTCAGATACCTGAACCCTTTCGACTCCATGGCCCGTTGCCTGGCGCATGGAATGGGAGAATGATGACCTTATTCTTTGCTCAAGCTCTTTTCAAGATAGTTACGGCGCAGTTCGGCCACTTTGAAGCCCATCTCGTTCCAGCCTGGAACGGCCTCGGAAAAGACTTTTTCAACATCCGCATCACTCATGTCGGGTTTGACCAATGCCACATAGGAATCCAGCTTTTCGACATAAGGAGCAATCACTGCATTGTAGAAGGCGGTATCGCCAAGAACGGGATCCTTCCAGAAGTCAATCACTCCCTGATGTGCATGCCCCGTCTTCTTTTCCGCAGTGTATTTTTTCAGTGCGGAATAGACGATCTTGCGCTTGATCCCGATCATCTGCTCCTTGGAGATATTAAACGCAAGATTACCCCAGGTTGAACGTCCGTGAATCGACTTTGTCCCGTTCCAAGAGTAGCCGCCGGAACGTCCCCAGTGGACATTTTCAAACTCCCAACGGTCAGCCGTATCCGGCAGCTTGTCGTAGTACAGCTCCCAGGACAGGAACATGTAGGTTATGTACCCGTCATCCGTAAAGATATGCTCCGTGCGCATTTCCTGGGAATTCTTGTCGAACCTGCGATGATTTTCATTCGGGTATGTGGTATTCCAAACAGCATTTTCACCGCTCTGAAGATCGGGCAGGAAGCAGGTGTAAGGCTGATTTATTCCGGGGGCCAGATACATCTCATAAGAGCCAGCGCCCAGAAGCTTGGCTTCGACCTCGCGGACCTTATCGTCAAATCCGCGGAAGAGAAGATGTATGCCGTTCACATCGCAGAGGGCGGAAAATTCGGTGAATTTCATCTTCTTTTCTGTGTCAGCACCTATGCCTCCGCCACGGTTGCCGGTTGAGACGTCCGTGACAAGGAAGTCCATGTTCCCGCCGAATTTCCTGTCCATAAGCTGTGGCATGGGCTTCTTTTTCAAAGCCATCCAGTCGGAGATTCCAGAGACAGGCTTGTTCATGAAATCAAGGGTTAAAAGCTTTTTCTCCTCGGCGACAAACAGGCTGTCATATATCTTTTCCAACGCGGCGGCGGAATCGAATTTCTTCGCAAGCAATGCTGTGCTTCCGAGCCTCGCAAGCTCTTCACTGCGCAGCTTCGCGTTGACAGAACTCTCCTTCTCAAACTTCTTATTGACCGCGTCAATTGCCGCTGCAAGCGGCTCCTGTTTTTCTGGAGTCCTGAAAAGAACCGCCGCCAAGGCAAACCTGTAGCGCTGGCCGGGCGTAAAGTTCAGATAGTCCTGATATTCCTCGGCAAGTTTCAGCGCGTCATTATGCCGCCCTGTGGCTGCGAGGGCACGGATATGATAATAGACCATCATGAAATCATTCTTCAACGCATCGCTTTTGCGCGCCGTTTCAAGGAGTTCCTGCGCCAAAGGATAATTGCCAAGGTACAACGCATTTTTTATCGGCGTGCTGAAAGAGCAGAGATTGGAGGCGGGATCAAAGTCCTTTGTGTAAAACTTGAGATATTGATCTCTTACCTTTTTGCTCTCCGGGCTTGCGTCGATGAAATATTCGAAGGCAGCCTTTCTTGAATTTTCCGGCTGTTTTTCATCTTGCAACACCTTCAATGCAACCGCCTTTGCCTTGTCCATGAGCTGGGCCTGCCTGTAGACATTGGCCTCGTCGATAGGCTGAGCGGCATCACGATAAACCTTCGCAGCATCCTCGAAACGCTTGAACGTCACATATTCCGAAGCGACAAGCCGGTTCACATTGACGAGGGCGCCAGCGGAATTGTCCTTCTTAAGGATTTCCTTGTAAAGCTCAACAGCCTCGTCACATTTCCCCTGCCACGAAAGGAGCTTGCCTATGTTCGCATACGCGCTTGTGGTATCCGCAAGATTCATGTCCTTGTAGGAGAGAGGAATTCTAACTGTCTTTTCCGCCTCGGCGATTTTGCCGTCAAGAGCCTGCATCTCTGCAAGGCTCCAAACAGCATCAATCTTTTGGGCGTTGTTTGCTGCGGGCTGGGCAAGGATAGCCGCAACGGCCATGCTGCAGGACTCGAAGTCATTGCCTTTCAGCGAAGCCTTGATTATTTGAGTCTGAATGCGCACAAGATCATTGCCGGGAAGCTCCTTCAAGGAAAGGAGTTGTTTTGCAAGTTCCTTAACCTGTTTCTTGTCGTCTTTCCCATCGATAATCCGCTTGCTGATAGAGACAAATGCACTGGTGCGGACACCGGAGTCTAGTTCCTGGTCCTCCAGCACGCTCCTCTCGATGAGATCGGCCTCCTTGAGCTTCTTTGCACCGGCAAGCAAGACGGCTTTGTTAAGCTTGAATTCCGCCTTCTGCTTATTGCTTATCGGGAGGGCGAGCATCTCGTCATAAACGGCCAGGGCCTTCTCCGTATCGCGGATTTTGTGCTGGTAGATGCTCACAATGCGCTTGTAAAGGCTTATTTTTTGTTCGTAGGAATTACCGGTATCCGCGATAAGTTCGCGGCAAAGGGTAATTGCCTCCTCGAACTTGTTCTCGCGTTCAAGATCCGCTATTGCCGCTGTCCTTGCCTTGATGTCGTTTTTCCCGGATTGCCCGGCGGCAGGCTTGGCGGCAGCAGACTGAGCAGCCTCGTTTTTCTGCTCGTTTACATTGTTGCAACCGGCAAGGGCTGCGGCAACTAACACATAGAAAAGGTATTGTTTTTTCATGGTCTCGTCTTCTCCTGACTGATTATTTTTCCTGCAGCATCTTGCGGAGTTTAAGAATCTGATTGATCATCTCAAGGCGCGCCGTGTTCATGTTCGACGAGGCGGGATCCAGTTCGGCAAAGAACTGAAGAGCCTGCCGCGCCGCATATTGCACTTCAAGATTTTCCGATGCCGCGCCCTTCTGCGCGAGGGTCTTTAGCAAAGTGGCATAGCGTATATCGTCAATGCCCTCGCGGAAGCCTTCCCACTGGATCGTGTCGATTACTCCATCGTAGCTGCCATAGGCGAAGACCATCGGTTTGTAAGTGGTGGAGCGATCATTGTAGGATCCAAAATGATGCGCATAATTGCAAAGAGCGCTGTAGTTCGCCAGATACGGCGCAATCCCGTACTGACGCCTGTTGAACGCTGGATTTTCAGGGCCTACGTGATGCACTGCATACCACGCAACCCAGGCCTTGCCAACCTGATTCCAGGGCTCAGGCGCTGACGAATCTTCCGGAGCCTTTGCGTTGTTGAAGAAATCGTAAAGATAGCCGGCCTTGAAAAAAACCGTCTTATTCCCGGCGATTATGAACTTGAAGCCTTCCTTTTGGTATGCCTCAAAAACCGGACGTGCTTTCATCACCCAGCCAGCCCCGGGCTCATCGCCGTAACCCACAAAGACATTGTTGTGCCCGAGTTTTTCCATGTTGTATTTTTTGTCGAGGCGTGCGGCGCGGCTCATAAGAAGCTCGTTACCATCAGTTCCCTGTATGTTCCCTCCGGCAAGGAGGGGGTCGGTTTTCATCCCAGCCTCTTTCAGAAGTTCGATCTGCCGGAAGTATTCGTAATCATAGGGCTTGCCTCTCACCCAGTGCAATGTCTGATTGTGGGCTTTGAGGTTTTTGAACACAGCCAGGATCTGCTTCTCGGCAAGCTGGAGATCGCCGCCGTTTTCCTCGGCTATAAGCGCAAAACTTGTGTAGTTGTAGGAAGCGACGAGGAAATCCTTGCTGGTGTCGAAATACGCCTTCGGCTCAGGCAGCTTGAAGGGAAGCACCTTGAGCATTACCGGTATGGTTCCAACTTGTTCCTTATCCTTGAAAAGCCTGACCTCCCCGCTGTAAAGCCCGGGCTGGATCTTGTCCGTGACATTCGCAGTGAGGAAGAACTGCTTGAATTCGCCATCGTTAAGTGCGACGGGCTGAAGGGTCTTCGCGTCGGCAAAGTTCTCCATCATCGGCCTGAACGAACTGGTATGCCTGTAGTGCTCCTCGTATCTATTGTCAAAGGCAAGCGGTGGGGTGATCCAGTCGTAGGAGACTTTTCCGTCCTTCTCCGTCAAACGCGCATAATTCTGCACTTTTTTCGTGTCGACTTTTATCAGGTCCTCGTCGTTGAGGAGGAGCTCGGGCGTCAGCTTGAGCCCGGTATCGCCAAAATAGCTGTACCAACCATTGCCATTCTGATACCATACCTTGACAAATTTCAGGTCAAGGTTCTCCTTCGGGAATATCTTGTTGTCCGAGGTCTTGAAAGCGCCAAGCTCAAACTTTATCTTTCCCAGCGTTGAAAAGGGATACACCACAAAGGACCCGGCTTCATATTCGTCCTGAGCGGCAATTATCGTTACCGGTGACATCGCCTTGCCGTCAAGTGGATACGCGTCCGGTAGACGCTGCAGTTCGCTCATCGCAGGAACCGCATAATACGCAAGGGGAAGGTTTCCCGTTGCGCCCTTGAGGTCGTTTGCGACCCTTAGCGCATTTGCGAGCGCAAGCTTGGCTTCCGGCGTGTCTTTCGCAACAAGCCGCTGAAGCTGCCCTTTCAGTGGCGTTATCTGGGTGGCGTCCAGCACCGCCGGCAAGTCCGCCCGATACTTGGCAAGCTCGGCTTCCGACAACTTCTCGACCTGAGCTTGCGACAAAGCCGGCCAGGACGCCAGCAGTGCAAGGATTGCAGCACGCATCAACTTGTGGCTCATAGTCATTACCTTTCCGTTTATGAAAGTTCCTAAAATATAGACTTCATGCGCCAATTATCCGCCTCGCTTAATAAAGCGCATGTTAGTTCAGGTTTCGTTCATTGTTACGGATAATTTTATGGAAATTATCCATTTTTAACGCCCCCTGTCCAAAACCTGAGCCCGTAACATCCCCAGGATTTTATCAAAATTAAATTTAAAATAACAGACATCCTGGTATCTTGATGAAACCTACATCAAAGTCGAGCGGGAGTGGATATTACGCCCTCATATAAACGGAAGCCAATTTTTTGCCCCTACGTAGTTTTCTTACCCTTTTCCACATCCAGGACTTTCCTGACGCTGGTAAGGAGTTCCTGTGTGGTGAAAGGCTTTTGGAGGTAGGAGATTTTTTTGTCAATGATGCCTTCTGGCATGAGCGAGAAATCTGTAAATCCCGAAAAATAAAGAACTCGGATGTCTTTTGATATTAACGCTATTTTTTTGGCAAGTTCCAGCCCGTCCATTTCCGGCATTAGAATATCTGTAAAAAGCATTTTGATTGAGCTTTTTTGTTTTTCCGCTATGAGAAGGGCTTGTCCGGGATTGTTGGCCTCGATCACAGCATAACCATAATTTCGCAAGATTCCCGCTGTAAGTTTCAGGAGTCCTTCATTGTCCTCCACAAGGAGGATTGTTTCATTGCCGCCCTTGGCTGATTTAATGATTTCAGCCGTATCTGCAAGAGTCTTTTGATCAAGTGACTTCAAATATATCTTGAAGGTGCTTCCTTTGTCGAGAACTGTATCAATATCTATGAAACCGCCACTTTTGCACACTATGTCATGAACTACGGACAAGCCTAAACCGGTTCCCTTGCCCGCCTCCTTTGTAGTGAAGAACGGGGCGAATATTTTCGCTTTTACCTCCGGCGCAATGCCCGTGCCTGTATCAGATACTTCGATAACGGCATAATTGCCGGGGATAATTTTCTGACTGTTGTAGATTTCGAGGTCTTTTTCAATCGAAATCCTGGAAACTTTGATATTTATGTACCCGCCAGACGACATGGCGTCACGGGCATTCACAACAAGATTCATTATGACCTGGTCGAGCCGGGACGGACCAAAGTAAACCATTACCGGTTCCGGAGGAAAAACCATTGAAATCTTGATATGTTCGCCTACAAGGCGTTTAAGCATTTGCTCCATTTCGGCGATCTGCACATTAAGGTCGAGGAGTATGGGAGACAAGACCGCTTGCCTGCTGAACGCCAGCAGTTGTTTTGTGAGCAATGCCGCCTTCTTCCCAGCTTTGACAATTTCATCCGCACAGGCACGGTTGTCCGGTTGTTCTTTTAGCAGATTCTGAAGGATTTCGCCATCCCCGAGTATTATCGCCAACATATTATTGAAGTCGTGGGCAATGCCGCCGGTCAATTTCCCGACTACATCCATTTTTTGAGCCTGATAAAACTGCGTTTCCATCGCTTTCTGTTCCGTAACATCAAGGATTATCGCGAGGAGCGCCGTGACATTGCCTGCGGAATCCAGCATCGGTGTCAGATTCAAACTCCCTTTCATCGCCGTCCCGTCTTTCTTGCGGGCGACTATATCCTTGAACATGATAGTTTCCTTGACCTTGACCTGTTCAATTCCATCTTTAAAATCTTTTAATTGATCTTCCGATACCATCATGAATATGGATTTTCCGACAATTTCCTCCTTTTCCCATCCGAAAATCTTCTCGGCGGCCCTGTTCCATGTAAGGATCATTTCATCCAAGCCCATGCTTATTATCGCCACAGGCGCGGAATTGATGATCGAAAACAGCTCAATGTTTGTTTTATTAATGAGTTCCTGCTGTTGTTTGAGCACAGTGATATCCCGAAAGTCAATCACGGCTCCAATAACTTTTCCGTCCTCAGCAATTGGGTTTATGGAGTATTCGACAGGGAATGAAGTGCCGTCCTTGCGCCAAAAAACTTCATCTATGACGCAGTATGGCTTTCCATTGAGCAACGTGGAGTACAGTTTGCACTTTTCTTTGGGACATTTGCTGCCATCGATCCGCGTGTGGTGTATCAGGTCGTGCATGCAGCGTCCCAACAGCTCA
>Ga0154565_1015_pt1 | contig 13869 bp, 14 predicted proteins | sample RifGroF2_FD_105708 | JGI IMG/M metagenome (GOLD analysis project Ga0154565, IMG submission 105708) | Lentisphaerae bacterium GWF2_52_8 | reverse complement strand
CTTGTCTGTGGCCCTTGCAAAGCGGGAGAGTTCGGCTTCGATTTCTTCCTTTGAAATTTCGCGGTCCTGAACCTCAAGCGAATTGCTTGCCCCTCCGACGAGGAGCACCGTGCCGATTGCGATGCCAGGGCATGCCGGAATCCCGTGAAAGAGGATTTCTTTCTTTTCGGGTCTGCTGTTGTTTCCATTTTCAGGCATCTTTTTATTCCTCGTCAAACTTTCGTTCTATAAGCGCCTCAAGCGCATATAGTGCGTGTTCGGGGTTTTTCCCCTCAACCGTTATCTTCAAGACCGATCCCTGTCCGGCAGCAAGCATCAAAAGGCCCATCAGGCTTTTTCCATTGACTTTTTCACCATCTTTTTCTACCGTCACTTCATTTTCAAAGGACGATGCCAGCTGCACAAAGAGTGAAGCTGGACGCGCATGAAGTCCCAGCGAATTCTTAATTGTGTATTCCGCAGACAGTCCCTGCTCTTCATTGGACATGGTGAAACCCGTTATAAGCAATGACTTTACCAGCAAGAATCCCCCGGGGACAAACTTGCATGGCGACGTGATAAAAAACATGCCTGCTAATCTACATTGCCAGCCCCGCCAATTCAAGAAAAATCAATCTGGATATCTTAAAAATATGAACTCGAAAATCAGCCATTTCACAAATCCTGCAATTGCTTGTTTTTATTGGCCGTAGTACTATTGAAGAGGGGTTTCATAGTTGAAGAGGCTGATGTATTTTGTTCGGGAGAAAACACAAAATGAGAAGTTTTTTTAATTTTGCCGCGCTCCTCTTAAATCTCTTTGCGGGCTTGCGGCCCCTTCCCGCCATTGGGGGAGTACTTGCTCTTGGCCTTTTGCCTCTTGCAGTGTTTGCCGCTCAGTTGCGTTGCGCGGAATGTGGCAAGAACATTCCTCCCAAGAGCCAATATTACACTGTGCAGGGACGTGTTTTTTGCTCCCAGTCCTGCTACAAGAAGTTCTTTGAAAAAACCCTTCCCAAATGTGCCACTTGCGGTAAATCATGCAACGGAGGCTTTCAGAGCAATGGCAAATATTACTGTTCTCAGGAATGCCTTTCCAAGATATGGCCGGTCTGTAGTCTTTGTGGCAAGCGTGTTCCCAAGGGGGCTCTCATGGGAGAAGGTGGGGCATCAAAATTCTTTTGCGAGGATTGCGCAAAGCTTCCGCGCTGCTTTGCCTGCCAGATGCCCAGCAAGGGAATCGAACTCCCCGATGGGCGGCATCTTTGTTATTCCTGTCAGGAGACAGCCGTGGCTGACCAGGCACTTGCGAGCCGTACAATGGATGAGGTCCGCGCACGCATGGATGAAGTGTTCGGGCTCAACACAAAACACAAGATCGTCCTCCATCTTAGCGACAGCAATGAGCTCAAACGAAACTCTGCAAACTACTCGCCAGGCCTGGAGCTTGGACTATTCTGCTACAAGGCGACCATAGAAACCGTGACCACGGTCCGCAGCAACGCCATAGGAAAGAAAAAGAGCAGCGAAACACAAAGCTCGGTCACCGAGCAGCAATATTCCATCTACGTCCTTGACAATATCCCCAAGGACAAGCTTTGCGAGGTACTTGCCCACGAGCTTGCCCACGACTGGATGCAGGAATATTATCCAAACATAAGCGATCTTAAAATCAAGGAGGGCTGGGCTGAATATGTGGCTGCGCAAATGAACAAGTCCGCTGGCAGGGAGGAGTTTAACAGACGCATGGAAAAGAATCCAGACCCCAATTACGGAGATGGCTACCGGATGATCCGCGACTATGTCGCAAAGCACGGTTTCACCAAGCTTTCAGACCTCTTTATGGAATACAATAAAACTCCCCAATAAATAGGCTTATTTGTCGAAGAGGTGGACTGGGGAAACCGGGCTGAGTCCTTCCTTTTGCAGGGCGGTGATTGCTCCATCGACATCCTCGAAGCGGAAGATGATGATCGCCTTGCCATCCCGTCCAGAGGTGAATGCGTACATGTATTCCACATTCAGCGAGAGAGTTTGAAGTTTTTCGAGCACCTCCGCAAGGCCGCCCGGCCGGTCGGGTACCTCCATGGCCAGAACTTCGGCGGTGTTGACCGCGAAGCCAGCTTTGTCCAGTAGCTCTCGGGCTTTTTCCCAGTCGCGCAGCAGCAGCCGCAGGATCCCGAATTCTTCGGTGTCCGCAAGGCAGAGCGTGCTGATGCTGATTCCCGCTTCGGCAAGCAGACGGCACGGAGCGGCCAGGGCGCCCGTTTCATTTTCTATGAAGAGGGAGAGCTGAACGAGTTTCATTGCTGACTCCTAGACGTTTGGGGTTTCACCGCGCCGGTCTATGACGCGTTTGGCTTTGCCTTCGCTACGGGCGATTGTGTGCGGAGTGACCAGTTTGAGCTTGACACGGATGCCAAGCGTGTGTTCGATTGAATTGGAGAGCTTGTGCTGGAACTCCTCCACGGCACGCACCTTGTCGCTGAAGAGCTGGGCGTTCACCTCGACATGTACCTCGATGTTGTCGAGCCCCTTGTCCCGGGTGAGTATGATCTGGTAATGGGGGAGCGTCCCTTCCACTGCAAGGAGGGCGGCCTCGATTTGTGATGGAAAGACATTGACGCCCCTTATGATGAACATGTCGTCGCTACGGCGCGAGATGCGTCGGATGCGCCTGAGTGTGCGGCCGCAGGGGCAGGGGGTGGTTTCCAAGGCCGTGATGTCGCGTGTGCGATAGCGTATCATTGGCATGGCTTCTTTGCTCAGTGTGCTGAGGACGAGTTCTCCCTCCGTGCCATCCGGGAGCACCTCGCCAGTTTGGGGATTTATGATTTCCGGGTAGAAGTGGTCTTCGTGAAGATGCAGGCCGTCCTGGTACTGGCACTCGATGCCGACTCCGGGGCCGATGATCTCGGAAAGCCCGTATATGTCATAGGCCTTTATGCTGGTTTTTTCTTCGATGTGGCGGCGCATTTCCTGGGTCCACGGTTCGGCGCCGAAGACCCCCACGCGGAGCGGGAGTTTTTTCATGTTGATGCCCATTTCCGTGGCGCGTTCAATGAGGTGGATGAAGTAGCTTGGGGTGCAGCAGATTGCGGTCGATCCGAAATCCTTCATGATCATTATCTGGCGCTCGGTGTTGCCGCCTGAGATCGGGATGACCGTTGCCCCTATTCCTTCCGCGCCGTAATGGGCGCCGAGCCCGCCGGTGAAAAGGCCATAGCCGTAGGCGTTCTGGATGATATCTCCTGCGTGGAGCCCGCAGGAGGCGAAGGCGCGAACCATTACGCTTGTCCAGATTTTGATATCTTCATGTGTATAGGCCGCGACGATTGGTTTGCCCGTGGTGCCGCTGGAGGCGTGGAGCCGGACTATGTCCTTCATCGGGCTTGCGAAAAGGCCGAAAGGATAGGTGTCACGGAGATCTGTCTTGACTGTGAACGGAAGTTTTGCCAGGTCGGAGAGTTGCTTGAGATCGCTTGGCGAAATGCCGCGCTCATCCATACGCTGCCTGAAATGAGGAACCTTTTCATAGGTCATTGCCACGACATGGCGCAGTTGGGCGAGCTGGTGTCTGCGCAACTGTTCTACTGGCAGATAGTCGATTGCACTCACCGAGTTGAAATTTGCGGGCTGCGTTTTATTCTCCATCAGACTATTCCTGGCATGTTTTTGAGTCCATACTCTACTTGCACGTGGCAGAAAAAGGAATTGTGACCTGACGGAAAAACGTCTTTTTATTTGTGCCTTAGAAATAACACAATCCATTCTTAAATCTGCTATTTAAGGATAAGTCCTTGTTTATGAAATAATTATTTTTAGGACATCTTGCAGTAGGCATTGGATGCGTTTAGGGTATTCAAAAGGGATCATTTAGGGAGCGTAATATCATGAAAAAATATCGTTTTACTTTAATAGAGTTGCTTGTGGTAATTGCGGTGATCGCCCTTCTTGCGGCGCTGCTCCTCCCTGCACTTTCAAAAGCGCGTGATACTGCTTACCGTATTTCCTGTGCGAATAAGCTCAAGCAGATTGGCTTGGCTGTGAACCTCTACGCTACGGATAATGACAGCCGTTTCCCTTTCTATGGAGTGTATTTTCACAAAGTGGGAGGGGTCACCATCCAGAAGAGCATGACAGCATGGTATCAGACTCTTTTGACTTATCTGGCACCCAAGCTGAATACCGTCGATATTACCAAGGGGCTTCCCATATACAAATGTCCGGCAGAGACAAAACAGGTGAATCCCGACCGTGTTTATACCTATAATGGAACGGTTGGCGGCGTCGTAGGTTCGGACTGGACGGCAAGCGGAGCAAACTACGATGGAGATGTCCTTCGGATGACGCGAATCCAAAAAACATCGAGAACGATGACCCATTGCGATGGAGGGCCAACTGTCGGGGGTTATATAGATTTCAGAAGTGAGACAGCCACCCTTGGCAGCCCTTTGCGGGTTGGCTATTACCGGCACAATGGAAGAACAAACATTGTCTATGCCGATGCGCATGTTGAGAGCCATGCCTGCAACCGTCCGACGTACGGGCTCACAAAAGACCAGATTGCCAGCAAGGATTACCATTGGGCCGGTGCGCCGCTCTGGGAATAATATGTTCCTTTTGTGAGCAATTTCATGCCTTTGCCATGGCCTGCTTTTGGATCGGTATCCTGCCGCTAGGCTTTTCTAAAATAGTATATTTGTGCTTTCAGTTGTTTCTGCGTGCGGAAATGGTCTTCCCCTTCTTGTCTTGATGCGGCCTTCGAGCTTATAATTCGACAACTTGAAATCAGAATCATCAGAAAGGGATAAGATTATGTCGAAGATAGCATTCATGGGTGCCGGAAGCACGATCTTTGTGAAAAACATCATTGGCGACTCCATGCTGTCAGAGCCGTTGCGGGATTCCCATATAGCCCTATATGACATAGACGCTACCCGTCTCAGGGAATCAAAGATGATGCTCGAAAACCTCAATGCCAACATCAACAAGGGACGCGCAAAAATAAGCGCACACCTCGGAGTCGGCAGCCGCAAGGCCGCATTTAAGGATGCGTCCTATGTGGTGAACGCCATACAAGTCGGAGGTTACGAACCCGGCACTGTGATAGATTTCGAGATTCCCAAAAAATACGGCCTGCGCCAGACAATCGCGGATACACTCGGGATTGGCGGCATATTCCGTGGCCTCCGCACGATACCCGTAATGCTGGACTTTGCTCATGACATGGAAGCCCTCTGCCCGAATGCCTGGATGCTAAACTACACAAACCCAATGGCGATGGTTACTGGTGGCGTCTTGCGGGGCAGCAGCGCAAAGGCCGTCGGCCTCTGCCATTCAGTCCAGGGCTGTGCGGAATACCTGCTCTACAAGCTCGGGATGCTTGGGGGCGTAAAGAAGATGAATTGGAAGGTTTCCGGCATCAATCACATGGCTTGGCTCCTCGAAGTCAAGGATGGCGGCAAGGATCTCTATCCTGAAGTCAGGCGGCGCTCCGCCCATGCCGTGAAGGTCCTCTTGAAGGCCGGCGCCGATAGCTCTCCTGAAAAATTGCGCAAGCTCAAAGCCGAGCCTTGGGTCGTCGAGAAGGTCCAGCATCTCGCAAATGATCTTGTCAGGCTTGAGATAATGCGGCATTTTGGCTTCTATGTCACAGAATCTTCCGAACACAATGCGGAATACACCCCGTACTGGATCAAGAGCCAGTATCCCGAGCTCATCCAGAAGTTCAATATCCCGCTGGACCTTTATATCCAGCGCTGCATAAATCAGATTGAGGGCTGGAAGAAACAGTCCAAGGAAATCGTCGGTAACAAGACTCTTGGCCATGCGCGGACCCATGAATATGGATCCTACATCATGGAAGCCATTGAGACGGATATTCCTTACAGGATACATGGGAATGTCATGAACACGGGGCTGATCACAAATCTTCCCGCTAAGGCGGTCGTCGAAGTCCCATGCATGGTCGACAGGAATGGTGTTCAAGGTTGTCATGTCGGAGAATTGCCCGAGCAGCTTGCCGGGCTCAACAGGACAAATGTGAACGTCCAGATACTGACCATTGAGGCAGTCCTTGAAGGTTCACGCGAGAAGCTTTACCATGCCGCCTACCTTGATCCTCACACATCCGCAGAACTCCCGCTCGACAAGATACGCAGTCTCTGCGATGACCTGATAAAAGCCCATGGCGACATGCTTCCCAAGCTGAGCTAGGTCTTTTTAGGCTGAAACTGTTTTCAAAACTCATTTTTTCTTTCCGAGCCAGCGAAGCGGGGCCGAGCACCCTCAATGCCTTGCCTCAGCATTCGCTTGGCTCAGGAATGAAAGTGATCATTGCCCCCCGCCGCAAGCTTTAGCTGAACGGCGGAATTACAGGGCGCTCGCGCTGCTGGCACGCCACAGCGAATTCCAAGCTTTTTGAGTTTTGAAAACAGTTCTAGTCTTGTTCTATAAATACCCTTCCATAAGCTCTCTTGTCTTTCCAAATCTTTGAGATAAGTGTCCAAATGACTTTTGTGATTTATTTTCGGGACATGAAAGCGGACATTCTTAACCCGCTAGAGGGGAGCAGGCTTGCCTTGGATTAATTTATTCAAAATTATTTTGGGACTAGTCTATTGACATTGAAAGGCTTGTTTGCTATACTAGTATCTAGTATTACAAAATATTTTATATGGTAAAATAAAATGATACAGGTCATAGTAAAAGTCTTCAGGATACTTGAGCGAATGGAGCCGGGGGAGGGTGTGTCTCTCAATGAGATCACGCAAGCGACAAAATTAAACAAGGGAACTGTCTGTAATATCCTTAAAACTCTAGTCCATGTAGGGTACGTTGAAAAAACCAAGGCAGGCCATTATCGAATCACCAGGAAGATTCTGGCACTGAGCCGCCCGCATACGCACGAGGACGCGATTAAATCCTTTTGTGAAAAGTTTGCCAGGAAATTGGCGGAAGAGACTTCTGAATCAGGTGTCATAACAAGTTTGCGAGAAAACAATGTCTGCATCCTGGCCCAGGCCCAGCACCAGCGCCGGGTGATGATCAGCATTTCAACTTACAAGGACCTCTCTCTTTTTCACAGCGTTTCGGGACGGGTATTGCTTTCCTATCTCGATCCGTCCGAGTTGGCCACGATTTGTGACAGCACGGGATTTCCCGGCGATGAATGGAATGGGATTCGTACAATGAAATCCTTCTTGCAGGCAACGAGCGCCATACGCAAGGATGGGCTCTCGATAATGGAAAATCCTGACGATGAAATATCGGCGTATGCGGCTCCGGTTTTTGATTCTTCCGGGAAAATATGCGCAGCCATAGGACTCTCTGTCCCTATTTTTCGTTTGGACGAGGGCAACAAGGAAAGAATCATACAGGAATTGTGTTCCAATGCACAGGAAATGAGCAAGTATATAGCAGCCCAGCGCTTCCGCCGGGAAGACTTCATGTGCTTGGCATAATCATAAACCCATAGAGGGAGCAATAATGGATATCAACAACATCGGAAAATTCCTGGACAAGATCAAAAAATCCGAGCTTGCCGTAGGCATGGTGGTGACCCTCAGCGATCCGGCGGTCAGCGAGCTTGCTGGCGATGCCGGTTATGATTTCACCTGGATTGACATGGAGCATGCGCCCCTCAATATAGAAACTGTGCATGCTCACATCATGGCCTTGCGCGGAACGAATGCCGCGCCCTTTGTCAGGGTTACATGGAACGAGCACGGCGTGATCAAGCCGGTTCTCGACCTCGCGCCTGCCGCCGTGATCATCCCGATGGTGAACAGCGCCGAGGCTGCGGAGGCTGCCGTCAGCGCCTGCCGTTATCCTCCGAAGGGGACGCGCGGCTGTGGCGTCCGGCGCGCTGTCCGTTACGGTGTCACGCCCTTTGGCGATTACTTGAAGGCGTCGGAATCGGAGCCTTTGGTGATCGTCCAGATTGAGCACATCGACGCCGTGCGGAACCTTGATGCGATTTTGAAGGTTCCCGGCATCGACAGCATCTGCATCGGCCCCTGCGATCTTTCCGGCTCGATGGGTAAGTTGAACCAGCTTGACGATCCCGAACTGAACCGGGTGATTGATGAGATATGCCTGAAAACCCGCAAGGCGAACATCATCCTTGGAAGCGCCACGGGGTATTCCCAACAGATCTTCGACAAATGGCGCAAGCGCGGCCTTCAGTGGACTGCAATCAGCGGCGATTGCGGCTGCATATTTGCACAGTCGCGCCAGCTCATCGCCGATGCTAAAAAACACGATAATTAAAGGTATAGGTAATGAGCATGAAAATAGCTCTCATCGCGGCGGAAGAAAATGAAATTCCGGCCTACGTGGCGCAGGAGATTCGCGCGGATGGCGCGGAGCTGCTTTGTAAAAAATGCAGAACAGAGGACGAGCTGCTCAGAATCGCCGCCGATGCTGATATCATCTGGACTCTTGGCCCCAATCTTGTGCTGAGTGACGCTGTCTTGAACAAGTTGCCGCGTTGCCGCGCGATTTTCCGCAGCGGCAGCGGAGTCGATGAGTTGCCCTTGGAGGCGGCAGCCAAACGCGGTATACATGTCTGCAACTCGCCCGAGGCGATTGCCGAGTCGGTGGCGGAACACACGGTGGCGCTGCTCTTCTCCCTTGTCAGGCAGATCCCCTTTGATGACCGGCAGCTGCGCCAGGGGATATGGAACTCGTCTTTGGACGGCAAGGATTTTCACATCAGCCGCAGGACGCTCGGGCTTCTAGGGCTTGGGCGGATAGCGCGGCATGTTGTGAAAATGCTCTCAGGCTTTGAGATGCGTTTTCTAGGCTATGATCCCCATGTCTCACAAGAAGAAATGAGTTCGATCGGCGTTGAAATGCTGTCGCTGACGGAACTTTTGAAGCGTTCTGATTATGTGTCCATTCATTGCCCCCTGGTTCCCGCGACGCGGCATCTGATAGGCAAAACGCAGTTCGAATCAATGAAGCCCAAGGCGCTTTTGATCAATACCTCGCGCGGCGCTGTCATAGACGAAAAAGCTCTTTACGAGGCGCTTGTGGCGCGCAAAATCGGAGGCGCGGCGCTCGATGTGACTGACCCCGAGCCGCCCGATCCCAAGAACCCGCTTTTGCAATTGGACAACGTGATCATTACTCCGCACGTGGCGGCGTTTTCAGGTGATTTCAGGGAGAATTTTTTCAAGGCCTCCCTCGCGGTTATCAAGAATCTCAAGGCCGGAAAATATGAAAGACACAGCGTCAACAAGAATTTGATGAATTGAGGAAACTGCGATGAATATCATGATATTTTGCGATATGGAGGGGATCAGCGGCATCTGCAAGGCGTCTCAGGTCACATCGGGCTGCGCCGAGTATCAGGAAGCCCGCCGCCATATGACGCAGGACGTCAACGCTTGCATCCAGGGCTGCATTGATGGGGGCGCCAAAAGAATTGTGGTGCGCGACGTTCATAGCGGCTGCTTCAACATAATATGGTCTGAACTGGACAGTCGTATCGAGCATCTGATTGCCGGAGTCCCCGGCAAGAGAAGGTTCGAGGGGATCGATGAATTCGACGGGCTCATACTCCTCGGTTATCATGCGATGGCCGGTGTCAAGGATGCGATACTTTGCCACACCTCATCTTCGGCATGGCAGAACTGCTGGCTGAACGGGCAAAAGGTTGGGGAGTTTGTGCTGGATGGAGCACGCGCCGGAGAACACGGCGTCCCAGTAATAATGACAAGCGGCGACGACAAGTTTTGCGCGGAGGCGAAATCTGCTGCTCCCAAAGTCATCGCGGTGCAAGTGAAAGAGGGACTCTCCCGTGAGAGCGGGAAGCTCCTTCCTCAGGAGGAAGCCCAACGAAGAATCCGTGAAGGGGCCAAAAAGGCTACAAAAAATATCCAGAAAATGAAGACTTTCAAAATCAGGCCTCCAATAAAGTTGAGTGTCGAATATGCGCAAGGGATCCGCCCTCCCGCTCCAATTGCTGGTGTATCGCAAATTGACGAGCGCAGATTCGAGGCGATGGCGCAAAGCGTTGAAGAGGCAGTAAACCTTCTCGTTGATTAATAAAGAGGAAGTATATTTTATGAAGAAGTACAAGGTGGCGATTATAGGCAATGGCGGGCGGAGCGTGAGTTACGGCAAGGCCTACTCCAAGTGCGCCGACGTCGAGGTCGTGGCGCTTGCGGACTCCAATCCAAAGAACACGCGCACCATGGCGAAGATGTCGAACCTTTCCGGTTTCGCCTCATACTGCGACTGGCGCGAGCTTTACGACAAGCATCCCGATCTCGACGCCGTCGTCATCGTGACCCCAAACTCCCTCCATCGCGAGATGGCGATCCCCTTCATCGAGCGCGGCATCCCGCTCGCTCTCGAAAAGCCCATCACAACCACGATGCAGGACAGCGAGGCCATTCTCAGGGCCGCAAAAAAGCACCGTTGCCGCATGCTCATAGGTTTCGTGCTGCGCTCCGCGCCATTTTACAAAAAAGTCCGCGAACTGCTCGATCTCGGCGCGATCGGAAACGTGCTCAACATTCAGGCCGACGAGCTCGGAAGTTACGGCGTCTCATCGATCATCTGCCGGAGTCCGTGGCGGCGCTATCAGGCGACAAGCGGCGGCAGTCTGATGGAAAAATCCAGCCACGACATGGACCTGCTCAACTGGTTCAGCGGCTCGCGGCCGGTCTCGGTGAACTCCTACGGCGGACGCCTGCTCTTCAACCCCAATCCGAATTTTCCGGAACTCTGCATCGACTGCGGCCACAAGGAATGCAAATATCACAGCACGCCCGAATTCAGCCTCGCGGCTGGCGACGCCGTGCTTCAGGACTTCGCGCAACACCGCGACGCGGAACAGGTCTGCATCTACAACGTCGACAAGGACGTCGCCGACAACCAGAGCGTCTCGATCGAGTACTCAAACGGCACGATCGCAAACTTCATGCTGAGCTTCAACTGCAGTGGGCCGCGCTCCGGACGCAACTTCCACGCGATCGGAACCAAGGGGCGCATATGGGGCAACGTCGAGGAAAACGAACTCTTCCTCTTCGAAAACCAGAGCGGCAAGACAAGCAAAATCGAGCTCGGGAAGATCGAATGCGGCCACTCTGGCGGGGACGAGGGACACGCGCTTGAACTGGTAAAAATGCTGCGAGACCCGTCATACATGCCCGCACAGGACGATTATGCCGGCTACCTGAGCAACGCGGTCTGCATCGCAGCCGACATTTCGCGTATCGAGAAACGCAGAATCGCATTCTGCTACGACGCCGACGGATTCATCTCTTTCAACTGAAAATTGAATAGGATGAAATGAACAGGGAAAAAAAGTTCACATTGATAGAGCTTTTGGTGATTGTCGCCATTATTGGAATCCTGGCGAGCCTGCTTCTTCCTGCTCTCAAAAATGGCAAGGAAGTGGCTAAAAGAATCAAATGCACAGGCCAGCTCAGGCAGATTTATCTCTGCGGCATGGCCTATGGAGATCAGAACCAGGATGTTGTCCCTCCGGAGTTCCTTTGGGGAAGAACCGACATCTACTGGGGATCCTACTATACAGTATGGGAGCATCTTTTGCGCGAGGCGGGAAACCTTAAAAACGATTCCATATTCGCGTGTCCTAATTATTACAAGACAAACGTCTCGGTCTATTTCTGGGCAAGCTATGGAATGAAATCAGAGATGATCGATATCCGCTTGCCTCCTGTCATTGCAAAACGCTTTTCCTCTGTAAAATATCCATCACGACGTTGTTTTACTCAGGATCATAGTTGTTACCGTCGAATTTACCAGTCTTATTGGGGCTGGAACTGGAGTAGCCTGGATTTGGAAAAAGAACATTACATTCCCGGCATAGGCAATCGAAACAGTGTCCTCAAGGCGAAAGCCCTCACTGGCACGATTGTCAACACCGACGTAGCATTTCAGGATTTTCTTTATGGAAGGCACCTAAACACGGTGAACACGCTTTTCTACGATGGTCATGTCCAAAGCATGATTTCAGAGGAGGCCGCCAAACATTTTTACTTCACATCACCAACTTCTCCAGACAACATGTACAACTCGTTTCAATGACAAATTATCGAATGGAGTTATCGATGACGACTGTAAAACTGGGGTTTGCGTGCCTGTTTTTGTTGCCCGGCCTTATCTCACCTTTCGAGCCGCTCTTTGAAATATATCTTTCTCCTCAGTCCAAGGAACTGCAAAGTGTCCTGAAAAAGATTTCCAAAGCGGATTTCGAAATCATCGCCTCCGAAAAAGCGCGCGAATCGAGGCCATTATCGGGGGCCTGAAAAATCCGGAAGTGCTGGTGCAGGAAACAACGCATTCACGAGAAATAAAATCGTCATAAATTGGAGGTTCCGATGGGAAAAAGACTGCTTTTATGGGCTCTTACAGCCCTGCTATCACTGAAGGTTCTTGGGCAGGCTGCGCCTTCCGGCGCGGTTCCGGATCTAAAATCACTCGAAACAACGCTGTCGGACTTGCTTCCTGTGGTTAAACAGCCGTTTCTCAAAAAATACATGGAAAACCTGAAATCCGAAACCCTTGCATTGGGCAAGAACTCAGTGCTTGTCCCTGACAACTTGGGTTTGTTGCGGAAAGAAATAGCCAATGCTGGCAAGCTTGTGGCTGATATGAAGGACTTGCCGCAAGGCTCACCATGGCAAAAAACGCCGTTCATCTGCTATGTGGTTCCGGCGATCAGCGCGGTCAGGCGCGTGCCAGACTCACTGCCACCGGATGGAAAACTTGAACACCAGATCGAAATAGTCGCGGCGCAAGGTGAATTTGAACCGGCTTCATTTGTGATTGCACCCTTTGCAGATACGGCAAAGTTTGAACTGAAGGCGTCGGAGCTGCAGGGAAGCAAGGGCAAGATTCCGGCCGGATGTGTGGATATCAAGCTAGTCAAGTGCTGGTGGCAGGCAGGAACAGCCTGGAACAGTTACTTTGCAGACCCCACCCGGCGCGAGCTGGTGCCGGAACTGCTCCTGAATGATGAGTCGCTGATCAAGGTTGACATGGAAAGAAAGGAACATTACCTGCGCGTAGATTATCCCGATGGCCCGGAATACGTATGGATCAGCTACCAGTATCCCGAAACTCCAAAAATAGAACGGGAGCATCGCTTTGATTATTTCAGGGAGCCTGTTGCGGACAGCCCTGCTCTTTTGCCCGTAAAGCTGGAATCTGGCCAGGCCAAGCAGTTTTGGGTTACGGTTAAAGTTCCCGAAAAGACACCCGGGGGAATCTATGAGGGGAGCATATCACTGAGTGCTGATGGCGTTCCAAGCGGAGAGATTGCGGTGAAACTCCGCGTGCTGCCTTTTTGTTTGCCAGACCCCAGAACTTATTATGACCTTGATCATGATTTTTACAGCACGATGTATCTCTTGGGCTCGCTTCCAGAACATTTGAAAGCCAACGGGAACAATTCCGAACTTGCGGAGAAAAGACTTCGCGCCTTGTACAAAAACCAGAAGGCTCACAACATTTATAACTATTTCGGGCCAGACTTGGATTCAAAGGCCTTGAGCGGCTTTCCTGAAGACAAGGAGAGACAAGCGCTTATCATCCGCAATCTGGAACTGGTGAAGGATGCCGGTTTCAAGGCGCCGCTCTTTGCTCCGTTCAGCGCCAGCGGAAGTATTGGGCTGCAAGGAGAAACAGGCACTGAGAAACTCGCGCAATACATGAAAGGTGCGGAAGAATATCTCAAGATTACCCGGCGCATTCTAGGGCATCAAGATGTCTACGCCTGGGGCGCAGGCGAGCCGGGACGAAAGACCATTTTGGCCCAGATGCCAGGATGGGAAGCCTTGCACGGGATAGGTGTCAAAATCTCCAGCGAGGCACAGCCACGTCATTTCCCAATCGCCGGTTATGCGG
>Ga0154565_1143_pt2 | contig 14062 bp, 9 predicted proteins | sample RifGroF2_FD_105708 | JGI IMG/M metagenome (GOLD analysis project Ga0154565, IMG submission 105708) | Lentisphaerae bacterium GWF2_52_8 | reverse complement strand
ATTGGCCCTTTGATGATGCCCTTGAGCCCATCCCTGACAAGAGGGCATTGAAATGCAATTTTAATCAAAGCAAGCTCAATGAGGAAAGCGATGTGGCGGATAAGCTCTTTCAAAATCTGCCTTTCGTGCCTGGGAAATCAGGCAAAGGAATTGACCTTAGCTCTGATGTTGCGCTGAGCTATTCTCTCGATACCAAGGGATTTCCGTTGAAGGAAGGCAGCCTGCTGTTTTGGTTCAAGCCCCACGAAACACTGGGGCAGATGAGGGCAAAGCCCCACTATTTTATCGAGGCTAACTGGGCAGGCTTTTCCGTTTCGATGGGCATGGCTTACTGCACTTCCGACAACGCCAAATTTCAGAAGTGGCCGGAACTTATCCCATCTGTTGGCGACTACAGTTATCCGGCACTTCGGCATTTCGAGAAAGTTACCGGGATAAAGGGCCCGGTCTGGCCCCCTGACAAAGCAGCGGGAACCGTATTTCCTGACGACGAGCCTTATTTGAAGTGGAAAAACACCATCGGCCTTGTCGGAGATACCACCGGCGAAGGTTTCGACCGGGTCTATCAACGGCTTGCAGCCGTAATAAAGGAAAAGCGTCCCGACATCAAGGCGAGCAATTATTCAGGCGGCGAATACGGTTATCTGGACGCCGTTGCCGACTGGCAATATCCATACATTTGGGAGCCGAGACTTTCATGGGGTGGCTCCGGGCATGGACTCCTTGATTTCTGCTTTGACCGTCATCGTGCCCGGCAGAAGGAATATCCAAGGAAACCTTTGTGGGCCCTTCTTGGCTGGTGGAGCGTCGATATGTCAAAGGCCGGAGCCAATTGGTGGCTCCAGGATTTCCGTCTTAACACTGAAATTGCCCTTTCCAAAGGCGTCAAGATGCTGGAATGGTTTTATCCCGGCGACAAGGGCAACGAAGGCTATCTCGGCACGCCGGAAGGAAAGACTGAGTTTGAGAAATGGTGTGCGTGGCTCTACAAAAACGGCCCAGTTTTCCGGTATTTAGAACCGCCTGCAAAGGGGACGATTGCCGTTCTCCTGAGCGAGATCAACACGGCGGGAAAAACCAGGAGGGCGCCCGGTTATGCGGTTCCATACGACCTTACCTTGACTGCTCTCAGGATCGCCGGAGCCGAGCCAATCCTTGTCACGGATGACATGGTACTGCAAGGCGCCCTCGATTCCTGCAGCGGACTCGTGCTGCTCGACAACGACTACTCCAGCCAGAGCGTTTGGAAGCGGATTGAGGACTTTGCCGCACAGCCCGGGAAAACGGTCTTTTATGACAAATCATCGGCTCTTTATCCGGCGAATGCAACAGCGTTGGACTTCTCTTTCAAGGATCGCGGTCCGAAAGGTGCGGGAAATCCCCAAGGCTATCTGGTCGGGCTTGCATACCAGTCTGACTCTCTGCGGAAAATACTTTCCGACAAGCTCCTCTCCTCACGCTGCCAGATTAGCGGCTCGGACCTCGTGGTTCCGTATTGGCTGGAAGGCGGCAAGGCGACTTATCTTTTCCTTGTCAATTATGATTGGAAGGAAGCACAGAAGCTGAAACTCAGCCTGAACAACGGAGGAAAACTCTATGACATCCTATCGAAACAAGAAGTCCCGCTAGAGAGTTCTTTGGAGATCGGGCCTGCGGATTGGATGGTTTTTGTGCTGCTGCCGCAAAGTGTCGGCGGATTGCAGATTGAGGCCAAATGCAAGGATAAATGCACAATCGAGATAGTCGCCGTGCTCAAAGGGGCCGATGGGAAAAAACTGGAAGCTGCATTGCCTCTGGATGTAAAAATTATTTCTCCTGACGCAATAGAACTTCCGTACGCCCAGCCTACGGCTTTCGATGCACAAGGCGAATGGAAAAGTTCGGTAAGGCTCTCGGACTTGATGGACAAACCCGGTGTCTACCGTGTCGAGATTGAAGAGCTGATGAGCGGGAAGAAAGCTTCCGCCGAAGTTTCGGTTCCCAAACAGCAAGGAGCAGAAGTCCGATGAAAATAGCAGTGTTTGCTGCGCATCCTGACGATGCGGAAACCAGTGTTGGCGGCTCGATTTGCCGCTATTCCGACGCGGGCCACAAGGTTCATGTCGTCAATATGACAAACAAGGGCAGCATGCGCGTCTCCTCCGCCGAGAGAGCCAGCAAGACGATGGGCTGCACGTTTGAGTTTCTCGACTTCGTAGACCATGGGAATCGCGCAAACGGCGACAGGGAACTCGGCCTTGCTTTTGATGCGGCGCACCTGGCGATAGTGGATGCGAAACTGCGCGAGTTGCGCCCGGATTTGGTTTGGGCTCACTGGCCAGTTGATACGCATCCCGACCATGTAGCCGCAGGAAGCCTCGTGTTGCGCGCTTGCGATTTGATCCGTCTTGAGGGCGGCGACTGGTCTCCTGATTTATGGTTTTTCCATCCGTGTATTGGCTACCAGGCGCTCTGCGTTGCTCCTGACCATTTTGAGGACATCTCTGCTTATGTGGAGCGCAAGCGCAAGGCTGTCGGCGAGTATGAATGCGTCAATATATGGGACGCCTATCCCTTGCACGAAAGCGCCGACAAATACCATGGCTACCAGGCGGGCTGTCTCTATGCGGAGTCCTTTACCCGCTGCAATTTCCGCAGCGGAGAAGCCCGGCATCGCGTGGTTGGCGAAGGCCGGGCCTGAGCTTAAAAGAACCGTAATAAGACTGGAGCAAAATGAAAACTGTAATGATCGGAGCAGGCTCGTTTTTCAGCGATGCCATCACCGAGGGGCTCTGCAACTCAAAGTTTTTTGAGGGGAGCGAGCTTGTACTGCTTGATCTCGATGAAAGACTTCTGGGGCTTTCACTCGAACGCAACCGCAAGATCATCGAAGACTCGAAAAGAAGCATCCGCGTCCGCGCCACAACTGAGCGTAAAAAAGCGCTGGAAGGCTGTGATTATGTGGTTACAGCCTGCGAGAAAAAGCGTGTTCCCTTTTGGATAAGGGATATTGAAATACCCGCCTCCTTTGGGGTCGAGCAGTTCAAGGGGGAAAACGGCGGGCCTGGCGGGCAGGCTCATGCCATGCGGAACATCACAATGTTCATGGGCATATGCGAAGACATGCGCAAGCTATGCCCGGACGCCTGGCTCATGAATTTTACCAATCCGATGTCTTTTGTCTGCACATATTTTCAGAGGCATGGCGGGGTGAAGTCCCTTGGTTTCTGCCATCAGGTGCATGGTTCAATGGGCGTGGTTAGTGAGATGTTGGGGCTGGAGCCAGGTCAGCTTGAGTTTGTGACCGCAGGGGTGAACCACTTCAACTGGCTGTTGGATATCCGCCGCAAGGGTTCGGGCGAAAGCTGCATGGACTGGTTTATTGAGCAGGTCAAAAAAAGCCCGTATTGGGATAAAATAGAGCACAATATTCCCGCTCAGAAATTCACATCCGATATCCTTCGCGCCTTTGGCCTTTACTGCGTGGGCTACGATGATCATATCTGTGAATATGTGCCGTTTTTTTATCAGCGTAATGAGTGGGAGAAATTTGGCTATCGCGCCCCTTTGGATGAAATGAGGGAAGAGTTGGGCAGGAAAAAGCGCCATGCAAATAACGCCAATGTCAATGAGCTCAGGGAGGAGCAAAGCAAGGCGCGCGCGGAATTCTACAATGTTCCTTTCCCAAAAGACGGGCATCATCCCTACTATCAGGAGAAACCCACCGAGGTCATGGAGGCATTGGAATCCAACACCCCAACGTATCTCGACAGCATCGTTGTGACCAATAACGGCGCAATCGATAATCTTCCTGATAACGCTTTGGTCGACGTTCCTGCCATGGTTCTTGGCGGAGAGGTCCGCAGTGTCCATGTGGGGCCTCTCCCGACTTTCGCCATGGAGCTTTGCCGCCGCCAGATTACACTGCACGAGCTGCTCGTAGAGGCGACGGTGAATGGAGACAGGGAAAAAGTGGTTCAATCCATGGCTCTTGACCCTTATGTCCGTGGTATCAAGCAGGCAAAAGATATTGCTGATGCATTCCTCGATTGCTACCGCGAGGAACTGCCTCAATTCTGGAACTAGCTCAATGATAAAGGAGATTTTATGGCTCTTGAACGCATGATCGATCTCAAAGTTTCTCAGGATTTGCTTGGGGGAAAAGACCCCCTTGTTGTCAAAACGGATTTTTCCCGTCGCAGCAATTCCTGGGCTGTGGATGGTCGCAATATCGCTGGGGAGAATGTTCCGCACCTTGAAGAGATCGATGGAGTCCCCTCCCTTTTCATCGGCAGGAAAAGCAAAAACTATCTTCCTGGCGGGTTTGCTGCCTTTGATGCCATGCCCTCAGAATGGAACCGTTTTGATCTGCGCCTTGAGGATGCTGGCATGGCATTTGGGAAAGCCTCTCTTCGGGCTTGCGCACAAAAGAACGAGTTGCGCCTCATTCTTCCTCCGATTCAAGTGGAGCCTTTTGACGATGCATCCCAATCGGGCACGGGCTACCTGAGCGTATTGTACTTGTTTTCTCTTCATATCAAGGGGCGCGGCAATGCCGTCCTTCGACTTAAGAACCTGCGCCGCGAAAATGAGGCAGTGGAGCGCACAATCAGGCTGAATGATGCCTGGCAAAGGCCCTGTGTCGCCCTTGATGGTGTCTTTGAACGCCGTGAACTCCAGGCCGAACTTGTCCTCTTGCCCGGTGCCGAATGCTGGATTGACGGCTTGCTGCTTGAGCCTCATGTGGTAACTTACCGCAGCAAGCATAGGGCGTCCCTTTTTCCTGCGCCGTCGCGCTGGATTCCCGGGGGCCTTGACCGTGCCGCCGACCACCTGGAACTCCTCTTGTCTGATGCCGGGCTTCCGGCTTCCGGCATGATAGATTTCTGGTTCCGCCCGATTTGGAGTTCCTTGCATCCTCAGCATTGTTTTTTTCAAATGTGCCATGACTATTTTGGCTTTGCCATCGGCTCGGCAGCCCCTCTTTTTCACGCCGGGCAGAAGGGTTGCCCATGGATGTATTACTGGGAATGGGGACTTGGCCAGGGCTATGCCGCTGACACCTGGCACCATTATGCACTGGTCTGGAAAAAGGAAGGCGGCGCCAGCATCTATCTTGACGGACAGTCGAGGGCGCATGTCGAGCAAATACCTGCACATGCCTTAAAGCCTGAACTTGCAGGCAAACTCCTAAGCATAGGCAGTTCTGTCGACGGCATGATGTGTCTCGATCACAACGTCCCTTCCGAAATAGACGCCTATCTTGCCACATGGCGCCTCAATGCTGGTGATGCGACTGCTGCCGATGTCCTCCTGTCTATGGAGGACAGCAGTCCTTTTGCGGACACAGGAACTCTTCCCGCAAGGGCTGTCTTCCTGACGGATAACGGCAGGCATTTGATCGAGCAGGCCAAGGATCATTGCTGGTTTGTCCACAACCTGTCTTTCCGGGATGCTGTCCTGTGCACGGGAGTCACACACGGTGATGACCATACCTATAACAGCACGATGCGTTACCATAACACAAGCACAAGTGCCGATGCCTCCAACCCTCAAAACATCAGGACTTGGCTGGAAAGCCGTGATGGGGGAAAAACATGGAAGCCTGGCAAGCAAAACAAGGCTGAATCCTGCATGCTTCCCAACGGATGCGGCCTGTCTTTTTCCTGGCTGCTTGATCCTGTTACCTGCAAAAAACAAATGGAATTGAGCCATCCCGATGGACGGACGGAAACCATTGACTGCACTTTCGATTTCGCGGAATTTGGCAATGAATTGAATGGAGTTTGGGGCCACGACGCAGCAAGGGTATGCATCAATACCGTCTTGCCTCTGCAAGAAGGAGGCTTCCTGCTCTTTGCCTACGGGATATGGAAGAAGGAAGGAGACCACTCCGTAATCGTCTTTCGCAGCGACGACCTTCGCCGCTGGACGGCAATAGCACGACCCTATCGCCCGGAAGGCGGCATCCATTTCAACGAGACTGCCGCCGTCCAGCTGGAGTCTGGCCGGATATTGATCCTGATGCGGACCGGGGGCTGGAACCAGATGCTGGCCAAAGGCGTTTCAGATGATGGCGGGCGGACTTGGAGTTTGGCCGCGCCAAGCGGCCTTTGCGGAATACAACCCCGCTTGAAGCTGCTCCATGATGGGACTCTTGTGCTGGTAACGGGCCGCCCCGGAATCACCCTGGCTCTCAGTGCCGATGGTGGCGAAACATTCTCTACTATCGCATGCGCTGAGGACTGTCGCATCCATGAGTTCAGTGATGAGTTCGGCTGGTATGGTTATTCCTCAATGAACAGCGGCTTGGCGATTGATGAGGCGAACCGCAAGGTTTATCTGAGTTACGACATGCTGAACTTTCAGCTTCCCGGCGGCGCCCCCGGCTTGAACGCCTGTTTCATCAAGGAATATGAGCTCAAAACTTTCCCCTCCTACAAAGATGCGCTCCAAAGCCAGATCCCAATCAGTTCAAGCTCTCTGCTCTTTAGCGGCGCATGGAAAGGAGAGCGTTTGAGAGTGACGGCTGAATCCGGTGCAAGTGTCGAAGGCGAATTTGAGGGGACGGGACTGGTGGTGCTATTTGAAAAGTCCATCCACTCCGGCAACGCAGTGATTCACATCGACGGAAAACTGGAACGCAAGCTGCCGCTCTACCTTCCCTACCGGATACTCCAGCGCGAATTGCTTGCGCATGATTTGCCAAGAGGCAGGCACAAGTTCAAAATCAGCCTGGAGATGGGCAGCGATCCCGACCACAAGTTTGCAAACCCGGAAATGCCGGCCCTTGGCGGGCAGCAGACAAGTTTTTTGGCAGGCTTAAGTCCGGCCCGGAGAATGGCCGTCTACAGTTTTGAAGTCTTGGCCTGAGAATTTGAATTGAGAACGGGAAGAGGTTTGTATAAATGAACTCAAAAAAGCCTAATGTGCTTTTCCTGATGACCGATCAGCAGCGTTGGGACTGCCTCGGATGCAACGGCAATGAAATCCTGAAGACCCCCAATCTTGATTCCATTGCAAATGACGGGGTTAATTTTACAAAAAGCTTTACCGCCGCCATTGCCTGTGTCCCGTCGCGCGCATGCATTATGAGCGGGCAATATTCGCATGTGAACGGAGTTCAGACAACTTCCGGCGGCAATTGGCTCAAGCCCGAAACACCGACTTTACCCGGCGTATTCTCCCTGAACGGCTACCATTCCGCGGGTGTCGGGAAGATGCACTTCTCACCATGGACAAACCTCTCAGGCTTCGACGAGCGCGTGATCATCGAAAGCAAATACATGGAAGAGGACGATGAGTACCGTCTTTACCTGAAGGAGAAGGGGGCCTTTCACAAGAGGATAGGCCACCACACCCAAAATTTCGGCAAAGAATACAAAAGCATCCCAAGCACGGAACTTCACCCGGACGACCACATCGACGGCTACATTGGAAAGAAAGGCGTTGAGAAGCTTGCTGAGCTCCTTGGCAAGGAAAAACCTTTTTTCCTGATGCTTTCTTTTTGTGGCCCGCATGATCCTTTCGATCCTCCTGCCGAGTTTGCAAAGCTCTATTCGCCCGGAAAAATGCAGATGGGCCCTTTCCGCGACGGAGAGCTTGATATCCTCCCGCCTGAATGCCTCAGGATGATAACGTGCATGGGCAAGGAAAAACTCGACCTCACAAAAATTCCCGATGCAAAGAAGCGTGAAATCATTGCTCACTATTACGCAAACATTACTTTGATTGATGAATGGGTGGGAAAAGTCATAAACCTTCTGAAGGAAAGTGGCGAGTACGATAATACGGTTATCGTATTCAGTTCGGACCACGGGGAATATTTGACAGATCATAATATCCTGTTCAAGGGATCCTTTCCGTGTGACTCCGATTGCGCCGTCCCTTTTTTTGTGAAGCCGCATAACGCCGCCGGGAAATGCCCTGCAAGGTGTGACAGGCTTGTTGATAATACCAGTATCATGCCGACACTCCTCGATCTGGCAGGCCTCAAGGTGCCTGAAAGCTGCCAGGGGAAAAGCCTCAAGTCCGCGATCCTTGGGAAGGAACCGGAACAGGAAGAGGAGGATTTCATAGTCACCTATTCTGAGGCCGGTCCGGCTTGGCGCCTTAGGACACGCACTCATGCCTTTGTGTATCGCCACGAGAAAAGCAGATCTCAGCTTTATAGGCTCGATAAGGATCCGCATGAGCTGCAGAATCTGATTCAGTTTGAACCGGAAAAATCAGCTCCGCTTGCTGCGCGCATGAGGGAAATGCTGCTTGAGTGGTTTGCTAAAAATGGAACGCCCAAATATTACCCTGAAAAAAGCAGTTGAACTTTTAGAAGCGGTCTCAAAAAGTCAGGTTTCGCCCTTTGGGCGAGCAGCGTTTTCGACGCTGCACCCCGCCTGGCGTGCCGCCAGTGTCAAATACCTCGCCCTCGCTTCGCTGGCTCAGAAAGATAGACTTTTGAGACCAGTTCTAGTCTCTTGAAAGCTGAAAATCCATAATGGCATCATCAATCGCCTTGAGTCTCTTTCCAGGCGTAAAACACTCTGCCTCGCATAGATGCAAAGTTGGAAAAATCTTTTCTTCAGCGCGAGTATTTGTGGTAGGCGGAGCAGGAGCCTTCGCCGCTTACCATGCAGGGGCCAACAGGATGAGCCGGTGTGCAGGCTTTTGCAAAGAGAGTGCATTCCGGTGGGATTATCTTTCCCTTTAGGACATCGCCGCAACGGCAGGCCGGATTCGGGTGTCCCACGCGGATTTCTATGCCGAAACGTGCAGTGGAGTCATATTTCGAATAGGCCGCCGCTATCTTGAGTCCGCTCTCAGGAATGATTCCTATGCCTCGCCAGGAGGCGTCTGCCGCTTGCAGATATTTTGCGATGATTTCCTGTGCCACCCGGTTTCCCTCGGCCCGCACGACGCGGCTGTACTGGTTTTCCACGAAGGCTTTTTCCGCGACAAGCTGCCGCAAAATGCCCTCGATCCCGTAAAGGATATCCAGCGGCTCGAAGCCCGCGATCACGCACGGAATATGGTGTTCGTTTACAAATGGTTCATAGGCTTGCGCTCCAATTATTGCGCTCACGTGCGCCGGACAAAGGAAGGCGTCGATCTTGATTTCAGGATCGCTGGAAAGGGCTTTCAGTGCGGGCGGCACCAGTTTGAATGCTGTGAGCAGGGACAGATTTTCGATATTCTCTTTGGAGGCTGAAGGTATCAGTGTCGTTACTGGCGCAATGCTTGTCTCGAAGCCTATTGCAAGGAAGACAATCTGCCGTTTCGGATTCTGGCGGGCTATCTCCAAGGCCTGTGTTGGCGATGCGCATATCTCAATCGCCGCGCCTTCCGAGCGACACTGCGCCAGAGTGTTTCCCGAGCCTGGCACATGCAGGAGATCGCCAAAGCTTGCGATGATGTGTCCCTCCTTTGCAAGTGCGATTGCGGCGTCTATGTATCCGGCATCGGTTACGCATACCGGGCATCCGGGGCCGCTCGTCAGGCGGAGGTTTTCCGGAAGGAGTTCGCGGAGCGCGAAACGCGCAATGGCCATCGTGTGGCTCCCGCAGACTTCCATTATATTGATGCTTTCGCGCCGTTGCGCGAGTATGGCGGCAAGATCGGAAATGTGCGAGACGAGCGCCGCCGCCGTGTCGGGGTTTCTGAAGCCGTCGAGATAGCGCATCCTTTTACTCGCCTCCGTTGCGGCGTGCGATTTCCTCGCGCTGGGTCTGCGCAAGTTCCTCGAAGAGCTGGAGGCGGACTTCGGCCTCGTCGCGATCGAGTTTTTCAATCGCAAAGCCTGCGTGGACCACTACGAAATCGCCCTCCTGAATGCCAGGGGTAAGCGAGAGGTCGACGCTGCACTGCGTGCCGTCCATATTGACGAGCGCCGCCGTCCCGTCATCGCTGACGGATACTATTTCCATTGGAACTGCCAAACACATATATTAAAATATCCTTTTCTAATTACTGTGAATTAAGTATGGTAGACACTTTATCTAAAGGATAACCCCAAATGTCTTTTTCCAGCGCCTTGAGACAATGACTTTTGTGCCATTTGATGTTCTCAAGAAAATCTGAGTCGTTACATACTTTAATAATTTCATCAAACCAGTATATCGCTACCCTGCAATATTCTCTGGCAGTCTCTTTATCGTTCATTTCTACACGGCGAAGCGATGCTATTACTTTATAGGCTAAAGAAAGATTATAAATTTTTCGGACTTCATTATTAGGGTTTGAATTCTCTTCCAATTCTCTACATTTGTATATGCAGCGGAAATACCAATCTTCGGATTTTTCAGGTTCACTCATGTGAGCATGGAATTTCCCAAGCTCAAAAAGGACATCTATATTGTCTGGTTCTATTTTATGAGCCTTATAAAAATAAGGTTTTGCTTCCAGTAATTTCCCATCTTTTTTATATTCGTTTCCTTTTCTTAAAAGGATTATTATATCTGTTTCTTCTATTTCTTTCTCTATAGGTTTATCATGGTTTTTATCAGGCATTTCATCAATAGCTTTAGCTACTCCTCTGTATCCGGGGAATATTGTGGCTGCATTCATCCCCTCGTTCCAGAGGAGTTCAAGGAGCTTTTGGGCTTTTTCCTTATTTGCATTTATAAATGTTATTTTTACGATGACAGGGGCTGTCTGAGTTTGTAATGCGTGGGTATAGCCTACTTCTTTTTCTTTGATGATTTCATCCAGTGGCCGATCATCTATACTGGGAGGTAGGAGCATTCTTTTTTTATCAAAGAATCTCTTTGTATCATTACATGGTCTGTTTAATTCTTTTTCTGGTCTGTAAAGAGTGAATACCCCTTTTTGAGCCATAAGGTTTGGATTGCTGGCACTAGGTGGATGGATTATTTCAATTGGCTGATGGTTTATCAATGACAGATTTCTAATATTTAGAGCCCATACAATAAAGCCTTCTGGATTGCTGCCTTTTTTTATTTGCTTCAGGTAGCTTTTCGCAGCAAAATAAACTGCGGTGTTCTTATCTTGTGTCCAGTCAAGGAGTCTTGTTGGTCTTTTGTAGTGTTGCAGTAGTCCTAGTATTGGCAGTATTTCTTCATTAGGCCAAAGAGGCTCAGGGTATATTGTAGTGCCTTTATCCAATGCCTCCTTGTTTGCTTCTATTTTTTTAAGAACCTTTCGTAATTCCATTGAATCGTTGGGAAGAGGGAGACCTTGCTTGTCTGCTATTCTGAAGAATGCAAGTAATTCTCCTATTTCCTTACTTACTTGTGCATTGTAATCTTTTTCTGGTTTTCTTAGTGCTGATGGAGTTAGGGTCCAGCTTGAGTCCCCTTGGCCTCTGAACACCCAATCTTTGAAATTGCTTCCAAATGCTTCACTCGAAGGTGAAAGATTAGCTAGGAATTCTTCTGGATTATCAGGTTCAAGATGTTTGTATGGTTTGTATGTGTTACTCATTTTTTCTCGCAGTGTTCAATGTTACCTTCCCTGCGCGGTGATGATTGACTGCGCGATGCGGAGGCCGTCGAGGGCGGCGGACACTATGCCGCTGGCGAAACCCGCGCCTTCACCGGCAATATAGAGGCCGGAAAGCGAAGATTCCAGCGTCGTGGGATTGCGCTCAAAACGCAGGGGGCTTGAGACCCGTGTCTCGATGCCGATGAAGGTCCCCTCCGAAATGAAGCCTCGCATTTTCCTGTCGAAGAAGCCAAGCGCGGCCCGAAGTGCGGCGGATGTTTTTGCGGGAAGCATTTCGTCGATACGGGCGGGCTTGAGCCCCAATTTGTAGCTGCTTTCGGGGAATTTTTGCGAAAGCCTGCCTGCCAGAAAGTCTTGCGCCCTTTGCGCGGGAGCCGAGTAGTCGCTCCCGCCTGAAACAAAACTTGTCTTTTCGATCCTTGTGAGGAAATCGAAGGCCGTCCCGGCATTTGCGAAGCTGCTGGCTTCCTGCCTGACGATGAGGGCTGAGTTTGCGAAGGGAGAGCTGCGGGCGAAGCGGCTCATGCCGTTTGTGCAGAGCTGCCCGGGGTCGGAGCTGGCGGCCATGATCTCGCCGCCGGGGCACATGCAGAAACTTGTAACTCCGGGCGTATTCAGGTGTTCGGGCGGACGGCTGACTACCTGGTACTCGGCGGCCTCAAGGCAGCGCGGCCAGGGCTCCGGCCCGTACTGACAGCTGTTGATGAAGTCCTGCGGGTGTTCGATGCGGCAGCCTATTTGGAAATCCTTCAGGGAATGTTTGACGCCGTGTGAGGCGAGCTTGAGCATTAGAGACCTTGCGCTGTGTCCTGGAGCAAGGATAACGGCGGGAGCCTCGATCTTCTCTCCGTTTGCGAGAAGCGCGCCGAGGCAATGGCTGCCATCGGCAATCATGTCAGTGACCTGGGTGTCCCAATGGAAAGTCCCGCCCATGCGGATGATTTCGTTGCGGATATTTTTCACCATGCGGGGAAGGAGGTCTGAACCGATGTGAGGGTGGTTGATGTAGCGGATTTGAGGCGGAGCGCCAGCCGCCACGAAGACATCAAGCACGAAGCGGATCGCCTCGTCGCGGGTGCGGGTGTAGAGCTTGCCGTCGGAATAGGCGCCCGCGCCGCCTTCGCCGAAGAGGTAGTTTGATTCGGGATTGAGCGTGCGTGTTTCGAGAAAACTTGCGATGTCCGTTTCGCGGCGCTCGACGTCGCGTCCCCGCTCAAGCACGACCGGCTTGCGCCCGTGAAGCGCCAGCAGGTAGGCGGCCATGAGTCCCGCGGGTCCGCTGCCTATGACAAGCGGATTCAGGGGTGTGCCGGGTGCCGGCTTGAGCCTGTGCAGGGGGGATTCCTCCGGGGCAGGGCAGGGGCTTGTTTCGGGGATTGCGTTTTTTGGGGATGCTCCCTCGCGAAGCTCCGCCGAGATGCGGTAAACGAAGTGCATATTGTGGCGTTGGCGCCCGTCGAAGCTGCGCTGGCGAATCTCGTAGGAAACGAGTTCATTTTCAGAGATTCCGCAGTGCTGCGCGATGGAGGACCCAAGGGCCTTGTCCAGCGCCAGGCTTGTGAGTTCTCCCGCCTCGCAGACAGGGACGATAAGTTTTTCTATGAGTATCTTAGGCACGTTTTTCCCAATATTCCCGTGTTTTCCCAAAGCCGAGGCAGACGAATTTGATCCGGGGTATCATGGTGCAGGACGTTCGCCCTGCTCTGAAAAGACGACCGCGCGGAAGACTTCGAAACTTGCGCCTGGCTCCAGCCAGGCATCGTGTCCGAGCCCTGCTTTCATCGAGAGGTGGGCCATGGTCGTGGGGACGTCCCAGCCTTGCTCGGGTGCGACCTGCGGCAGGAATACTGCCGAATGCCCACTTTTCTGCAGAATAATTCCGTGTTCCCCGATTTTGAACTCGTCAATCGACGGTATCTTCTCCGGTGCGGTAAGTATTGAGATTTCAATGACGATGCTTGAGAGTTCCTCCAGTGATGACACGTGAGGAAAGCGGGGGTCGCCGAATGCGGAACTGATGGCATTGTTCTGGATGTTTTCCGCGAGAGGCTCGAAGCCTCCGATATTGCCTATGCAGCCGCGGAGATTGCCGTCTTTGTCATGCAGTGTTACGAAACAGGAGGCGATTTCCTGGAGTTTTGCAGGCAGGGCGTCGGTCTTGGGCTGAGGACTGTGCCTGAGTACCGCTTCGATTGTTTCGCGTGCGAGTCCGAGCAGAGCCTTCTTGTCTTCGGCGCTGTAGGATTCTTTTTTCCCGTTCATGTGTGTTTCCTCCCCTTATGGATTAGGATAAGTTACGGAAAAAGGAAATGATTTACAAGGGCAATGGTATTTATCTGGGTAATTAAGACTGCTCTGTGAGGGGTATTTGTCGCAAGGATGAGACTTCAGAGGGATGGTGTTTGATGAGTTCTTTCTGATAGCATTTGAAGTAGTGCCGTGGACCGCTCTTGAGATGTTTTTCCACCATATCTGTGCTGGTGGATTTCCACGAGCAGAAGATTGCTAGTGCAAGCGCAAACTCCTCTTCGGAGAGGTACCCGTACTTTTGGGCTGACCATCCGTGGAATCCGCTGTCTTGCCATTGTGAGAAGCGGAAAGCGGAGTTCGCATGGAATATTCCGAA
>Ga0154565_1031_pt1 | contig 14067 bp, 10 predicted proteins | sample RifGroF2_FD_105708 | JGI IMG/M metagenome (GOLD analysis project Ga0154565, IMG submission 105708) | Lentisphaerae bacterium GWF2_52_8 | reverse complement strand
AGGCATGTTTTTCAAGGCGGCAAGCACCCATAAACCAAAAAGGCCGAGGGAGAGAAAGAGTCCTGCAATGTGCGCAGGGTGGAGTAGTTCCTTCCATTTTCTGGATGACCCGAGTACGCAGAAAACAGTAGAATAGAAAAAAAGCAGGACGAACGGCCCCTTAAGCAGGAGCCCCAGCGCCACTAGCAGGCCGCTCAAGGGCCAGAGCAGCCAGCGGGAGCGTCCTGCGGCCCACAAGTTAAGCCAGCAGATTATCGCCATGCCCGTAAGGCAGGTGTAGGGGCCGTCTATTTCGGCGAGGCGCCCCTTTTGGAGGACTCCGACTGTGCTCATAAAAATGATGGCGCCGAGGGTTCGAGCCTCCAGTGAAAGGAAACTCGAGGGCATCGCTGCCAGCAGGAGGACGAAAGCCAGGACGGACAAGGCCGAGGGGAGACGTACCGAGAATTCTGATTTCTCTCCTGAAAGTTTCACGGAAGAGGCGATCATCCAGTTGATGAGAGGAGGTTTTTTATAATACTCCTTGCCATCAAGACGGCAGGTGATCCAGTCGCCGCTTTCGAGCATGGTCAGACTTGGAAAGATGCGCCGGCCTTCGTTGTAGCTTATTTCGCGCCCACCCAGTCCGGGGAGATAGAGTCCGGCCCAAATGAGCATTAGCAGGGCCAAGGCGCTGAACTTGTCGAGCTTGGAATTCATTGCTTTTGTCGTTTTGCCACACAGTTCTTTTATGAAACCAAGACTATAGCCCGATTTCCGGGAACCCGCAACGCTTTTCATCCGGAAAATGGGGAGATATATCTTGGCTCAGACTGGCGAAATGAGGCGGCGCGTGCTAAATTGCCTCCCGGCAAGGAACTCAACTGAAAGACGGGATTTTCTCATGGATAAAGATAAGGTCATCCTCTGCATCGGGGCCGGCTATGTCGGCGGGCCTACGATGGCGGTCATAGCCGACAAGTGTCCCAATTACAAGGTACATGTGGTGGACATCAGCAAGGAACGCATCGCCGCCTGGAATTCTGACAAATTGCCCATCTACGAGCCGGGGCTTCTTGAGGTCGTGAAGCGCGCGAGGGGCCGCAATCTTTTCTTTTCCACTGATGTCGCCGCAGGAATCAAAGAAGCCGGTATTATCTTTGTCAGCGTGAACACCCCCACGAAAACCTTTGGCGCGGGCGCAGGCAAGGCGGCCGACCTCCAGTACTGGGAGAAGACTGCGCGCGCAATCGTGGAGAACTCCGAGGACGACAAGATAGTCATCGAAAAGAGCACCCTTCCCGTCCGTACCGCCGAGGCTATGCAGCGCATCCTCCTTTCCAACACCAAGGGGCTCCATTTCGAGGTGCTTTCAAATCCCGAATTCATGGCCGAGGGCACGGGCATCACCGATCTTGAAAATCCCGACCGCATCCTCGTGGGCGCGATGGAGACCCCCGCCGGACAGAAAGCCCTGAAAAAGGTAGTGGACATCTACGCGCACTGGGTTCCGCGCGAACGCATCAAGACAACCAACGTCTGGAGCAGTGAGCTTTCGAAGCTCGTGGCCAATGCCATGCTTGCACAGCGCATATCGTCCATCAACAGTATTTCCGCCCTCTGCGAAAAGACCGACGCCAGTGTTTCCGAGGTCGGAGGCGCCATTGGCATGGACAGCCGCATCGGCTCGAAGTTTCTGAGGGCGAGCGTCGGCTTTGGCGGCTCATGTTTCAAGAAAGACATCCTGAACCTGGTCTATCTCTGCGAGCACTACAAGCTTCCCGAGGTTGCCGCGTACTGGGAGCAGGTGGTGCTCATGAATGAGTACCAGGAGAGGCGTTTTGTCGAAAAGATACTCCACAAGATGTTCAACACTGTTTCCGGCAAAAAGATCGCGATGCTTGGCTTCGCGTTCAAGGCGGACACCGGGGACACCCGCGAATCCCCCGCAATCTACATCAGCAAGATGCTCCTTGAGGAGCGTGCCGAACTTGCCATCTACGATCCGCAGGCTCTTCCCAACGCGAGGAAGGATCTCGAAGGAGTCAAGGGTAATATAGAATATGTTAACGACCCCTACCAGGCGGCAGCAGGGGCGCATGCCATTGCCATCATGACCGAATGGAAGGAATTCAAAAATCTCGATTACAAAAAGATCTACGGCCTGATGGAGAAGCCGCCGTTCATTTTCGACGGGCGGAACATCCTAAAACACAAGGAGCTTTTTGAGATCGGCTTTAACGTCTATCCCATCGGCGAACCAGAACTCACACACTTGCATTGAGCAATAAAAATATAGGAGTCCCGTTATGAGTTTTCCCCTCAAAGTTGATCTCTCTGGCAAAGTTGCTGTCGTGACCGGCGGCGGCGGCGTCCTTTGCAGCACAATGGCGGCGGCACTTGCCGAAGCCGGGGCAAAGGTTGCCCTCCTCGACCTCAAGGAGGAGAACGCAGTGAAGGCTGCCGAGGGCATTTGCAAAAACGGTGGCAAGGCTATAGGAGTGGCTGCAAACGTTCTGCAGAAAGACAGCCTCATGGCGGCTGAGGAGGTCGTCCGTTCCAAGCTCGGAGCCTGCGACATCCTTATCAACGGCGCTGGCGGCAATCACCCGAAGGGAACCACTTCCAGAGAATTTTTAAGCCCGGATGACCTGGCAAAGGCTGGCAAGGATCTCATAACATTTTTTGAGCTTGATCCCGACGGCATCGGCTTCGTGTTCAATCTGAACTTCCTCGGGACGCTTATCCCCTCGCAGGTCTTCTGCAAGGGAATGATCGGCAAGGGTGGCAACGTCATCAACATCTCCTCGATGAACGCATTCCGCCCCCTCACAAAGATACCCGCCTACAGTGGCGCAAAGGCGGCCGTCAGCAACTTCACGCAGTGGCTCGCGGTGCACCTTTCGAAGGTTAACATCCGCGTCAATGCGATTGCGCCAGGCTTTTTCCTGACCGATCAGAACCGCGGCCTCCTGACCCTTCCGGACGGCTCCCTCAGCCCGCGCGGGAACACCATTATTTCGCACACTCCGATGGGCCGCTTCGGCAAGCCCGAAGACCTTGCGGGTACGCTGCTCTGGCTCTGCGACGACAATTTTTCGGGCTTTGTCAACGGCGTGGTAATCCCCGTCGACGGCGCCTTCTCGGCGTTCTCCGGGGTTTAAGGCAAGGCTTATGGACATTGCCCTAATCACCGGATCGGCGGGTCTGATCGGCTCGGAGTCGGCGCGGTTCTTTGCCGGCAAGGGATTTACTGTAGTCGGTATAGACAACGACATGCGCCGCGTCTTTTTCGGTGATGAGGCTTCCACAAGCTGGCAGAAGAAACAGCTCGAGGACAGCCTTCCCGGGTATCGGCATTTTGCCGCCGATATCCGTGATGCCGAGGCTGTGGGGCGTATCTTCAGTGAGCATGGCAAAGACATCAAAATCGTCATACACACTGCCGCACAGCCATCCCATGACTGGGCCGCCCGCGACCCGCAAATGGACTTTAGCGTAAACGCCAATGGCACTCTGACAATGCTTGAGGCCACACGCAGATACTGCCCGGAGGCGGTATTCCTCTTTACCTCTACCAACAAGGTCTATGGCGACACCCCGAACCTCCTTCCGCTTGTCGAGAAGGAAACGCGCTGGGAAATCGCCGAGTCGCACAAATACTACCAGCACGGCATAGACGAGGAAATGAGCATAGACCAGTCGAAGCACTCTCTCTTTGGCGCGTCAAAGGTGGCGGCCGATGTGCTGGTGCAGGAGTATGGCCGTTACTTTGGAATGAAGACCGCCGTCTTTCGCGGAGGCTGTCTCACAGGCCCGGCCCATTCCGGAACAAAGCTCCATGGGTTCCTTGCCTACCTGATGCGCTGCGCAATCACTGGGGAACACTATTCAATCTTCGGCTACAAGGGCAAGCAGGTGCGTGACAACATCCACGCATACGACCTTGTGAACATGTTCTGGAATGTTTACAAAAACCCCTGCAGCGGCGAGGTCTTCAACGCGGGCGGCAGCCGCTTCAGCAATTGTTCGATGATCGAGGCCATCGCAATCTGCGAGAAGATCACTGGCCGCAAGATGAGTTATTCCTACAAGGATGACAATCGCATTGGAGACCACATCTGGTATGTCAGCGATGTGAGGAGATTCCAGAGTCATTATCCAAACTGGAACTACCGTTACGGGCTCGAAGACATTCTTGTGCAGATATACGACGCCCTCTCAAAGAGAGTCTGAAGGGTGATCCCGCGGAGATGTTTAATTAAAAAAACGGGGATGTAAGATGATGAACGTAAAAAGAGCCCTGGTGCTTTCTCCTCACACCGATGATGGTGAGCTCGGCTGCGGAGGGACAATCGCCAAGCTGATCGAGTCAGGAACCCATGTTTGCTATGTGGCCTTCTCAATCTGCGAAGAATCTGTGCCTCCCGAATTCCCCCGCGATATCCTTGCCTCCGAAGTGGCCTTGGCAACCGGCCGGCTCGGCATCAAAAAAGAGAATCTCACCGTTTACCGCTATCCTGTCCGGAATTTTTGCGCGCACCGGCAGGAAATCCTCGAAAAACTGGTGGTTCTGCGCCGCAATTTCGAGCCTGAACTGGTACTCATGCCTTCTCCGGACGATATCCATCAGGATCATCAGGTGATCCATCAGGAGGGGCTCCGCGCCTTCAAGAATACCACAGTCTTTGGCTACGAGATGCCTTGGAACAACGTGCAGTTCAGTAACACTGCCTTCATAGTGCTTGACGAGCGGCACATCACAGTAAAACTTGCCGCGCTTGCTGAATACCGTTCGCAGCAGCACCGCGACTATATGAAGGGAAACTATATCCGCGCCCTTTCCATCACACGCGGGCGGCAAGTGCAGCAATCATGGGCTGAGGCTTTCCAAGTCACAAGGTGTGTCTTCCAGTGAGCACGGCAGTCCCCCGCATAGTTCTGATAGGCGGCACCGGACGTTCCGGCACCAATGTCACAAAGGAAATCTTTTCGCGCCACCCTGAGGTGGCAACACTGCCCTTTGAACACCGCTTTGTTATAGACCCTGACGGAATCGTTGACTTTTATCAGAGCTATTCAGGTGCATGGTCTCCTTTCATGGCTGATAAAAAACTGCGCCGTTTCGAGCGTTATATGACGTCGCTTGCCCATGAACCGGGAATACAGCGCATCATCGGCAATATCGTACGCAAGTTCAACAGGGACGGGAAAAAGCTTTCCCCGCGAAGCTACCACGGATGGAATCTCGACGAGCATTTTCCAGGATACTCCGAAGAGCTTTCTGTGATGATGGGCAAGCTCCGTGAGTTCAGTTTCCCTGGCTGCTGGCCGGGCATGGACAGCTATACGCGGAATGCACACTTAAGTTATGGGCGCCCTCTTTCGAAGCCGGAACTTGCCCAAATACTTGGTGCTTTCCTGAACAATGTGCTGGCGTCGCTGCTTGAGAAACGCGGAAAATCGGTCTTCGTGGAAGACAACACCTGGAACATACTTTTTGCGCAGGAACTCCACGAACTCATGCCCCAGGCGAAGATGCTCCATATTGTGCGCGACCCTCGCGATGTAGTCTGCTCCTTCCTCAAGCAGCGCTGGTGTCCTTCAAGCCTGACTCAGGCAACTGCCTACTATCAGGGAATCGCCTCGCGTTGGCTTGAGATAAAAAAAGGACTAGCTCCTGGCTTCTGCATGGAGATCAAACTGGAAGACATTGTGGCCCAGCCGGAGCCCGTGCTGCGGAATATCTGCGAATTCCTCTCTCTCCCGTTCGCTCCCGAACTTCTTTCAGTTGACCTCAGCAAATCGCACAGTGGACGATGGAAGAAGGAGCTTGATGAGGCCTCACAGCGGGAACTTGAAAGTCTGCTTGGCGTCAGCCTTGAGGCCATGGGCTATCAAAGCTGAGCCTGTTCGAGCTCGTGGCTGATTGCAAGAAATGCCTTGACTACTTCCGGGTCGAACTGCGAGCCGGAACATCTGGAGATTTCATCCAGGACGGCTTCCATCTGGGCTCCCTCCCGGTAGCAGCGTGAGAAACGGATTGCATCGTAAGTGTCGATTATCCCGAGAATGCGTGCTCCAATGCATATTTGATCCCCGGACAACCCTCGCGGATAGCCGCTCCCATCAAAGTGCTCATGATGGGAAAGAACTATTTCCGCCGCCTCTTCCATGTCCGGGATGCTGCAGACTATTTTGTGCCCTATTTCGGAGTGGGAGGACATTGTGTTTTTCTCTTCGTCGGTAAGTTTGCCCTCTTTTTTGAGTATCGCATCCGGTATGCCGATCTTTCCGATATCATGCAGAAGGGCACCCCGTCGGATGGCTTCGAGCAATTTCTCATCACTTATTCCCATTTTTTTGGCGAGCAGCACCGCCCAATTGCTTGTGCGCTTGCTGTGATGGGCCGTGCTAGGTTCGCGGAGTTCCAGTAATGTCACGATGATCTCCATCGTGTTTATGTAGGCATTATCCAATTTTGAGAGGGTTGCATGAAGGTCTTTTGTCCTTTTCTCAAGCATATCTTCAAGGTGCAGTCTGTACTCATCCAGCTGCCTCCTCAGCCTGCGCATTTCCACGGCACGGTCGATGCTTATCGCCAGTTGCTCGTTTGAAAATGGCTTTTCCAAAAACTCGAATGCCCCCATGCGCAAAGCGGCGACCGCGTTTTCCATCGTGGAATAACCTGTAAGCACTATGCTGAGCAGTTGCGGGTCGGCCTCCTTTATGCGGGCCATGAGTTCAATGCCATCCGTTCCAGGCATGTTCAGGTCTGTTACGACGGCGTCAAAACTGCCTAGCTCAGGCAAAGCGGCGGCGAGCGCCTCTTCCGCCGAGCTATAGGCAAACGGTTCAAATCCATGGAAGGCAAGCACGCGCCTGAGGCTTGCCAGCATTTCATGGTCGTCATCAACGACAAGTATCCGCCCCCGTCCGGCTTTTTCCGACTTATTGCCATGCTTTTCCTGATTGTCGCCAGGGTTTGTGCTCATTGCTTTTTATCATCGCTTTCTTCCTCGTTCAGGAGGCGGCATATTGCTCTGTTTTTGCCACTGCGCTTTGCCTGATAAAGGCAATCGTCAGCAGCCTTGATCATGCAGGCGAGCAGTTCGGCGGCACTGTCGTTACCGGAGGGAAGTGATTCTGCCGCGCCAAGGCTGATACTGATCGTGCCGGCGTTTGTTTGCATTTCATGGACAGCGAAGCGGAGTTTTTCTGCTACACTCTGTGAAGCGCCCTTCTCGATTTCCGGACAGAAAACAATGAACTCTTCTCCACCGTATCTCGCGACGAGGTCGGAGTTTCTTACCGAAGACTTCAATGTTGAGGAGAGTGCAGTAATCACCTCATCTCCGACCTGATGGCCAAAAGTATCGTTGATCTTCTTGAAGTCGTCTATGTCGGCAAGAATGACTCCGACAGCTCTTGCATTTCTCTTTGCGAGTTCGAAGAGGGGAAGCGCCGCGTTGAAGAAGCCGCGCCTGTTCAGGAGCCCGCTAAGATCATCCATATAGCATTGACGGGAAAGGAAGCGGTTGTCCTGCCAAAGACGCTGGATTACTTCCCCCATGAGCTGCATTCCAGGGCTTTTCCCTCCGCAATGGAGGCTGAACATCCCGACAAAACGATTCAGGTGCTCACTGTAACTGTCATCTGGATTTTCGCCGGGAGCCACGATAGTCATGACGCTAAAGAGCGGTGCAAGGCCCTGGTGCAGGTTATAGAATTCCATGCGAAAGGCTGCTAGGAAACTTTCCTCAATGTTTGCACCGGAAAGGGAATCATTGGAGATTAGTTCGTCTGACTTATCTGCAGCATATTGAATTTCCCTCCTAATGTTTTCCGGAATGTCAAAGATTTGAGGCAGCTGCCCCTTTTCCGCAAGGAGCAGTGTCTTTTTCCAGAACCTGACATGAGACGCCTCCTCTTTGGACATCTTGGCCCAAAAATCCCGGAGATCAGCGCTTGGGGCTGTGCTTGCGAATTTTCCGTAAAGGGCACAGGCTTTGATGTCAAGTTCGAGGGAAAGCCTCACGATCTGAGTGAGAGTGTCCTGAGGATTGTTTGTCTGCTCATTTGACATTGGCCTCTTTCCCTTTCTTCTCACCGTTCAGAGCATCAAGGTGTTTCTTGAGGTCCAACGGGGCATAAAGAGCCTCGATTTTTTTATCATTGCCACAATCCAGAACAATCGTATCATCGCCCGGGAAATATATATCCACATTCCTTGCATCGCGCAAGGAAGCGATATCTTCTTCGCTTGTTTTGTAATATTGGGCGAAATCTGAAGGGCTGGCCTCACCTCTTGACGTGCGGCGCTCTTTCCCCGCGAAGCGGAAGTAGTTGTACCTGTTCCATAGGAACATCACCAGGAAAATGCCAAAGATCGAAAGGAAGCCGTAAGCGAAAAATTCTGGATTCCTGAAACCCTCCAGTTCGACCATCTGAAACCAGGCAAGCTTGATGCCGATATACCATAGGCCTATTATAAGGAGCGGACGGAGAAGGCTTAGCCAGATTGCCCAGGCAAGGACGTTATAAGTCCATTCCGAGTAGTACCTGAACTTTGATATGAGGCTGGGGTGATCGATTATGAGGCCATCGCCGGTCTCGAAATCAACTTTTACCCTCTGTTTCTTTTCAGGCATTTTCATTGAGTCCTCTGTCCGGGCTTTCCCAAACGGCAAGCGTGCTTTTCTTTTTGAACACAGCCTTCGGGAAGGCGACCACGGTCACAAAACAATTAACCATCCAATATATTGCGGGATACCAGATCAGCCACGGAGCCAGGCGCAGCATTGTCCGGTCGTATTTTGAATCAACGAGAAGCCCCGTCCCCAGTTGGAGCAGGCAAATGACAGAGAGCATTATCCCTGTCCAGCCGGGCATGAGGCTGCGGACGGCCCATTCCGCGGGGAGCTCGACGAAGAAGCCCAGAATCCAAAGGATCCCGGTCATCGTCAGGCAATAGCACCAGATCACGCTAAGCATGTACTCCATAAAGACAGGCCATATCCGGCGGTTCTTCCAGTGGAACATGGCTGGCGCATATTTCAAAAGCACCTCGCTGCCTCCCTGCGACCAGCGCAGTCGTTGCCGCCATATCCCCTTCAGCGTCTCCGGCACAAGTATCCAGCAGAGCACTCGCGGCTCATAACGGATATCCCAATGGTCGAGCTGGAGCTTCCAGCTCACGTCTATATCCTCGGTGACCATGTTATTCGACCAGAAGCCGATGCTCATCAGCGCCTTTTTGCGGAAGGCCACGATGACGCCGGACACTGTGTATATCTTGCCAAGGATTCGCTGGGCGCGCTTTATCATCCCGATGATGGTGGAGTACTCGCCCACCTGTATCTTGGCCATGACGGTCGTGCGGTTCCTGACTTTCGGGTTGCCGGTGATTGCGCCGACGCGCGGGGAGCTGTTGAAATGCCACAAAAACCATTTAATGGCGTGCTTGTCCAGTAGTGCGTCAGCGTCTATGCAGATCAGATATTCGCCCCGGCTGTGAAGCGCCGCCATGTTCATCCCTGTACCTTTGCCCTGGTTGCTTTTGAGTGTCAGCACTCGCAGGTTCTTGAACTCTTCCTGAAGCGAGCGCAGTATCTCCCCGGTTCTGTCGCTGCTCGCGTCATCGACCGCGATTATCTCGAAGTTTGGGTAGTCCTGATGGGCAAGGCACCTGAGGGTTTCCTCTATGCATTCCTCCTCATTGTGGCAGGGGATGAGAACCGAGACGAGCGGAGCATCGGGCCCGGCAGGGGGAGGGGAAGCTGGCGAATTGTCGCGGAAGAACTGGAACAGCATCGTTCCAAACATCCAGACGAAGGCCATCGTCAGGGGATAAAAATATACGAAGTCAAGGATATAGTCCACTGCGGCTCCTCTTCTGTTCAGGGAAATCCTGGCTTGAAATTATATTTATTATGGACTTCATTCCGGGCTTGTCAACGGTATAGTCATCCGGATAATAGGCGATATGCTCGGCGCCCTCTGCCAGGAGCACCCTGAGCCATGAGACCAGCGTGTCATCCTTGATCCATTTTTTCGCTTCCCAGTCATAGGCCTGTGTCTTGAAGACGGTTTTCTGCAAGCCAAGCGGATATTCCCTTGCCTTTCTTACCAATGAGCGGAGCCAGCTTTCGGCGAAATAGACTTTCTCCATGCGCGGATAGGACATGACCACCGTGTGATCATAGGCGGAAAGACACTTCTTGTAATTTTGCGCAAACCATTCCTCGCTGTCCGGATTAAGCAGAACAGGCGCATAGATTGTGCGTGCAAACACTGCTGTAGGACGCTGTGCAAGCACTTTCTTCTTGAGATATTCCGTCAGCTCCATCAGCTTGTCTGTTTTGAGCTCGGTCCATTTCTTTTTCTCCTCGTCGGAAAGCTTGGCAAAGGGGACGAGATCCGGGCGTACATCCTTTTTGTAAGCGGCAAGGGCATCGCTGCTGTAGTCCTCGTAATCATTCAGGTATCCGTCATCCTGAAAGATGATTCCGTCGATTATGGAATGAATGGCGAGATCCTCATAGAGCATTCCAAGTTTTTCGGCGGTTCCTGGCGAAAAGGGAGAGAGGCGCTGGTACCACGAAGTTGCCTGCCTGATCTCGTCGTCGCGGAACTCCCGGACTCGCAGGCGCTCATTTTCCTTTTCGTCCGGCAGGCAAATACTCAGCATCGGGAGCCACGCATAGACTTGGATTCCCCTTATCGAAAGACAGCGTGAAACACGGCTAAAGAGGTCTGCCTTCATGGGCAGGACCCGGTTTGGAAAATAAACCGACTTTATATTGCCGTCCGCCCCGTCGTCGCAGAAGGCCTGCAGGTAAACTGTCGAGGGTTTTAGTCTGTAGACGCGCTCAATAAATTTGTCAAGATTCTTTTCCTGCTCTGCCGGGTTCCCGTCATAGATCAGATCAAGATCCGCCTGCAGTATCCTGAGACGGGTCGGCATAAAAAAGCCTTTCTTGAAGGCATCAGCAAACATGCCTATCGAGGGATTTTCAACGACCATGTGCCGCGGGATCGCGCTGATGCTCCGCTTCGCGTCAGCCAGCCCGTCGTCAAGAGTGAACATAAGCTGGAAGCCGGACTTTTTAGCCTCCTCTATTGCGGGGCCCGTGTACCTGCCATAGGGCCAGACCATGATACGGGGAGCCTTTCCCGTGGCTTCCGCAAGGAAATCCCGCGATTTCTCAAAGTCTTCATGGAGGCGTTTCCGGTATGACTCATTGTCTTCATAAAGCTTGGTTTGCGGATCATAGATCCTTGCGATTATTGCCGGTGCGGTATTCCCCTGAGGGTTGCAAAGAACTCCCCGGTGGGAATTGAACGAATGGCTCGCTATCTCCACAAGCCCACTTTCCGAAAGTTCTTTGAGCTGGCTTTTTTGCAGGTAAACATGAGTCTTGTATTCCGGGTCATCCTGCGGCACTGCGAGTATCCAGGAAGGGACCACGGCAAGCACGCAAGGAATATTGTAAAGTTTGAGGAGGGGGAAGACATCCTTATAAAAACTCTCATAGGCATCGTCAAAAGTCATCAGCACGGCCTTGTCCGGGAGTGCCTTTTCGCCGCGCGAGGCCGCAAGCACATCGTCCACGCTTATGAAATGGCAGCCGTAGTCGCGCATAAACTCAATTTGCTTGACCAGGGAGAAGATGTCCACTCCGTACTTGTCTTCAGAGAGACGCACCGGCACGTCATGGTAACAAAGCACCATGAATTTGTCGCCGCCCCATGAGGCGGAAGCCTGTTCTCCCTCCGCTCCCATGAGCGGCAGGGCGCAGGCCATGAGCGCCAAGGCGCAGCCTTTAAAAATGAAAGACAAGCATCGTTGAAATGCCGAAGCCATAGGAGCCTTCCCCGTCATAGTTTTTCCTGGTGCCAGTGATGCCTGCGACAAAGCTGCAGGAATCCGTCAACTGCCATTCCTGCTCATATCTAATATAGCCCGCGAACTTCGCGGAGTAATCCTTTTCAAACTGCATCCCCGGCCCGAGGAAGAGCCTGTCGGTGATGGAAAAATCGTAGCGGCGGTACCAGAGGTGTTCCGCGTAAGGCACGCTGTACACGTACAAGTTGTATTGGGGGCTGTAGTAATTGACATCGGTCTTCGAGTTCATGGAAAATTCCTCCTCCAGGGCCAAGCCCAGTCGCCAGACCGCATCGTTGTAGAACACCTTGTCTTGGCGTGCCGACCAGGTGCTCGTGATATTGTGGTCGGAGATGAACATCTGCCCGAAGCCCAGCTCGGCGTTGAAATTCTCATCGAGCCTGTATTTCACGGAGGTATTGTATTCCTGAGCATAACCGTCGTCCAGCAGTATCCACGATGGCGCATTGAGGCTGTATGACGTGTAATTGCCTCTTATGGTCCAGTGATCGTCAGGCGTGTAAATGAATCCGCCCTCTCCGCCGGGATGCTTGCCCTGGTAGTCCACCGAACCCGCCCCTGTCAGGGTCAAGTCCCTGCAAATCCTCCAGTCCACGCCGACGGCAGTCCTGAAGATCTCTTTTGAGTTTGGAATGTTGTCATCATCAATTCCGCCCTTCATCACATGCTTCCAGAGAGTCTCCAGATAGACGCTCCTGTGCGGGTAGATAGGCTGGTCGAGGCGCTGTGAAAGCGTAAAGCCATCCGCCTCATTCTGCTCCTGCGAGTAGTCAAACTTGATCGTTTCTGTACGCATGTCGTCAATCTCGAAACTGCGGTTCAGCTTTTGGACGGCCAGGTCTGTGGGGTTCTTTTTGAGGAGTTCCTTTGCGCGTGTCCTCGCTTCCTCCCCCTCGTCATTTTCGTCCATGGTGTAGCAGAGGCCAACCTGTCCCGCCTTGTCATTGGGATCGGTGTTGCAGACGATCTGGAAATCCTCGAGCGCCTTTCTGGGCCAGCCCCGATAGTAATGCAAATATGCCTGCGCGGTACGGATATTGGTGTTGTACGAAGCCCTTGCCAGAAGATCGTCAAAATACACTTCGGCTTCGGCCAGTTTGTTCTGGAAAATCAGCCACCAGCCGCGTTCAACGGCAAGCGAGGCGTAGTCCCAGTTTTTGAGATAGATGCCGCGCTGGACGCGATCAGTCCTGACCGGGGATTCAATCTCGTCAAGGATTTTTCCGGCATCGTCAAAGCGCTCCAACTCTACGAGGGTGAAGTATATTGACATGTTTAATTCGAAGTTGTCGGGATAGGCATCAAGCCCAAGAGCGGCGCGTTCGGCCTTGGCCTTCTGGTAGAGCTCCAGCGCCTGTTTGGGCCTTCTCAGATAAAGATTGGCGTCAGCGGCTGTTTCGGTAACCCAGTAGGGTGGAGTTTCCCCTGTTTTGAGCAGGGCCTCATAATCGGAGATTATCTGAAGCATTTTTTCCATCTGGCGGTCCGCAATGAATTTGTCATACCTGCTTCGCCTCATGAAATCTCCGGATCCCGCTGCTGCGGCATGGGCGATATTCAGGTCCAGAATCCTTTCCGCAGTCTTTGGTTCAAGGCGCGCAATCCGTGCGGCTGCGGCGTTGCCATTAATCTCTTCGCATATCGAGTCCGCAGGCCGTTCGGAATCCTTCTTCATCTTTTCAAGAGCCAGGCCATTTGCGCCCAGCTCCGAGAGGATACGGTATTTCGCATCGATTGCCGGACGTCCTCCCGGTAACTGCGTGATCCTGTCATAGACCTGATAGGCTCCCATGAAATCATCCGAACCCTCAAGCGCTTCGGCCAGACAGTAAAGAGCCTCGATGTTTGAAGACCCTTTCGCCAGCGCTGATTTTGCAAAGCGCTGGGCTTCCAGGTATTTCTTTTCCTTAAGCATCAGCTTGGACATCCCTATCAGAGCCTGAACATTGTCTGCTTCCAGGGAAAGGGCCTTCTCATACTGCTTCCGCGCCTCCTGCAGGTTCCCCGACTCAAAGCAAACATCGCCCCACAGGGACTCAATCCCGGCGCTGTTTTTTCCAAGCAGCCTTCTGCTCTTTTCCAAATATTGCAAAGCCTCGTCAGTTTTTCGCAATTTTATTTTGGAAATCATGAGGCCGAATCCTGCATTGCTGTTCTCAGGGTTCTTATCCAGGATTTTT
>Ga0154565_1053_pt3 | contig 14368 bp, 11 predicted proteins | sample RifGroF2_FD_105708 | JGI IMG/M metagenome (GOLD analysis project Ga0154565, IMG submission 105708) | Lentisphaerae bacterium GWF2_52_8 | reverse complement strand
AAGAACACGGGCAGCAAAGTAGTCATTTGTCCCGATAACCGCTTCGGGGGGATTGTCCGAGCTAAGAAGCTCCTTGATAACTGCGTCGCCATTGATGTTGATGTCGCAGCTGCGCACGCTGATGAACTCCCCGAGCTGCGCGTTAATCATTGCCTCGCTATACATAGCCGCAAACTTGCGGTTGGCGGAAGCGGCAGGATGCCCCGCTGCGCAATTGGCGCAAAGATAGGCTATGCGCCGCAAACCGGCAGCCTTAAATCTTTCGATGGCGCTTGCAAAAGTTCCGGCATAATCCGCCGAAAAATTGCTGCCTGCAATTTTGGCGGTAGAAGACTGATTGCCGAAAAGCCGGATAATGCTTTTGAAGTTATGAGCCGAAGCGTTAAGAAATTTTATGGTTTCAGGCGATTTTTCCAGTTCAGTCTGGATAATCAGAAGGTGATTGACATTATTGTCTATCATAGCCTGAATCTGGCTGATCATGCTGGAAGGATCATCGTTCGGACTGCAAGAGGAGCAGCGACAAAAGAACCCGGCATCCTGCAGCTCACTCACAATCTGGTTGCGCACCAAATTAAAAAAATGTTCCTCCTCAAGCATGATTAAGCCAGCAAGCGAGTTCCCTGCAATCAGTCTTTCTCTGGGAAAGCCCTTGAAAAAAGTGCCCTTCCCGGGAATTTTGCAAACGATATTGCTCTCTACCAGTTCGGCATATGCCGCCCGGACGGTCAGATGATTGACACCAAAAAACTTGCCCAGTTCCTTCTCTGGGAGAAGGCGTTCGCCGCTCTTCATTTTCTCATCGCTAATCATTTTGATTATGCGCAAACGAACTTCATCACGGAGCAATGGCCGCCCAGTCATATTTCTTGACATAAATAAAACCTCCTGCAAACTGATGCTTCCCGTTAATTATACTTTAAGCATACTTAAAAGGCAATTAAAATATTTAAAATAACGCAATAGTATATTTACTATATCTATAGTATATTAATATATTTTAGCCTTATTTCTTATGGAATCTAAGGATTAGATTTTGGCCTAGGAAAGAAGCCTGAAAAAGCTTGGACACGGAGAGGAAAAGAAACTTTTTTTAAAAAATTTTGCCTCGCCTTAGGATACTCTATATTCCCTTGGCGTAAGCCCAGTAGTACGTTTGAAAATTTTGCTGAAGAACATTGCATCAGAGAAGCCCGTCCTCAGTGCGATCTCCTTGCAAGAAAGCGAACTCGTACGGAGAAGCGCTTTCGCCGCCTGGACCCTGGTGTGGACAAGATATTCTATTGGAGTCATTGAGTAAGCTTTTTTAAAGCTTCTGCAAAGATATGCCTCAGATAAAGAGGCTATATTCGCAAGTTCGCCAAGACTTAAATGCCGTTGGAAGGATTTGTCAATATGGTTTTTTACTTTTCGAAGCACTAGATTCTTGGGAATGGAAATGGAATTGACGTCCGAAGGCCTAAATGCCTCAACAATTACTCTCAATATCCTGCATATGGCTTCCGTAGAAACAAGGCATCCAAGAACTTCATCTTCATCTTTCAGAGAATCCAGCAAAGCAAGCAAGGCATCCTTGAATAAATTGATTTTGACTGCATCAAGATTGACAGTCTTCTCAATATTCTCTCCATTAAGTCCAGAGCACTGTAAAAGTACTTCAGACAGGGAAGCCCTCAAGGGAGCAGCATTGCCCTCAAGACTGAAGGTAAGCTCCGCATAACTTATCTCGCCAGTATCTACAGGCCCAAAATCGTGTGTATCGCCCGGAGAGCTTACAACAAGAAGGCCGGGACGAATTTTAAGTCTCGCCCCTTTGAAAGAAAATCTGTTTTCCCCTGACAGGTAGAGCACAACATGATACACCGCATGATCATGCTCCTGGGGCATGGCTCCAAGATTCTTTCTGGCACATAATTTTTTCAATGTCAAATGCTTAATGACAAGATGATAAAGCTTGCCACCGAAAAACACAGCAAAACGAGGCTGCTTTTCGAAACCGGTGTTTGTTGCGATGTAGTCCATATATCAATATAATACAATTATTATATAGTTCAATACAATAACATGGGTATGAATTGTATGATATACTACAATTGTATAGGAAGAAAAAAGAAAACGTGAAAGGGATGGAAATGAATTCACTGGAAATAGTCATTGCAAACCTTGAACACCGCAACCCGCCGCGTCCGGCCTTTGAATTCCGTGACGATAAAAAGCGCATAAACGATTTTGCCTGCGCCGGAATTACTGAATCAAAAACCCTCGAACTTCGCCGCTGGACAGAGGGGTCACATGAATACTATTATGACGAATGGGGCAATCTGTGGTGGCGAATGAAGGATGGCTGCGCAGTCGGAGAAATAAAGACTGCGGCTCTTGAAAACTGGAGTAAACTCAATAATCTCGCCACTCCCGACTGGGATGCCGAATACCGTTATGCCGCAATGCGCGAAACATTTTCCCAAAACAAAGACAAGTTCAAGTTAGCCTTTCTTCCTGGCTGGATTTTCGCCACAAGCAGGTATCTGCGCAAGATGGAAATCTATTTCATGGACTTGATTGAATCTCCCGACAAGATAGCAGAATTGCATTTGCGCGTAGCCAGCATCATCGAAAAATGCATAAGGCAAACAGCAAGAGCTGGAGCCGATGGCTTCATCTTCTGCGAAGACCTTGGACTCCAAAACAGAACCATGATTTCGCCGGACATGTGGCGAGAATTTTTTTCAGGCCATTACAAACAATTAACTGCTACAGCCCATGAATCAGGGCTAAAGGTTTTCATGCATTCTTGCGGATACAACTGGGATTTGCTCGACGATCTTGCAGATGCTGGCATCGACTGTTTTCAGTTCGATCAGCCAGCAAGCTACGATTTCGCAATGCTCTCGGAAAAACTTCGCAGGAGGAAAATCGCACTGTATTCGCCCGTCGACATACAGAAAGTCCTCCCCACTGGAAATGAAAAGCTCATACGCGCGGAAGCAAGGAGGATGCTTGAAAACTTCTCAAGTGGACTGATTGTAAAAAGCTATGGTGATCTTCCTGGAATAGGGGTAAAACCTGAATGGGACAAGTGGGCCTATGAGGAGTTCATCACTGCGGGAGGACTCAAAACCGTGTAGCATGGGCTAAAATAAAAACAATCTGGATTGGCTTGAGGCATGCCACAAATTTTTGAGTCTCAATTCACTCCGCTGACGCGATTCCCATTCCGCTCAGGCAATTTTGATCATTTCTTTGCTGTGCCAGTTTTAGCCGGGGCCGCTGTTGCAGATGGCTTGGAAGGGGATAAGGGTGCTGCTGCGGAAGTTTTGGGCTGGGGAGTTGTGGCTGCGGCAGAGCCTGCGGAAGCAGGAGGCACAACGCTTTTTGCAGGAAGCTGGGATTTTTTCGCTGCCGCCGCAAGCGCATCAAGTGCAATTTTGGGGACTGTGATGTCTATATTTACCTTCAAGCCATTGGCGCTACACTTGAAATCATCGGGTCTCATACCGCTGTCAGGATTCATTGAGATGAAGGCAGAGGCAAGCATTCCAACCGAGGTCAGCTTCTTTGCATCCTCTTCCTTGCGACAAGAGATAATACCGCCAATCCGAAGCTGCTCATCCCGATAGTTGGCGCAAATCATAACGCTGTCGAGATCGGGACCGTTACTGCCAAGCTTCTTGGCGATATCCTTGGGCATCAAGCCTGCAAGCCAGAACATATCGTTGCGGCGACCATTATCGCAAAGAGCCATAAGAGGACTATTCGACAAAACGGACTTTGCTTTTCCGGCAATCACGGAGAGCGACTTGCGGACGGAGATGGGGGTTCCGGCTGCGATAAGTTTTTCCTCAAGCTGGACTAGTGCGATAGCCTCGCCCTTGGCGTCGGTTGCAAGGTAAAGGACTTTGCCGTCGATATTCTCGGTATTGAGGGTTCTGCTCTTGTCTCGTTGCTGAGCTTTTTCAATCAAACTTTTCAGATCCACAGGCTTGGAGAATGATATCAGGAAAAGTCCTTCGGGTTTCGGCCCCGGCTCCATGCCAAGTGCCATTTTGGAGATATCAAGAAGGGAAACCCCCATTTCTTCAAGCTGTTGAAGTCCCGCTTTGCTCTGATTCTCCCGAACGTTCTTGGCAATGCCATCGACCTTCATCCACGCTTCGACATCGATAATCCCCACAATCACGCAAGTCTCTGGAATTGCGGCAAGCGGAGCACTCATTAACGCCGGCTTTTTGCTACAGGCTGAGAGGGAAAAAACAGTTGCCGCAAGACAGGCTGACAAAACAAGGCTTCGCTTCAAAAAATTCCTGGTCTTCATATGAAAGTCCTTCCGTGATTTTGATTGTGCATGCCTTTGTACATTGGCAGCAAGCGGCTCTTTTTCAAATCAGGGATTGTGAATATTGCAGTTTGCTGCTGAAACTTGCATGTACTGAAAAGAACTATTATCGTATCTTTAAGAAATTTTAGCTGATCTCAAAAAGGGGTTATGAAACTTTCCGCGATAATACCGGCGCATAACGAAGAGGGCTGCCTTGAGGAAACCGTGTCGGGCCTGCACAGGACGCTTGAGTCGGCTGGCATCAGCCACGAAATACTGATAGTGAACGATCACAGTTCCGACAGCACCGGGGAAATAGGCAAAAGGCTCGAACTCAAGTATCCCGGAATCCTGCGCTGCGTCGACAACGGAATGCCGTGCGGGTTCGGGTTTGCCGTCCGGACGGGACTTTCCTTGTTTGAGGGCGATGCCGTGTCGCTTTTCATGGCGGACAATTCGGATTCGCCTGATGATCTCGTCAAATTTTTCCGCAAGCTGGAGGAAGGCTTTGACTGCGTCTTCGGCAGTCGCTTCGGGAAAGGAGGCAAAACCATCGACTACCCTCCCCTAAAACTAATGCTCAACCGCCTTGCAAACCCCTTTATCCGTACGCTCTTCATGATCGGCTACAACGACATCACGAACGCCTTCAAGCTCTATCGCAGGGAAACAATCGAAGGCTTGAAACCCTTCCTGAGCCACCACTTCAACATCACGGTGGAACTGCCGCTAAAGGCCATTATCCGGGGCTATTCGTACGCGGTCATTCCAAACAGCTGGACCAATCGAAAAAGCGGCGTCTCCAAGCTAAGGATCAAAGAAATGGGAAGCCGCTACCTTTTTATAGTCCTCTACTGCTTCATAGAGAAACTTCTTTCCGTGGGCGACTACCGCAAACACTAGGAAATACCGATTTGTATTCATTCAGGGGCAAAGTTCCGCGCGTTAGCTGCTCGGGCTTTTGAGACGGCTTCTAATTTGAATTGAGCATACGCTCTATGGGGAGCTTTGCGCGTTCACGAAGATCTTCCGGGATTGAGATGCGATGCTGCATATTTTCGAGCGACGCAAGGAGGTCTTCGAGCCGGGTCATTTTCATATTCGGGCAAACCGCCTGCTCGGAGACAGGGATAAACTGCTTTCCAGGATTTTCCTTCTGGAGACGGTAGATGATGCCTGCCTCGGTGGCCACGATGAAACAGTTCGCATTGCTCTCCCGGGCGTATCTGCACATTCCTCCGGTGCTCAGCACCTCATCGGCAAGTGCGATCACGGAAAGGCGCGATTCGGGATGGATGATGACCTTCGCCTCGGGGAATTCCTGTTTGCGGCGCATAATGGCTTCGGCCGTGATGCGCATGTGGGTGGGACAAAAGCCGGGCCACAGGATAAGTTCACGGCCGGTCTTTTGCGCAACATAGGCGCCAAGATTCTTATCTGGCACAAAAATAACCTTGCGATCCTTGGGGAGCGAGTTGACTATTTTTTCCGCGTTGGCGCTTGTTACGCAGATGTCACATTCGGCCTTGACCTCGGCAGTACTGTTTACGTAGCAGGCTACAATAGCGTCGGGATGCTCTGCCTTTAGTTTTCGCAATTCGGCAGCATCGGCCATGTCTGCCATCGGACATCCCGCCTCAAGGACAGGGAGGAGGACTGTCTTTTCCGGCGACAGGAGAGAGGCTGTTTCCGCCATGAACTTTACGCCGCAAAAAACGATTGTTGATGCCTTTGTCTTTGCGGCTTGAATGCTAAGTTCGAGCGAATCACCGGTAAAATCTGCGATGTCCTGAACCTCTCCAAGCTGGTAGTTATGAGTGAGTATGACGGCGTCGCGTTCGCGACGCAGTTGATTGATGCGGGCGAGCATTTCTGATGGATCGGCATATGACGGTATCATAATTCTTTCCTCTTCCATTTCGATTCATTTGCTACGATAACTCAAAACAATGCGCATTTCCACGACAGCTCAGCGTCCGGCGCGCATTTCGCCAACAATGCGCACCAGAATCGAGAGGGCCGCGTCTATTTCCTCCGCCGTGCTGTAGCGCCCCACGGAAAAACGCAAGGCGCTGTAGGCCCGTTCCGCCGGAAGCCCCATTGCCTTCAGGACATGGGAGGCTGATGCCGCACCAGAGCTGCACGCCGAACCAGTGGAAACCGAGACGCCAGCCATGTCAAGCCGCGCAAGAAGCGCATCGGCCTCGATGCCAAGGAAACTGAGATTCAGCGTGTTGGGAAGACGCGGCACGCTATCTCCATTGACCCTGATCTCAGGAATCCTCTCAATGATGCCATTTTCCAGACGCTTGCGCATTTCGGCCTCGTGTGCAGCAGTCTCCTTGATACGTCGGAAAGCAAGAGCGCTTGCCTCGCCAAACGCAACTATGCCCGGAACGTTTTCCGTTCCGGCGCGGAGCCCGCGTTCCTGTCCGCCTCCGTAAACAATGGGTTCTAGACGGACTCCGCGTCTCACCCAAACTGCGCCCGCCCCCTTGGGGGCGTAAACCTTGTGAGCGGAAATAGAAAGCATATCGACGCCAAGTTCAGCCACACTGAGAGGAAGCCTGCCAAGAGCCTGAACAGCGTCTGTGTGAAAGGTGATGCCGCGTTCCTTGAGGATTTTTGCAATCTCGGAAATAGGCTGAATGGCGCCGGTCTCGTTGTTTGCAAGCATGATTGAAACAAGTGCTGTCTCGGGCTTAATCGCACTAAGAAGGGAAGACGGATCGACACGCCCCTGCGCATCGACAGGCAAGCGGGTAATTTCGACACCCCGCCCCTCAAGGGCTTTGCATGCGCTGAGAATTGCATTGTGTTCAACCGAACTTGTTATGAGATGTATTTTGCGGGAAAACTGCTGTGAGGCTTTTGCCGCAAAACCTGCAAGAGCCAGATTGTCCGCTTCGGTGCCGCTTGCAGTGAAGACAATCTCCTCCGGCAAAGCCCCAAGCAATTCTGCCAGCTGCTGTCGGGCCTTATCGAGCGCACGGCGGGCCAACTGCCCATGGGAATGCGCGCTTGACGGGTTGCCGAAATTGCCGGAAAGGCAGGACTGCATGGCAAGCGCGGCTTCGGGGCAGCATGGGGTGGTGGCGTTGTAGTCGAGGTATATAGCGGTTTTCATTTCTTTTTTTCGTCGTACTTGCGCCAAAACTCGGAAGCAGTCTCCTGCTGGCCTCCGGGAGACGCATCCTGGTCTATAGTGGAAAGATATTCGAGTTTGGGCATCTCGCGCAAAAACTCGATGTCCTGTATATGGGGCGGGATGTTGAGCCTTTCAAGAGTCTTGATCTCCGCCAAGGGAGTAATATCATTGAGTTTTTTGCAGTTTGAGAGATCAAGCACCCGGAGAGGCATTCCGCGCAAGGGTTCAAGGCTGTCTATCTTTGTCCCGCTGCAGTTGAGCGTGGTAAGGGCAATTCCGCGCAAAGGCTCCAGAGAACTGACACCTGTGTTTTTGCAGTTGAGCATTTCGAGCTTCATGCCTTTCAATGGGTCAAGGCTGTCGACTTTGCAGCTTTCAATGTTCAGGCTTTCAAGAGGCATCCCCCGCAACGGTTCAATGCTCTGAATAAGATTTCTCCGGCAGTTCAGCTGCTTGAGGGACATGCCTGCGAGGGGGGCGATATCCCTGACTTTGTTGTTGGAAATGTCAAGATCCTTCAGGGGCATTTTCCAAAGCGGATCAAGCACTTCGATTTGGTTATCGGGGCAGGAGAAGCTTTCCAAGGGCATTCCGCGGAGACCGTCAAGTGAGGCAAGCCGGTTTTTCGAGCAGTCAAGAAATATAAGAGGCATGCCGTCAAGAGGGCGCAAAGACTCGAGCCCCAACTCCGCAAGGTTGAGCCTCTTCATATTCCGAGACTTCCTGATCCAGCTCAAAAGCTCATAGCCAAAGTCAGGAGGCAATTCCTGATGCTGTGTTTCGAGAAGACGTGTGACAACGTTGGTGTCCGGGGAGATTTCAAAGAGCTGACGCACGAGATCGAAAACCTCCTTGAACTGCCGCTGCCTCCAGTAAACCAGGGCGTCAACCTCCATGACCTGTTCCCGGTAGGCAAACTTGGGGTAGCGCACCTCTATCTGCTTTTTGATTTCAAGCAATGTCTTGAGGCGGTCCTTGGAAGGTTTTGTGGCGGCTGTTATGTAGGCCTTGGCAAGGGCGCGCTCACCAATGGGCAACTTGTCGTAGTTGTCGGCAATCGTCAGATACTTTGCGACGGCCTCCTCTGAGTGGTTGGCCTCAAGCAGCGCGTCCCCGGCAATCATGGGGCTGGCCTTCTCGGGAAGCGCAAGGCTGTAAACGGCAATCGACAGGATTCGCATCGAGGTCGAAAAGCTGCGCATGCCAATGCGGTTGAGCCCGGGCCCCAGAGGCGGGAAGAGATCCGTCACCCTGAGTATTTGAAGCCCGTCAACGGACATCGAAAGATTCTCGTCAACACGTTCAAAGACCACAGTATGTATCTGGTTTGCCCGAAAATGCGACTCTGTTGCATTCATGACATCAGGGCCAAGGGCGTCTTCATTCCGGCAAACAATGTCCTTGCTGCCGCCATAGCCGGCGAACTGGAAAGAATAGCCGGTGGGAACGAACCACCATTCCCTGAGCGGCTCGATGCGGCTGTTGATGACGACCTCAAGGGCATCGGGATTGCTTGGGCAAGTCATCTTCACGACAAGGCGGACATTCCCTGGCACCTTGACGTTTTTCAGCCAAAGCCAGTCGTATTTCTCCATCTTGAGCCCGCCCTTATCACAGGTCCACGGAGCCATTGTCTTCTTGTTCAGGCGATCCATGAAGACCAGCGACTCGGTATCCGGATAGGGCGTGCTGAAATCCTGTTCGTAGGCCTTGATCCAATCCCCGCTCTCCTTGGAAAGATTGTAAAGGGCGTAACCGCCGAAAGAGAGGAGAAGGAGGGTTATGACAGTAATGGAAGAGAAAAGCAAGCGATGCCGTTTGACAAGCAGCACAGTCCTCTTGAAAAAACTTGCGCGCTCTGCCGAAGTGGCAAAGCCGCCCATGAACGCATAGATGTCGTCGCGTATCTGCCATACGTGCTGGTAGCGGCTGTCCGGATCCAGCATCATCGCCTTGAGCACGACCGCCTCGATCGGGCTTGGCATCATCAGGTCCGGGCGGCGCAGACGCGGGGGCACAATGTTGCCATGCATGGTGTCATGGAGTATTTGCTTGACATCCTTTCCCTCTATGGGATCGAGCTTGGTGAGAATCGAATAGAGGATCGCGCCAAGGGAATAAATATCGGTGCGGGTGTCCTTGTGGCTGTTCCTGCCGGCAGCCTGCTCTGGCGCCATGTAGCCCGGAGTTCCCTTGGTAATGCCGTCCATAGTAATTTGGAGGGAAGTGTTCCCATCCTTCTCTCCGGGCGGAGGCAGAGAGGTGGACGCAGGATTGTCTTCCTCGTCCTCAATGGATTCGCCCAGCACGCGGGCAAGGCCCCAGTCGAGAATCAGCACCTCGCCGTAATCGCCGATCTGGATGTTTTCAGGCTTGAGATCAAGATGGATCACGTTCCTGGAATGGGCAAAGGCGACTCCGTTGCATACCTTGAGGAACATGCGAAGGAGGCGGTGAAGGTCATACTTCTTTATGTATTCGGCATCTCCGGCATTGAGCTTTTTGAGTATGCTCGCAAGGCTTTCGCCCTTCAGCATCTTCATTGTGAAGTAGGGTGCGCCAGAAGTATCCACGCCGATGTCGTGGACGGGAACGATATTGGGATGTTCAAGGTTGGCCGTGATGCGCGCCTCTTGAATGAAGCGCGCGTAATCGGACTTTGGACGGTCCTCGTAATCAGGCATCACCGCCATGGCAACATCGCGGGAAGTGTCGCGGTCGCGGACCTGCAGGACGGTTTTCATCCCGCCGTGTCCTATGCTTTTCCTGAACCTGTATTTTTCAGGCGGCTTGCGGGTAAGTCCAGTACAGGAAACGTTGAGCCTCATATGCATGGAGGGCTCATCGTCGCGCGGGGGCAGAGGCGAAGGCATGAGTACCGTATCCGTCAATGTATCGGAAATTTTTGGCGATTCGCTTGCGCGCGCCAAGGCCGCTTCCTGCCACTCCTGAAGATTGGCCGACGGGCGTTCCTGTTCGAATTCGGGTTTTTGCGTATACATCTTTTAACCAGGCCGTAAGGCTTTGAGGGCTGTCGTCACAAAAAAAGGGGCAGCTCTCCCGGCCCCTCCGCGTCTAAGATAGAGGATTTTAGCGTGGCGTCAAGCTCGGCAAGAAGTATATTTTTATCCTGCGGAAGACGCCCCCCAAGCGGAATGGGATTCGAGGTGTGGTTTGCCCGGAACACCGTGCGTTCGAGTTCGAGTCTGGAAATGATCTCCCGCAGCTCTCCAACCGCAGCATATTCGCTGAGCGCCCGGTAAGAGTCAAAACACCGCAGGCCAGGAATTTCCACATAGCGCAGCGCGGAAAGAAGACGCGGCTGCATCGCGTTCAAGACTCCGGCGGTGGCGACTGCATGCCTTTCTGAATATTCTGTGCCACCCAGCCCGAGAAGCACCATGACCGAGCACTTTATCCCGCAGTCCTGCGCAAGCCTGACCGCACGGAGCATCCCTTCCGCTGTTTCGCCCTTGCGGACAAGACGCAAAAGCTCCTCGTCACCTGTTTCAAGCCCCAGGTATGCCAGCGTAAGCTTCAGGCGGCGCAGTTCAGACAATTCATCAGGGGACTTTGCAAGCAGCGAACTGCCGTTCGCATAAACGCTCACCCTTGCAAGCGATGGGAAAAGGGCATTCAGCCTTTCCAGATAAAACTTTAACGTTGCAAAGGAAAGATGCATTGCGTCACCATCCGCCAGGAAAATCCGCCTGCTCTCAGGATAACGCCGTGCCGCCCAGGCAAAATCGGCAAGCACATCTGGAATGGGGCGCTCTTCATAGCGTACCCCCTTGTACATCCCGCAAAAACGGCAGCTGTTATGGGGACAGCCGTAGGCAATCTGAAATATCAGGCTCTCGGCTTCCGCCGGAGGCCTGAATAATGGTTCACGGTATTTCATTGTCATTCAGAGGCCTTTCCTTGCAGCGAATTCAAAAGAGCAGCATGCAGTCGCCGTAGCTGTAAAAGCGGAGGCGTTCGCTAATTGCCGTGCGATAGGCGGCAAGCAGCTTTTCCCGGCTGGAAAAAGTGGATACCAGCATCAAAAGAGTGCTTTTCGGAAGATGGAAGTTGGTCAGGAGCATGTCAGCAACCTGAGGCTTGCAGGGAGGATGTATGAAGATGTCGGTGGAACCAGCGCCAGGAAGAACAGAGGCATCATGGCTGGCGCAGGTTTCCAAGACCCGGACAACGGTGGTCCCGATTGCCAGGACACGCCCTCCGTTTTGACGTGTCCTGTTTATGAGTTCCGCCGTTTCGGGGGAAAGCTCATAATACTCGCTGTGCATCTTGTGATCCTCAAGCATCTCCACACTAACCGGCTTGAAGGTGCCCGATCCGACATGAAGAGTAAGCCGCCCAAGCGAAATGCCCATTTGGGCAAGCCGACCAAGCATCGCCTCGGTAAAATGGAGTCCGGCAGTGGGTGCGGCAACTGCGCCATCCCGTTCTGCAAAGACAGTCTGGTAACGCTCTGAATCAGCCGCTTCATCGCTTCTTTTTATGTAAGGCGGCAACGGAATGTGTCCATATTCCCTTTGGAGGCGCGCGATATCATGAGCTGAAAACTTAATCCGGCACTTGCCATCATCATCCTTGTCCGTAAGAGTGAAATATTCATTCCCAGGCAAGCCCCCCTCCCTTGGCAACAGAAAAACCTTCGTGCCGATGCGGACACGCTTTGCGGGCTTGAGAAGGCAGTGCCAAGTGTCAGGTTCTCCGGGAATTTGCGAAAGCAGCAGTATCTCGACCATTGCTCCGCCCGCTCCCTCCTTGACGCCAAAGAGACGCGCCCGCATCACGCGGGTATCATTCAGGATTATGCAGTCACGCGGGGTCAAGAAATCCGGCAGTTCAGAAAACCTGTAAAGACTGCATATGCCGCTGTTCCGCTCCATCGCAAGCATTTTTGACTCGCCGCGTTGAGAGGGCGGATGCTGTGCGATCAGTTCCTCCGGCAGCTGGTAGTCAAAATCACTTGTGAGCATCTTCGTAGAGTTTTTCGTACTCGGAGGCTGTATGGTTCCAGGAAAAGTCCCTACTCATTCCGTTGTACTGCATCTTATAAAAGCCGTCCTTGTCATTCTGGTAAACGGAGGCTGCCCAGCGCATGGTGCCGCTGAGCGCTTTCGGGTAGAGGTCCCAGAAGCGGAACCCGGTGGATTCCCACGGCCGCACACGATCATAATTTATAACAGTATCCGCCAAACCGCCGGTTGAACGCACTACCGGCGCAGTACCATAGCGCATGCTATACATCTGGTTGAGTCCGCAGGGCTCATACCGTGAGGGCATTACAAAGAAGTCACTGCCTGCCTCAATGAGGTGTGCAAGGCGGTCGTTGTAGCCTATAAAGAGTCCGAACTTTCCGGGATAGAGGGCTGCCAGCCGGTCAAAGCGGCTGTGAAGCCAGGGGTCTCCTGCGCCAAGAATGGCGAACTGGTAATCGTCATTGATGAGCAGATCCTCGAGGCTCTCGACCAGGACATCTATTCCTTTTTGGTGCGCAAAGCGCGAAACCACGCCAAAGAGAGGTTTATTAGGATTCTGCTCCAATTTCAGCTCTGCCTGGAGCGCCGCCTTGCAGACAGCCTTTCCACCCAGGTTATCCCGATGGTAATGGGCTGGCAGGTAATGGTCTGAGGCGGGATTCCACTCGGCATCGTCAATCCCGTTTATAATTCCGCGCAAACGCCCCTGGGCGGCTCGGTTCCGCAGGGATGAATCGAGATTGAAGCCGTATTCCTGCGAGAGTATTTCCTCCGCATAGGTGGGGCTTACGGTGTTAACCATATGGGACGTCATGATGCCAGCTTTGAGCAGACCTATCTGGTCATGGAATTCCAGGCAGTGGTAGTTGAAGAATTCCCAGCCCAAACCTGTCCATAGCAGGTTTGACTTGTGATAGACGCCCTGATAGCCGATGTTGTGGATTGTCAGCACCGAACGGCAGTTCTTAAAATGCGGGTAATCCCAGTACAACGAGCTGTTCAGGTAAACACTGCAAAGGGCCGTATGCCAGTCGTTGCAGTGAATGATGTCCGGGTGCAGGCCAAGCGCAAGCACCGCCTGCATGGCGGCACGGGAAAGAAAAATGAAACGCTGCCCGTTGTCGGAGTATTCATTCCCAAACCAGTCGTAAAGGGCGGGGCGGTCATAGAAACGGTTGAACTCTATAAAGTAGAAAGTCCAGCGTTCCCCCATCTTGAGTTCTCGAATTTTGGCCCATTCTGTTTTTTCGCCAAAGGGCACGCCAAGCAGGTCATACTCCCCCGTGAATTTGAGGTGGAGCCGGTTCATTATCTGCGGATAGTAGGGCATGATGACGGAGACATTGTGTCCGCGCGCGGCAAGAGCTCGCGGCAGGGCATGGGAAACGTCCGCCAAGCCGCCTGTCTTGGCGAAAGGATGCGCCTCGCTGCTGACCCATACGATGTTCATAAGATATCTTCCTGAAATTTAAGTTGGTGTCTCAGTCTCAGCTATGATCAATGGCTCTTCATTTGTTCCCTGGCCCGCTTCAGAGTACTGATTTCCAGCTCGGAAAGGCTGTTTATCCCGCTTGCGGAAATCTTGTCCAGAAGACGGTCAAGCTCGTATTGCGAAACTTGTTCTTCCCCATCTGATTCGGCCCTTGCCCTGTCGGATGACTGCTTCACAGACCAGCCGGGAGGGGGCTTGGAGCCAAGCCTATCAGACGACTTGGGCTTAAGGAAATCGAAGGGGTCCCATACGGCATTTTTGAAGAGCGCCTTTATGTAGAAGTATGCGGCAAGCAATCCGCCAAGATGCGCAAGGTGTGCAATCTGCGAATCAGTGTAGGTCCCCAATATCTCAAGTATTGCGTAAACGACAATAAAGGTCTTAAGCTTCATAGGTATCGGCGGCAGGAGGAGCATTATCTG
>Ga0154565_1055_pt3 | contig 14382 bp, 14 predicted proteins | sample RifGroF2_FD_105708 | JGI IMG/M metagenome (GOLD analysis project Ga0154565, IMG submission 105708) | Lentisphaerae bacterium GWF2_52_8 | reverse complement strand
CAGGTGCCTGCCTCCCGGGATTCCTTCCTGCTGAAGCTTACGGCAGATTCTCCCCGAATGAACTCAAAACAGTATCCGGAATAAGCTATCCTTTTGTGAGGACACTGAGAAGTGTTCCTGCACGCTGTTTCCATGTGTGGTGTTCGGCGGCACGGCGCTGTCCGGTATGGGCGATTTTGGCCATGGCATCGGGTTTGGAAAGGAATGAGGATATCCGTTCCGGGAGCAGGTCAAGCTCTGTCCATCGGTAAAAAAGGATATGGCGGCCATCGGTAAAATGCTGCTCATAAAAAGGGTTGGATTCACTTAGAGCGAGAGCTCCGTTAAGCATTGCAGAAAAAACGCGCTCATGGGAGCCATCCGGGACAAGAGCCATGTTAAGGACGCAACGCGACCTGGTCATCAGGGAAAGGACTTCCCGGAAGTTTTTAGGGCCAATGAATTCATGGTGCGTGAAAAGTCCCTTTGGCCAAGAGTTCCCGCATATCACAACCGGAATGCCGGCCTTGTCAAGGGCGTTGAGTATGCCAAGGCGCTTGCGGGCGCGGTGAAGAACATCGAGAAGCCCGAGATAATCATAATAGCGGTTGCCTTCAAGAAGCGGGTCTTCCGTGGAAAGATTTGTTTCCCGTACGGCTTTTTCAAAGGCGTGCTCGACAGGCAGTCCATGGGTCGAAAATAATATTTCCGCTGCCGCCAAAAGGCATTTTTCAATTTGCGGAGGCTGTTTCTTGATGCGCTGCAAGGGGGGCTCTGAATCGATGTAGCTGCACGGGCAGAGGATTGAAATATCACGTTTTTCAAAGGGCATTGGCTCATCTTCGGCACTGCAGCCGCCGTGCGCAAGAAGAAAGCTGTCAAGATCAGGCTTATGACGCCTCAGAAAGCACAGATGTGAGCGGTCAAAACAGGAAGCCTTCATCCTCTTGATGACAAGCCGGTTTATGTGGTAAAGCGGATGGTCGACAAGAATGGTTGCAAATGGATAGGGCAGGGCATTGTGGAGAAGATCATTGCCACTCTTGAGATCCCAGCCCACGCCTCCAAAAGAAAGCACAAGTTCGCAAGGTTCAGCCAGTTCGCGACGGAGGGCCGCAGTGGCGCTTTCGTGGTCCGTAAGATTTACCGTTACCACAGTCCTTCCGAAGAGACGAAGCCCTTCCGCAAGCTCATCGGCGAAAACATTGACGGCATCGTACTGATACAGTCCCTTGTATATAAGTATCTTCCCCAAACCAAATCCCCTTTTGCCCCATATGGAATACGAGCTCTTAAATTTAACACGCAAGTGCTGATATTTCTCTATTTTTTTATATTTTGAGGTGTATAATTATTCCCCGTGCCGGATAGCAAGGCCCTCAGTTAAGGATAAGGAGTATATCTATGGAACACTGCCCGTGCGGCTCAGGAATCTCATTGCAGGAATGCTGCCAACCCTTGATTAAGGGCGAACGCAAAGCCAGGACAGCGCTGGAACTTCTGCGTTCCCGCTATACCGCCTACGCCAAGGCCGAAGTGGATTATGTCCTGGCCACTACCCACCCGTCGCAACGCAATGAGGGCGATGAGAAAACCGTGCGGGACTGGGCGAAAAGCGCCACTTGGCACGGACTTGAAATAGTTGAGGCCGACGCCGGAAATGAGGGCGACTCCGAAGGCAAAATCGAGTTCATAGCCCGTTACACGGAAAAAAACATCCCTCAAGAGCACCACGAACTTGCCCTCTTCAAAAAGGAAGAGGGAGAATGGTTCTTTTACGATGCCCGCATACTCCCGCACAAGCCGTTCATCCGCACCCAGCCCAAGATCGGCAGGAATGAGCCCTGTTCCTGCGGAAGCGGTAAAAAATACAAAAAATGTTGCGGAAAGTGATTATCGAATGATTACTGATTCCCTTGAACACGCCGGATTCTACGCGCAGTGTTCCGCTCTTGCGGAGGCTTTTAAGTTTCTGCAGAAGCTTTCCATCGACGCACCCGAAGGGAAAACGCCCATTCGCGGGGATGATATCTACGCAAACATATCTTCTTACAAGACCAAGCCGCTTAATGAGTCGATTTTTGAAGCCCATCGCAAGTACATAGACATACAGATGCTTCTTCAAGGGGGAGAAGGCATCGGCTGGGCTCTTCAGCCTTCATTGAAAATAAAAGAGGCTTATTCCGAGGAGCGCGACGTGGCTTTGTTCGAACGGCCTTCAAATCCCCTGCTTGTTCCTCTGTCCCCCGGGCTCTTCAGCCTCTTCTTCCCTCACGACGTGCACATGCCCTGTGTGAGCCTGGGAAAGATATCCGTGCCCGTGAAGAAGGTTGTGGTCAAGATCAGGGCTTCCCTAGTGGAAGCCGCCAGATAAGTTTTTGTCTGGATTTTTTGGTTTTTAGGCTGAAATTGCAAATGATTGCTGATGTTTTCCCCTGCTTCTGCGACGACGCGGGATGGAGGGGCGCCACTGGACTTTGTTGAAGCCCTGCTTGTTTTCTGGCAGGGGTGCCTTCTTTTCCAAGGAGCCATGTTCTATAGGTTCCAGTTCCCATGGTATCCCCTTCATTTCATTGTGGTCTGCGAGTCCTTTTTCCCAAATCCTTCTAAAGAGTCCGGCACTTTCCCAAGTTTTGAAATAGAGATGTACGCTTGACGAATTCTCCAGCCCCTCAATTGAAAGGGTCTGCCATTTCGCCCCGGTTTTTAACACATAAAGTATGGCTTCGAAGACGCGGCGCTTATTCAAGGGCTTGCGTCCTCCACCGGGACGCCTTTTGTACTTTTTGCCTCTTGTTCGCGCTTTTTGAGGGATAAGCGGTTCGACGAGAGTCCAGAACTCATCGGATATTCCTAAACCCAGATCCGTCATCATATATACCTCGAATGTTTATTTTGGATTTTCTCCCACACGAGTGAGGCGCAATTCATCAAGAACGTTATTGTATATGAGAAAACGGCCGCGTACTGCTCCGTCCGGAACCATAAACTCTTTCTGTATCCCTTCGGGCGTTGAATTCATCCCGGTCTTGGAGATTTCTTTCCCGTTATTATCCATAAAGAAAAAGATAATTTCCTGGTAACCGCCATAAGTGCTCCCCTTTGCATAGAGACGGTGCTTTCCAGGAGAGATTGGGAATGATTCGCTGCCGCTGCCATACCCCGTATCAAAAATCACCCTGCCATCGGGCCTTTCCAGGAGGCGTCCGTCAGTATGCTTTGAAGGCCAGCCGGAATAATTGTACTTGCCGAGAGAGAATGAAGGGTTGGTGTTGATCGAGCCTTCGTCTGGAGATGGGGAGAGGGAAATATCCCTGATAAAGAGTTTCGAGTCTTTTCTTGTCTGAAAAGAAAGCTGCATGAAAGCAGCCTTTGGAAGAGGGTAAAACACGTCAATAAAATTGAACCATGTTCCAAAGGGAAGACAGCCGTCATAATGGCTGCGCCTTCCCAGGGGCTTCATTTCGGCGTCAAAAAATGTTATGTCGCGGCATGGAAGCCAGGAGCCGCGGCCCAGAAGGATCAAAGCCAATCTTGGATTCTCTTCAATTGTTTCCTTCGTCTCAGCCCGGACCATAAAGGAGAGTTTGTATTTGAGATCCTCCTTGATGGGGATGGGCTTGAAAACTGCAATTGTGTCCTTGTTGAGGACGAGACAGTTTTCCTTGGCATTTTTTACAGGCTCGAAGAATGCTTGGCTTTCCTTAAGGCTTTTTGCATTCTCAAGGTAGTTTTCAAGTTTCCCCTGGGCAAACTTGTCGCCAAGGACAGCTGAATTCTGGGCATTGGCAAGACATGAAATAAGTAAAAGGCTTATTATGGGGAGACATATTTTCATTGAGGACTCTCCTATTCAAGAATCAATTCATAGTAGTGCTTCAGGATGATGCCGCCTTTGAAACTGCTTTCTTCCGGGAATTTGGAGCCGTGCGCATATTCCCGCAGGAAGAAACTCTTGAGCCGCGTTTTTTGATCTTCCTTTTTAAACCCGATATCGGTGATGTCAGACAGTGGAATCACGGCAATAGCCTCCCAGGCATCCTTTGTCTTGCGGGTCTTGAGCCTCCAGCCGGAATCCCATGTTTTGTCCCAATTCTTAGCGTCATACTTGTTGCCGTTGCAGTCGAATGCGAACGTGTAAAGAATGTTTCCAGACTTAAACCAGATTTCGGCATGGTCTCCCTTGGGCCAGGATTCCGCATTTTCATGCAAGGCTGAGGCGGACGCCTTGGCAGGGTCCTTGTCGGATGCGATGAAACGGATATAAAGATTCTTTCCGTCGTTCATTATTCTTAATTCCGATTCTTCCGTTGCCTCGTTTGATTTTTTCCCATAGATTGCCGCACTGTAAGGGACTTTGAACTCGTCAAGTTTCCTCAGTTTCTCCCATAGGGGCGAATCAAAGGCTGCGCCAGCCTTTTCTGCCTCTGGAAGATTGGCTACCATGATGCGCCCAAGGGAATCGGAAATCATCTCGAAGCGGCGGCGTATTGCCTGGATGAGTTTGAGAGAATTGGGATTTTTAGCAGTCTGTTCAGCTTCAATCAGAGCATTGCGGCAAGGCTCCTCAAGGTTCTTGTCCACAATGAAGATACGGAAGACGTTGCTATCGGATGCATGGCAGTTAGTGAAAGTCTTGTCATTAGGGTCCTCAAAGCCGCTAAGGAAAAGCGAATAATACTTTTCCATTGCCGGTGCTGCCTCGCGAAAGGCGCGTTTGATATAATATTTTCGAAGCGCGTCCACATCTTGATTGGGATCCCAGAAAAGGCGGTTTAACACCCATGGCTCGATTGGGTTTATATCCCAGTTGTAGGAAAGCGGATGGAAACTGCCTTCTCCCAGCTTTGGAACGTCAGGGCCGCATTCGGAAACAATGCCTGCACCTCCGAATTTTTGGAGTTGCCGCAGGTCAATGGAGGCAGTTTTTGCAAGGTGCCGCATATTGGGCGAGTAGTATTGGTAAAAGGCAAGATTTTTGGTCAGTTCTCCCCATTTTTCGAAACGCGTACGCCACACTTTGTCCTGATCTGGATGGAGCAGCGGCAACCTTTCATTGTTGGTGGGGTATGGGGCAAACATGATCCGCAAATTTGGATTGAGCTCGCATAAAGGAGGCTCGGCTGCATAAATGTAGGACAAGGTTGTGAGTTCGATGTCAGGCATGGTTTTCTGCCAGCGTTCCGCCACCTTGTTCATGAACATGAAATATTGCGTCGAGCGGAATACCGGGTCTTTTTCAGATGTTGCGTCCTTTGGCTCCAGCAAACTGCCATCTTTGAGCTTGATTGGTTTCATGCATTCTTCACAATGGCAGACGCGCCAGGTATCGTTCATGCCAATGTCGGCCTGCTCCGGCCTGACTGGCATCTTGCTGATGGCAGTGACAGCCTCCTTGACAACGATATCGGGAAGTCCGGGAGTGTTGAGGCAAAAAGCTCCCGTGCTCCGGGTCTTCTGAAATTTGTCCCAGGCGAAATACTCAGGATTGCTTTTAAAGTATTCCTTTGCAACTTGCGAGGGAAGCAGCCCCTCGAATCCACCGTAAGGGATTATCGAATCCAGCTCTTGCACAGGAGTTTGTACTGGAAGATTTGCACGATTGCGCATTTCCCATACGCCGGTAGCCTTGTCCCCACGCAGGCTGCAAATATTCCAGCCGCGAAGCTTGAAGACAGGCTTTTCAAGCACTTCCACCTTTTCGAGCTTGAAGTCTGGCCCCTTTCCAAAAACTGTTCCGAAGCTGAAATTTGGGCGTGCCCAGATGATCTCGCTGTTGTTTTCGAGGAAGGCATAGACTCCGTAAAGCGTCCCCCGTGGACGATCCCCGAAAATGTAAATGTTATTGTCCTTGCGGCGTATTGCAAAACCGTCCGTTTTAGACAGCGTTTCGAGTTCGGATTTCCATTGCGAAGCAAAGCTTTTTCCAACGAATATTTTGAGGTTTTTATCCGTCGACGGCTCATAGTTAAGCGGGGTTTCAGCACCCGTCATCTCTTCGACCCAGATACAAAGTTCCTTTGCAGCAAAAATTTCTGCGCTGTGTGCATCTTCGTTTCCCACGACTTCTCCCCAGGGCTTGCCATCCTTCACAAGGTAACCGAGCAGCGTATCTGCCTTTAGGGGGGTTGCAGGAGAAGTGCTTCCTTTTCCAGATGATGGTGAACCCTTTTTTTCGCCCGGGTTTCCTTTATTTTCAGGGGAAAGATGGAAGAACACAAAAATCAGCGCAGCAATCGCCAGTATTGTAATTGTCCCGAAAATTCCTTTCATCGAATGCTTCTCCTGGTTCTCACGGTTTATTTTTTTCGGGTGATACTGCAGTGCTGCCTCCCGGAGCCACACGGACTTCCTCGACAATGCAGTTCCTGGAACTCAGTTTTGCGCGTTTTGCCCCTTCGGGGACTTTGAAGTTTAGCGAGACTCCCTCCGGTTTTGGCTCCACACTGCTTGAACCCTTCATTCCTTTTCCCTGTGCATCCATGAATTCTATCCCAATCGCAGCTTTTTCCCCATTCTTTGGGATTCCCTTAGCGAAAATATGGTATTCCCCAGGCTCACTTATTGGGAAGGGCTCACCGCTCCCTCCCTCAAAGAAGAGTTTTCCATCCATCTCGACAAAATTTGCTGAATACATCTCAGGCCATCCGGAATAATTATACTTGCCAAGCTTGAAGGCTGGGTTGCAGTTCAAAGCTCCTTCGTCTGCTGCGGGTGTGAATTTAAGTTTCCGGATGAGTAAGCTTGCCTTTTCGAAACTGCCAGCATTGAAGGCAACTTGTATAAATGCCGCCTTCGCAGGGGGATAAAACACGTCTTCTGTCTCATGCCATTTGCCGAAGGGCAGCGTGTGAATGGATAGGCTTCTCTTTCCCTGAACTCCGACGGGTTTCATCTCGGCGTCTAAGAAATAGTATTCCCGATTTGGCAAACGCTGCTCCCTGCCGATAAGAAAATGTTTCAGGTCAGGATTCGTCTCGATTGTCTCGATGCCGTCGGCTCTGGACTCGAAAGACATACGGTACTTCACACTGTCCTGCACGGGAACGGGCTTAAACTTTACCTTGCAGCGGCAGAGAAGCAGACAGGGAGCCTCTTCTCCTTCAATCTTCTGGATTGAAACTTCCTCCTTGAGAAAGTCCGCCTTGTTTTCATTTTGATCGATATAATATTTGATCTCACGCTTCTCAAAATTGTCATTTAAAATCCTTGCCGCATCCTCTTCGCAATTCGCGCAAAAAGCTGTCAGGAGCAAGATTCCGAAAAGCCCGTTTATCCGTGGTTTCATATTGAACTTCTCCCTGCCGCCTATTCGATTGCCATCTCGTAAAAATTCTGTGTCAACACTCCTCCATTAAAACTGCTCTCCTCGGGCTCCTTTGCCCCGTGAGAGTATTCCCTCCCGAAGAAGCCCTTAAGCTTTGCCTTCGGGTCGGCAGGATTGAAGTCGATAGACTCAAAAGGAATCATCATGACGGCCTGCCAGCTCTTGTCTGTCTTCCTTGCCCTGAGTTTCCAGTAGGAATTCCAGTCCTTGTCGAGGTCTTTCGAATCGTATTTGTTTCCATTGCAGTCGAATTCGAAGATAATTTTGCGCCAGCTTCCTGTCAGCAGCATCTTTCCCATGTCGCCGAGAGGCCTGAACTCCTTGTAATTGCAGAGAGGCTTAGCTGTGGCTGCGGAAACCTTTTCGTCAAAGGCAGTAAAACGGATATAGAGGTTTTTTCCGTCATGGGCAATATTGATTTCGGTGGCTTCCCTGGGGGAGTCCGGCTTTCCATATGAGCAGGGTATTTTGAAGTTTGCGAGCTTGCATGCATTATCCCAAAATGGGGCATCAAAGTTTTTCCATTCAGCAGCAGCGTTTTCTATCTTTGGGACACTTATTGCGGAATCCTCTGCCAATACTGTGGAAAGCGGCAGGAAAAGGCAGCATGAGACGAAAATCCAGAGCCTTTTTGCCATAGGGCCAGTCTCCTTTTGAATAGGTTTCATGAAACTAAAACACTTTGGAGCAGCACCAGTTCAAATTGACAGAATAGACGATATTCTTAAATCAGGATTGGTCAATTGGTAAAAAATACAATGTCTTGGTAGATACTCCAAAAAACCTGAGATAGGCAGATATTGAACCCTGTTTGGACGCGCGGATAAGCATTCAAATGAACGTTTTCATATCTTGAGGCTTTATGAGAAGTGTTTGATGAAGGCAGAAGATGGTAAAAAATTCTATTCCGGGTCTGAGCAGAGAACTAAGAAATTTAAACTAAAATCCCGGTTTCCCTTTTGGGGAACCCGGGATAAAAAATACTCTTTACAGCTTAGCCCATCATATTAGTGAAAGCTAAGCTGCAAATTGAGACTTAAGAAAAATCAAGGATTAATCCTGATTACTTCTTTTCATCGGTTTTCTTCTCGCCACAGGCTTTGGCGGCGGCGGGAGGACAGGCCTTGACTTCGACGACCTTGCCATCCTTGTCGCACTTGCAAATTACTTCTTTGCCGACAAGCTCAGCCTTGTCAGCCGGAAGTTCGCATTTCTTGCCATCTTTGCCAACGCAAACGATTTTGTCGCCTTCTTTCGTAACCTTGCCTTTAATGGCGGCGGCTCCTTCACCAGCGAAAACTGCGGCGGCCACGAAGAGGCTCATGACGGAGAGAACAACGATCATTTTCTTCATTTTTCTTTTCTCCTTTTTGGACAGTTTTTGGAGCGCCGGAATGGCAACCCCTTACCTTAAGAAAAAAAAGCCCTTTCCCGCGAACGGGAAAGGGCGTGAGTCCTGAAGCAGTGAGCTTCAAAGAATCAGGAGAAAAGAATTTACTTCTTCTCTTCCTTCTTGGGCTCGGCCTTTACTTCCTTGACATCGGCAACCTTGCCATCCTTGTCGAGGGTATAGACAACTTCCTTGCCAACGAGAGCGGCCTTGTCAGCAGCGAGATCAAGCTTCTTGTCGCCAGCGACGAGGACGATCTTCTCGCCTTCTTTTGCGACTTTGCCCTTGAGCTCCTTGGCTTCGCCAGCAGCAAAGGCAGCGATGCCCATGAACATGCTCACGACGGACAGGACGACGATCATTTTCTTCATTTTTCTTTTCTCCTATTTATTTGTTTTATTTACCCATGGGATCAAAAACCACCGTGGCATGATCCCCGAACAACATTATAATTCTTTAAAAGAAACCCTTCTTTATTGCACTGCACACAATACAAACCCCTTGTTGCGATCTTGAAACTGCGGAAGATCTGAAATTGTGAGACAATGGAAGGGGTTTCACCAAATTGTAAAAGGGAATAGCGTTCATCTTGCGCTTCACTAAAGCAAACCAACGGGTTTCCTTAAATGAATCCTGAACATCCCTCCTTGCCTAAAGGCAATTTATTAAATGCTTGCTTAAAATATAGTCTCCTCTTGTCTTATTGCAAGCAAGTCAGCCTAAAAAATGCATTTCCAAATGAATCAGAGAAGCTTATCCAAGAGAAAAAGCCCAAAAAACAAGCCGTTTACCGGAGAGAGAAAGAGGCAATAAAATAAAAAATCCTTCCCCGCGGACGGGGAAGGATATAATTTCTGAAGCTTAAAACGCATTCAGAATATTGGAATAGGAAGCTTACTCGGCTGCTTCAGCCTTCTTCTCTTCCTTCTTTACTTCCTTGACGTCGGCAACTTTGCCGTCCTTGTCGAGGGTGTAGACAACTTCCTTGCCAACGAGAGCGGCCTTGTCAGCGGCAAGCTCGATCTTCTTGTCGCCAGCGACGAGGACGATCTTGTCGCCGTCTTTTGTGACCTTACCCTTGAGTTCCTTCACGGCGGCCTCATCAGCAGCGAAAGCAGCGATGCCCATGAACATGCTCACGACGGACAGGACGACGATCATTTTCTTCATTTCTCTTCTCTCCTTTTTTGTTTACTAATGGGAATCCACCACCATGGTGAATCTCCTAGTTTTATTAGGATATGATCTGCTAGGATCTAGACCTTGCTTCCTCTCCCGCTCCTAGTATACAGAGAGAGACATGGACAGTGATACATAGGGAATCGAAATAAAAGAAGGTCTATTGATCTGATTGACGAAAAGGATCAATGTTCACGCTGCGTTTCACTAAGGCAAACCCCATTGGCCGCCTTGAATGAACCCTGAACATTCCTCCTTCGCTTGTAGGGAAGTTTAATGAACTCTAGGAAAGTAAGATAAACATTTCTTTGAGGAATGCAAGCCCTAGTACAGTAAAAAAATGAAACATTTAATACCCCAAAACAAAAAAAGTATATGTCTATCGAGCTTGTTTTTGTACAGATCAGACTCCGGAATTCCTTGGAGAACTCCATGTCGGTATAAATGAAGTCGAAGCCGCAATCGGCGGCAAGTTCTGAAAAATTGGTATCAACAGAGCTGATTGCCGCACCTTGCGGTTTCTTTGGAGCAGATCTTTGTTTTAATTAAACTTTTCGAGGGTGTTGATTTTTCTTTTTTCAAAAACTTGTCTGAATAATTCCCTATTTAAACATACATAGTATACAGTGTATGTTTTATTAAAAGGAAGCTTGTAAGCCAAGGGCTAAGGCATAAAATCTTGTTTTTTTGTATGCAGAGAATACATTACGCACAAAAGAAAAAGGGACACTATGTCTCCAACACTCAAAGAACTTGCGCTCCGTTACCTCAGGGAAAAGCTGGAGTCGGGCTTACTCAAGCCGGGTACTAGGCTTTCGGACTTGGCGCTTTCTAAGGAGATCGGCATCAGCCGCACGCCGATACGCGAAGCCATCAATCAGCTGATCTCTGAGGGACTAGTGGAGTTGAATCCGCACGAAGGTGCCTTTGTAAAGAAGCCCTCCATGAACGAAATCAAAGAACTTTATGAGATACGCGAGGTGCTTGAGGGCTATGCCGCTTCAAAAATCGCCGCTGCTGGCCCCTCTGATTCTGAACTTGCCCCCTTGGCGGAATGCCATAGACAGATAAAAGCGCTGCTGGAGAAGCTTCGCGGCGAAGGTCGAAGCTCCCTTGACGAGGCAGAGATCAGGCATGCCTTGGAACTTGATTTTGCTTTTCACATGGCCGTGATTCACCTAGCCAACAACAGCCGCCTCGAAAAGCTTGTGAGAGACTTCCGGGTTCTCGGGATGCTCTTCAGAGCTTACGTGCCAAACATGACGATCTCCAGGCTTGCCAATGCTTGTGCCTACCATGAGAGGATACTTGTGGCTCTCTGCAAGCGTAACCCCGAGTGTGCACGGGAGGAGTTGTCCTCGCACATCAGGAAGAGCTTGGAAGAGTGTTTGGAGTCCCTGACGAAAAACGAAGCCGAGCCGTTGCGTATGGAAAAGGTTCCAGAAGCACTGAGACGTTTTGTCAAGGGAAAACCGTAATCTGTTTCCAGTCACCATCTTCCGGGCACAGTTCTTGCATATTCCCAATCTGCCGATTATATGGTCTTAGGAGAAAGACAATTATAAAAGTCTTAAGCACGCAGTGAAGGTTGGGAGAAGGCTCAAGCTCATTTGCCTTGGAAGCGAAGCAAGCAAATACTGAGATTCGAGATTGAAGAGAGCATCGTCTCCCCGCATCAAGAAATTCCTGATTTCTGAGACTGTCCCTAAAAGGCTCTTACTTGCCTCCAAACTGCTTAAGCCAAGCCTCGACGAAACGGTCAAGGTCGCCGTCGAGGACGGCGGCGCTGTTGCCAGTTTCGACGTCTGTCCGAAGATCCTTTACCATCTGATAGGGATGCAACACATAGGAGCGTATCTGGTTTCCCCAGGCCATGTCGGTCTTTTCCCCGCGAAGCATTTCTTCCTCCTTGCGGCGTTCGGCGTCCTGGAGTTCGTAGAGACGAGCCTGCAACATCTTGAGCGCGGCTGCGCGGTTTTTGTGCTGGGAGCGTTCCGCCTGGCATGAGACTATGAGGCCGGAAGGAATATGTGTAATGCGGATGGCGCTGTCGGTGGTGTTGACGTGCTGGCCGCCGGCTCCGCTGGAGCGGTAGGTATCGATGCGGAGGTCTTTTTCCTCGATCTCGATGTCAACATCGTCGCTCATTTCCGGGTAGACGTCCACAGAGGCGAAGGAGGTGTGCCTCCGGGCGTTGCTGTCGAAGGGGGATATCCGCACCAGGCGGTGGACGCCACGTTCGGCCTTGAGGTTTCCGTAGGCGAATTCACCGCTGACATGCAAGGTGACGCTTTTGATCCCAGCCTCTTCCCCCTGTTGGATGTCCATGATCTCATCCGCGAAGCCGCGCCGCTCAAACCAGCGGCGGTACATGCGAAGAAGCATTGATGCCCAGTCGCAGGATTCCGTGCCGCCCGCACCGGCGTGAACTGTAAAATAGGCGTTGTTGCGGTCACACTTGCCGGAAAGGAAGCTGATAAGCTCGAAACGGTCGAGAGCGGGGCCTAGCTTGGCCCATGACGCATCGGCCTCGGAGAGCAGGGATTCGTCCTCAGAGACAAGTTCGGCGACGGCGCTGAAATCGGCGACATCGCGGGCCAACGAGTCAAAGGACTCCAAGGCATTCTTGCACGCGCTGAGATTTCCCATGGCCTCCTGCGCCTTTTCCCGGCTGTCCCAAAAATCAGGCGCGGACATGCGCTGCTCTATTTCAGCTTTTTGCGAGCGTTTTTCCTCAATTGAGAGGAATTTTTTGAGGTGTTCGAGACGTTTTTGCGCCTCTTCGCTGTGGACTTTTAGCTCATCAAGGGTCATATTTAGTTCCTGTGCGGGTCGGGTTTTCGACCCAAAGCCTTATAAGATGAATTTCCCACCGCTAAAATCAAGTGAGGAGTGCAAATAAAATGTTATCTGCAAAAAGTATGGCCTTCCTGGAAAAACTGCTTATTTGTTCCGGCCCCTCGGGCTTCGAGGAGGAAACTGCTGCCGTCTTTCGCGCAGAGTTGAGCTCCTTTGCCGAGAAATGTTACACCGATGTCACCGGCAACACGATAGGTGTCCTTAATCCTGATGCCCCGTTGAAGGTCATGCTTGCCGGACACTATGATGAGATAGGCTTTCAAGTTGTGCACATCTCTGAGGAGGGGCTTATCTATTTCAGGGCCGTGGGAGGCATCGACAAGCTCACCGTCCCAGGAACTGAAGTGGAGATACTTGCTGCTTCCGGGCATATTCCAGGCATCATTGGAAAGAAGCCCATCCACCTCCAGCAGCCAAAGGAGCGCGACCAGGCGATCGAGCTTGAGAATATGTGGATAGACATTGGGGCGGAAAGCAAAAAGCAAGCGCAGAAGCTTATCACAATAGGCGATCCTGTTGCAGTCAAAAGCAACTACCGACTCCTGGGCAAGCACCGTGTGATGTCAAAGGGCATTGACGACAAGATAGGTGCCTTCGTGGTGGCGGAAACCTTCCGTGAACTAAGCAGGCGCAAACTCAAGGTCGGCATCTATTGCGTGGGCACCGTGCAGGAGGAACTGGGACTTCGCGGCGCAATCACGAGTTCCTATGGGATCAATCCCCAGGTAGGTTTTGCCGTTGACGTCGGCTTTGCCACGGATATCCCAAATGTCGAAAAGAAAATGTATGGGGACATCGCCTTTGGCAAAGGCCCGATACTGAATCGCAATGCCGACAACAACGCAGTCCTGGGCCGTCGGCTTCGCGCAACCGCTAAAAAATTTAAGGTCGACATACAGGAGGAAGCTGGGCACCGCGCAAGCGGCGGAACCGACACCGCCCAGATACAGCTTTCGCGCGGAGGGGTCGCCACAGCCCTCATCAGCATTCCAAACCGCTACATGCACACGCCCGTGGAAATGTGCGACCTTCGCGACGTGGAAGGCGCGATCAAGCTTCTTTCCGAGACCATCTCCACCTTGCGCCCCGGAGACAGCTTCATCCCAGGCGTTGACTGAAAAAACTGTAACAGGAGAACAATGGCAGGCAGATTCATACTGGTTTCAGGCAATGAGGAATCAGCCATAAAGGACAAGGCCAGGGAACTGGCCGCACTGCTCTGCGCTTGCGATCCCGACGAATGCCCTGATCTCGAAACAATACGGGGTGATTCCGACGAGAAAAAAGCCGACGCAATTCTCGCGGAACTCCTCAACTCCCTCAGCACTCCTCCCTTTCTGAGCGAGAAAAAGATAATATGGCTCAAGCATTTTCAAAACTTTGATCTTGCGCAGATTGCCCCGGAGCCTAAGAAAACACCTAAGCCCCTGCAAGCCCACATGGCTTCCCTCTCGGAAATGCTCAAGGCCGGGCTTCCCGACGATATAGCCCTGCTCATAGACGGTCCCGGCCTAGACCGCCGCAAGGCCTTCTACAAGCTTTGCGAAAAATCAGGTGAGGTTCACTTTCTTGGCAAGAACGACGCAAGTTCCAAGGAGTTTCCGCGTGAGCAGTACCTTCGCATCAAGACCTACTTCGCGGATAACGG
>Ga0154565_1142_pt1 | contig 14471 bp, 12 predicted proteins | sample RifGroF2_FD_105708 | JGI IMG/M metagenome (GOLD analysis project Ga0154565, IMG submission 105708) | Lentisphaerae bacterium GWF2_52_8 | reverse complement strand
GAGGGCCATGGCTCGGTAAGGAGGCGTTCCGCCTCGTGAAGAACCCAGTCCCGGCGTTCTTGGTTTAGTGTGTGGCTTGCGAGTTCTTTCCATGCGTTTCTGTCCGCGGCGGAAGGAAAGGGTTTCCAGGAGTTCTTAGCGGCCAGCGCCGACTTGAGTTTTTCCTGCGTTATCTTTTCAAGAAGCATAAATCCTCCCAAAAATATTTTGAGGACGAAATACTGAGTATTGTTTTTTAGCTTTCTGTCTGATCGGCATATTTGAGGATATCTTTCAGCGTGGCAGCGTCTTCCAGAAATTGATCAGGACTATCCCCGCGCACAAATTCAAGCATGGCACAGTGTGGCGTTCCACTTGTGCTTGCCAGTGAAAGGTATTCCCTCCATTTTTCCACGGCTTCAGAAAGAGGCCTGCGCTCCAATTCATTGCCGGGTTTGTTCAGCCAGTGGAAAACGTGCAGGTTGCTCAAAAGGGGAAGCACTTCTTTCAAGCTCACAAGACATGACGCCTCATCCACAAAGACGGGTGGCTGCCAGTAGAATCTTATCTTGGCACCCGCTAGTTCCCGCAGGAGCATTTGCACGGACTCCCTGCTGTCTGTCAGGGTTCCCCTGTGGTATTCCAGGCTGACGCTTATGCCCGCTTTTCTGGCCGCCTCGCCAATGCGGAGGATATCCTCCACTATCACTCCTCTTTCCAAGCTGCTGAGGCTTGCAGAATCTTTTCCTCCCGCCCAGACACGGATTGTGAGCGCGTTCAACGCTTTTGCCGTATCCAGGACCTTGGTGAAGGGAAGTCCCGCCTTTTCACTGGAGCCAGCCCGGTAATAGGAGCCGTAAGCGGGAATCTCCAAACCGGAATCCTCACAGTTTTTCCGCACCTTGTCCGCCATGGCAAGATCGCCATGCGGCACATGAATATCTCCGCCCCATTCAATGCCTGTGAGTCCGGCCTTGGCCACCAAGTCAATGATGCTTGAAGGAGGCAACTGGCGAAATGTTATTGAGACCAAGCCGCTTTTCATCATGCCATCCTCCTCAACATTTCATGCGAAACCTCGAAGCGTAAAGGGCGATCCTCCCGCCATGCCTGAAATTCCTCAATCATATAGTCGGCCATGCGCAGGACTTCGTCGTTGATCGAACCTGCAATGTGGCTGCTGAGCTGCAGATTCGGAACTGAGTAGAACGGGGAATCCGGCGCTGGCGGTTCCGGGAATGTGACATCCAGAAGCGCCGTGATATCGGGACGCTCCCTGAGCACTGTGCTGAGTTCATTCTCATTTACTTCCGCGCCGCGCGCGGTGTTTATGAATGTTGCGTCCTTGCGCATGCTGCGGAAATGCGCGCCAGTCAAAACGCCTCTGAGTTCCGGGAGGTCTGGCAGGTGATTGCTTACCACATAGGCTGTTTGAAATGCCTCTTCCAGGGATATTTTGCGCACCCCGAGAAGAAGAGCCTCGGCATCGCTTAGACAAGGGTCAACCACAGCGACTTTGAGATTGAAGGGCTTCAATAATTCTATGACTTTGCGACCTATCTGTCCAGCTCCAAGCAGTGCCACCGTTTCTCCAAAAATGCCACGTCCCGCAGGCAGTGCTCCTGCATTGCCTTTTTTGGGGTCTCGGCAGCTTGCGCTGTTCCTGAAATATCCCTTGCAGGAGAGGAGTATTTGCGCGAGCGTAAATTCTGCGACAGGGATGGCGTTGGCGGCCCAGGCGCTTACGACTTTCACGCCACAATCCAGAAAGGGGCCTGCGAAGTGTTTGACCGATCCAGCGGCGTAAAAGACGACTTTCAGCTTTGGGAAGAGCCTGATCTGCTCAGCGTTGAGGGTTGGCATGCCCCAGGTTGAAAAGATAAGCTCCACCCCATGCAGGCGGGAAATGTGTTTGTCGAAATTCTTGGAGCCTATCAGTTCCGGGTAGAACTCCAGCAGCGAGTTTAATTTTTCTCTGCGCCCATTTGCAAAAACCCTGTCGATTTGCGACGGATCATTGGATAGAAATACCGCATTATAATTCATTTTGCGAGCTTTCTTTTTATTTCAGATATCTTTTCATGTTCAGGACGGCATTTGTAGTCAGGATCAAGCGGGTAGCAGCCGGAGACCATCCCGTTGCGCGGGGCTGTTGTGCAGTCGCTGAATGTCCGGCAGAGCCGTGCCTTTTTCAATGGGCGGCCTTCGAGGATGTCCGCCACAATGTCGGGGTAGGGCAAGACCATCCTGCCCAGCCCTACGGAATCAATCAAGCCTCTGCCGACAATTGCCTGCGCGACATTTGGCAGCCATTCCTGCAAATAGGTGTATCCTGTGCCTACGAAAGTCATATTGGGGCGATTTTTCTTGATTTCTCCAGCCACAGCCAACTGCCGGGCCACGCCGCGCAAGGGGTCTTCGGGCGGCAGGTAGCCGTCGCATGGCGGAAAGAGTGCGGGGCGCTGGATGTGTGGGTTGTAGTAGGGGCTTCCTGCAGTGCTGCAGACCATTTCAATTCCGAGGGAGGCGAGCAGATCAAGGAAGAGATACACTTCGCGCAGTTCAATGCCCTGGCCCGTCCCATCCCCTCCGAAGGCGTAGGGATAGGTTCCGCTGAACGGTTCCGGCTCGCCGACACCTGACGGATCCTTGCGGAACGGCACAAAGTCAAAGAGGCTCAAACGGACTCCGATCAGCAAGCCCGGCGCCTCACGCCGGATGCCCGCAACAATCTCGCGCAGGAATCTCGTGCGGTTTTCGAAGCTGCCGCCGTATGGGCCGGGACGCTCTATTGCGCTGAGAAACTCGTGGCCAAGATAGCCGTGGCAGTGTTTTACGTCCACGAAATCAAAGCCGGCTTCCTGGGATAGCCGTGCCGCCTCAACGTAATTTTTAATGATTCCGCTTATTTCGTTGTCACTGAGGACGGGATGCTTTTGGGGGATATTGAATTTGCGGTCGAGCACCGGGTGGCGGTAAACGATTTTTGATTCGAGTTTTTTGTCTTCATTGGGGCGGGAGAAGCGCCCGGAGTGAGTCAGTTGGAGGCCAATTAGAAGATCGTTTGTCTTTCCGAATTTTTCAGCGTGCGCAGAGAGCAGGACTTTGCGCATGTTCTCAATATCCTTGACGGTATTCCTGTCTATCATGAGCTGTCTGGGATTGCTGCGTCCGTCATGCTGGACAGCGGCGGCTTCTCCTCCCCATATCAGTTTTGCGCCGCTCAAGCCGAAATTCCGCCAGCGCCTTAGAGTGAGTTCGGAGGGGCGTCCGTCCGCAAGGCAGTCCCAGCCTTCCATCGGGAGCACGGCAAAACGGTTACCTATCTTGCGCCCGGCCACGTGCAATGTTTGTGCAAGCGGGGAGGAGGGGCCTTGACTCATTTCCTTGTCAAAGGGCAGCTCGATGCCCAGACTTTGTGCGTAGGACAAAAAATCATCCGCAGTCTTGAGCGAGGCTATTTTTTTATATTGCATCATATTTTCTCCTCTCCGGTGTTTTTCAGGAAGAATCTCAGGCAAGGCTCGCCGCGAAGTTCCCTGCTCAGGTAGAGTGCCAGTTCGCGGATATGGTAGTCCCCCCACATGCTTGACTCTCCGCATGGTATTTCAGTGCCTGGCGGAATGTAGTCCCAGTTGTTGGGGCGGTGATAAACGGAATGCAAGAGCAGCCCTTCGTGTTCGGAGTTTAGCGAGAGATAGCGGTCTCCCAGCAGTGTGTCGGCAACGGCAAGGCCTGCCTGCCGGTAGCGAAGGGCGGACTTTGTCCCGTCTTTCTGTTCGAGATAATGCGCGAGGCGCAGGAGCCCCTGTGCGGCAATTGCCGCCGCCGAACTGTCCACGGGCTCGCAGGGGTTGAAGGGATCAGCCGCCCTGTCAAGGTAATTGCCCAGTTTCGCCAGGCCGGGGGCTCCTGTGTCCCAGTAGGGGATGCCATCGGCTGGAGTTTCCCGCAGATAGAAGTCTGCCGTTGCGATGGCGGCTTTCAGCATGAAGCTTTCAATCTCTTTGCGGCCTCCGCACGGGAGGAGCAGCTCATCAGACAATGTTTCGATGAATTCGAGCTGTTCGGAGAAGCCGCATAGTATCCAGGCAAGGCCGCGGGTCCAGGTGCTGAAGGGGGAGTAGCCTTGCTGTGAATTGGGGCAGCGGTAATTGCCGTCGCTGCCGTTGAAGATGCTCTCATGCGCCACGCGTCCGCAGACGTCATAGGCATCGCGCCCCTCTCCGTAGTAGACGGCGAATTTTGCGGTGCAGCGCGCGTGCGACACGAGGCGTGAGAGCAGGGATATCCGCTGATCGTTTTCAGCCATGAGCAGATGCCCGAGCTGTTCGGCCAGGGCCAGTGCGCGGAGTGAGCGGATGGTGTCGGCAAAGAGGGAATGCGGGCCGTTGAATGAATGGATGTAACCGCCGTCAGGGAGTGCGGTCCAGCGGTGCGCCTGCACTGCGCCGGAGCATTTGAGGGCGAGTTTGTAGTATTCCTTTTCCCATGCGTCGGCCTCGAATTTCCCTTCGCTTGCGAGACGAAGCAGGTTGCCGTAGGTGCTGACATTGTTGAAGCCGTGGTCATGCACCCCGAAATGAGTGAGATGAGGGGACATCAGCTTCAATGTGTTGTCGCGTCCGTAATCAAGGAAGCGCCGCTCTCCCGAGGCATCGAACTGCAGCAGAGGCGAGCCGAACTGGAAGCCCTGGGTCCACTCGGTCCAGCCCCGGCTTGCGTATTTGCCCCGCACGGTGAAGACAGGGGCGTCGCGCCGCGTCCCCCAGGAATCGGCAAGGGCGAGGATTTTTTCGCCGGAGAGCTTCCAGAACCTTGAGAGTTTTGGCTCCAGATTTTTGATGCCGAGGGCGGGATCGATTTTTATCATGCCAGACTCCTCTTTCTGGTTTTATTTTATTTTCTCTTGTAATATATAATCATTAAAAATATATTGTCAAGGAAAATAAAAAGAATCTGATGCACGATCCTTTTTGGGGGCCTAAAAACGGAGTGTGTCAGACATATCAAGGAGGAGCTTTTGAAATGAAGCGCACAGCATTGGTGACCGGTGGCACTCGCGGCATAGGTTTGGGCATTGCCAGAAGGCTTGCCATGGAAGGCTTTGACCTTGCGATTTCCGGGCTTCGGGCGGAAGGGGAAATCAGCGGGGTGATTGCCGAGCTTGAGAAACTGGGCGCGGAGCTGCTCTACTGCCGTAGCGACATTGCCAGCAGCCGGGATCGCGAGGCAATGCTGCTTTCCGTAAAACAGAAATTCGGACAGCTTAACGTGCTGGTCAATAATGCCGGGATCGCCCCCGCAGAACGGCGCGACCTTCTTGACGCCACGGAGGAGAGCTTTGAAAAAGTCATCAGGACAAATCTGCAGGGGCCTTATTTTCTTACCCAGCAGGCGGCCCGCTGGCTTGTCAGCCAAAAAGAGTCCGACCCGTCTTTTCCAGCGGCCATAATCAATGTCTCGTCAGTTTCCGCTACCATGGTTTCCGTGAACCGGGGAGAGTATTGCTTGTCAAAAGCAGGTGTGGCCATGGCCACGCAGCTTTGGGCGGCCCGACTGGGCGAATATGGGATTCCCGTCTACGAAGTGAGGCCCGGCATTACGAGGACGGATATGACTTCTGGTGTTGCAGAAAAGTATGATCGCTTGATCGCTGAGGGCCTGGTTCCCATGCGGCGCTGGGGAGAAGCCGACGATGTCGGCCGGGCTGTTGCGGCCTTGGCGCGTGGAGATATGCCTTATGCCAGCGGCACGGTAATCAATGTGGACGGAGGGCTCTCCATACCACGTCTATAGGCATGTATCAGACTTGTTTTGGGGAGTGTGCAGGGAAACTTGGACTTTCAGTTTCCTTCAAATCCCCTTTCTTTCAGTTGCTCATTTTTGACTGTTCTGACAAAAAGCCCTGCTATCTGCTTCATGGGAATTGATTCGTGCGTGATACTGTCGTATATTTTGACGCTATTTTTTGCCCTTTCGCCATTTCCGCAGGAGGAGGGGACTTCTGAGAAGATATATGGAATAGGGAGGCGCGTTCGCGCTTATGGAAGACAAGCTTAAGGAGATGCTTTGCCGTCAGATTGTGATTTTTGATGGCGCGATGGGTACTGAGATATACCGGCACAACTTTTTTGTCAACAACTCCTTCGAGGGCTTATGCCTGAGTTCGCCGGACACGATTTCAGAGATACACAAGAGCTATGTTGACGCAGGGGCGAATGTCCTGACCACAAACACCTACAGCGCAAATTTCAACAAGCTTGCGCGTTTCGGGCTCGGAGAGAAGCTTTGCGAAATCAACGAGGCCGCCGTTCTTCTAGCCCGGAAAGCAGCCGGGGAGAATGTTCTTGTCGCTGCTTCGGTCGGCCCTGTCGGCGAGCTCAGTATCGAGCTTGAGGATTACAGGGGAAAAAGCGTGGCAATGCTTGCGGAGCAGATAGCCGTGCTTGAAAAAGCCGGGGCTGATTTCATCATTTTCGAGACGCTTTCCTCCGTGCAGGACACCGAGTTTGCCTGTGCTGCAATCAGTTCGGGTTCGAATTTGCCGTATGTGCTGAGTTTTTCCCTTGACCGCAATGCAGAGACGGCGAAAGGAGAGACGCTGGGCGCACTGTTAAATGTTTGCGCAGGCGCGGCCCGTCCTCCGACTGCCCTGGGCCTGAATTGCGGAGAGGGTCCGGAAGGGATGCTGAATACGCTTGAACTCCTGCGTTCTCAGGTTGACTATCCGATCATTGTGCAGCCGAATGCGGGCGTTCCCAAAAATGTTGACGGCCGCATGATTTACATGAGCAGCCCGGAATACTTGACAACCTATGCGTTGCGCTACGTGAACTTGGGCGCGCGAGGCGTCGGCGGATGTTGCGGCACCGGGCCTGAGCACATCCGTGACATGGCCAGGAGCGTGCGGCCGTTCGCCAAGTCGGAGTTCAGCAGCTCCATCAAAATAAAGGAGCCTGAACTTCCACTCAAGGAGCCCATGCCGATGGCGGAGAAATCCGCCTTTGCCGCGAAGCTTGCGAAGAGGGAATGGGTTACTTCCGTGGAAATCGTTCCGCCCCGGGGTTATCAGCTTGCGCAGACCATTGAGAAGGCCAGGCAGTGCAAGGCTGCCGGGGTTGATGCGATCAATCTGCCCGACGGCCCTCGCGCCAGCTCGCGCATATCCCCACTCATAACGGCCCTCAAAATGCAGGAGGAGGCCGGGATAGAGGCGGTTCTTCATATTTGCTGCCGCGACAAGAACCTTATCGGGATGCAGGCCGATTTGCTCGGCTGTGCCGCCGTGGGCATACGCAACATCCTTTTCATCACTGGCGACCCTCCGAAGCTGGGCGATTATCCGTTTGCTTCCGCTGTGTTTGATGTTGACTCAATCGGCATGGCGCGGATTCAGGACCGAATGAACAGGGGGGTGGATGTTGGGGGCAAGCCTATTGACCCGCCGACCTGTGCGCTGATAGGCGTTGGGGCGGATCCGAATGCCGTTGACATGCAGCGCGAACTCCGGCGTTTGCGGGAGAAGGCGGAAGCTGGGGCGGAATTCATCATTACGCAGCCGGTTTTCGCAGTGGAGCCCCTGCTTCGCTTCCTTGATGAGATTGAGGACTTGAAGATGCCTGTTCTGGCCGGGATATGGCCTTTGGCCAGCTACAGCAATGCCGAGTTCATGAAGAACGAAGTGCCAGGCGTCATCGTGCCTGACGAGGTGATGCGCCGCATGGCGCAGGCCTCAGGCAAGGAGGCCCAGCGGCAGGAAGGCATAAAGATTGCGAAAGAATCGGTGGCGCAGCTCCGCGGTAAGATTTGCGGGGTTCAGGTTAGCGCGCCTTTTGGGAATGTCGCCACGGCGTTGGCGGTCTTGGCTCCTTGAAGGGCCTAAAATAGCAACGGGGGTTGCAGCAGGGAATGGCGGATCGCAGGAAGGCGATAATTGGTGATATAGGCTCCATTAAATCGGTGCCTGCTTCTGCTTTGCACGCCATGCGGCTGCTTCAGGATCAAAACTCCAATATGGGCGCGATCGTGCAGTCGATCAACTACGACCCCGGGATGACCTCGAATATCCTGCGCCTTGCCAACTCAAGTTATTTTGGCTGTTCGCGGGCGATTGCCTCGCTCAGGGATGCGATTGTGATGCTTGGTTCGGGGAATATCCTGAAGCTGGTTACTGCTGCGGTTGCCAATGCGGCCTTGAACACAAAGGTGCGCGGTTACAATATTACCTCCCAGGAACTATGGGATCATGCGGTGGCGGTGGCTGTCGCCAGTGAGAACCTCTCCGACCTCCTCAAACTCAAGATTACCCGCAATGGCTTTACCGCTGGGCTTTTACACGACATCGGCAAGGTTGTTATGGGGCGGCATATTGATAAGCTTGACGCCAAAAAGATGGAGGAGGAACTCAAAAGCGGAAAGCCGCTTGTCCAGATAGAACGGGATATCCTCGGAATTGACCATGGCGAACTTGGCGGCATACTCCTTTCATCCTGGAACATACCCGAAGCCCTTGTCCAGGCGGTGCGCTGGCACCACGAGCCGCAGAGTTGCCCTGACGCGGAGAACGTTGTTCCAGCCCTGATAAACATGTCCGACAGCTTTTGTCTCCTGAATAACATTGGCACCTCAGAGAAGCAGCCCAGTGCACCTGTAAACAAGGAGCTTATTGATAAATTGAACGTGACGGATGCAGTTCGGGATGAGGTTATACTGCGGACGAAGGATTCCTTCGAAAACATCAAGGACATCTTCTCAAAGCGGCCCTAAGTCAGCTCTTGCCTTTCTTCTTTTTGGGCTTTTCTTCCTCTTTCTCCTGGATTGAGCATACCTGCAGTGCGACGATGCGGGCAATCGTTACCGCCACGAATAGCTGCCCCATTATCACTTCAATGGACACGAGCATCCTGCTGAAGTTGTTTGTCGGAATAATGTTTCCTCCGGCTGTTGCGATGGTAACGACGCTGAAGTAGAACATTTGGTTCATGAGCGGGGCTACTTCAGCAGGATTTGTAGGGTCGTGTATCATAGTCGTGAAGGAGCCCGGAGTGTGAAGCTCTGCGAACATATAAATGCTGCTCCAGAGCGCAGCGAGCGTGATATAGGCGCAGACAGTGGCGCTGATGGTGCCCCATGTGACCTTTCTGGTTCTTGAGAGAGGCACTATCAGGGCGATGAAGACCATGGTGAAGGTTAGTATTGCGAGAATCCTGTGGATCATCTGCCATGATTCGTTGAGGAAATAAGCGAAGCCAATATCGCTTAGGAGGGTCAGGCTTATCAGGAAGAGCATTGCGGCCCGGATCCGGCGGGATTCCCAGTTGATCATGGCGAGAAGCCCCAGGGGAACCCAGAGGAGTATTCCAATGACAATCCAGAGGGAGCGGTGTGCTGCAAGTGTCGGGGCGATAAAATAAAGGAGGATGAGCATTATCAGGGCGAAATGATTCACGAGGCTCTTTATGTCTGTCTTCATAAAAAAACTTTTACTTGGCTTTTCTAATCTGTAAAGATAAACCATTGCCGCAACAAGGCAAATCTAAGTTCGTGCCCGCAGAGCTAAAATTTTGTTCAGCCATGCCTTGAAGTCCGGATTTTGATGCCAAAACGCCTCTTGCCCGGCTTCTGCGCTTTACGGGCGTGCCATAGTGCGGTACATTGTAGTATGAAATAACGCGCGTATGGGGTTGGCTAATATGTTTACAGGTTTGATTGAGAGCATCGGGCGCTTGTCTGAGCGGAGGCTTTCGGGGGCTTCGGGCAGATTAACCGTAATGCCAGGCAGGCCCCTTGCTGATCTCGAAAGAGGGGAAAGCATTGCCGTCAACGGTGTCTGCCTCACCCTGGAGGAGGTGCGAGACGGGCAAATGGTTTTCCACGCGCTTGAGGAAACGCTCAAGCGGAGCAACCTTGGCTCCCTGCCTCTTGGGGCATCGCTAAACCTTGAGAGGGCCCTCAGGTTTGGTGAGCGCCTTGGCGGACATCTTGTGACAGGGCATGTGGATGCGAATGCCGCTGTGCTTGGCATCAGGAATGTGGCTGGAGACATCGAACTGAGAGTGGCTCTGCCTTCTTCCCTGGCCCTGCAAGTGGTCGAGAAGGGCAGTATAGCAATAGACGGCATTTCCCTGACCGTAGTCAGCCTTGACGATACTGCTTTCACCGTACATCTTATCCCCGTGACTTGGAAGGACACAGCCATTGGCACGAGGAAGCCAGGCGAGTTTGTTAACCTTGAGACAGACCTGCTTGGAAAGTATGTCCAGCGGCAACTTGCCGGTTTTGGCAAGGCATCCGGCAAACTAAACATGGAAACACTATCAAAGGCAGGCTGGTGAACAGACGCATCAAGACGCTGAAAAATAGAGAGCTTCTTGCGGGGATCAGTTTCCGGCGAGGGCCGGCGCAATGGCAGAAGGCCTTGGCCTCCTGCACAGGGATGGAGGGGCTTTTCTCCTGTGCCGAATTGCCTCCGTCTGCGCTTGAACAGGACAAGCTTAAAACCGCGCTTTCAAAGGCTCCCTGGGTGGATTCATGGCATCTTGCCGATTCAATTTCTGCCTCTCTCTCCCGTAGCGCCGCCGAACAGTCTCCCAAAATAGTTGCCGAATTCAAGGCTCATTTTTACCATCACATGATTCGCGCAGTTGAGGCCGGGGCGTCTTCTCTTCATCTCGACCTTGGGCTTGAGATGGCCGAACGCGAACCGCGCCTCCTGGAATCCAGGATTGCGCTCCTGAAAAGTTTGGCAGCCGCCCTTCACGGGCGCGGAATAGTCCTTTGTCTCCCACTGCGTCTTCCCTCCAATTCTCCTGGGGCATCGGATTTTGCGCTGCGCTGTCTGCGGGCGGCAGGGCATCCCGCTGTCCGGCTGGCCGTGGACTTTTATCCCCATGAGCTGCCCCGGATCCGCCCGGTGGCGGAGCTTCTCCGCGCTGTCCGCTTCGATGCGGAGATAGTGAGGATTTGCTACGAGCCGGAACTCGGAAACCATTTGACTCTTCCGCTTCTTGGCCCATGCCTGGATTATTGGAGCAAAAATTTATGCCGAGGCTCGGTGCTCTTCGCGCCAGCGACCAGCGACCAGGACCGCTTCCACTCGGAAGCAGCCTCGATCGCCTCGATATTTTCTGAGTGGCGAAACTCATTGCCTGGAAAATCTTCTATGGAAAGGATGGAAAAAAATGTTGAAGCTGGGAGTTAATGTCGACCATGTGGCGACCCTGCGTCAGGCTCGCCGTGCTCTTCTTCCCGACCCTGTCGTGGCTGCATTGCTCTGCGAAGCGGCGGGCGCGCACGGAATCACCGCACATCTTCGCGAGGACCGCAGGCATATTCAGGACGAGGACATGCGCCGGCTTGCAGCGAAAGTCCAGCGGCTCAACATGGAGATGGCTGTAACTCCTGAAATGATAAAAATAGCGTCGAAGCTCAAGCCCGAGCATTGTTGCCTTGTCCCGGAAAAACGGCAGGAGCTTACGACGGAAGGCGGCCTCGACGCCCTTGCCAGCATCAAAACCCTCAAGCCTGCTGTTGCCACACTGCAAAAGGCGGGCATCGTGGTCAGCATCTTTATCGACCCGGATATGGATCAGTTGAGCGCGGCGGCGGAAAGCGGTGCGGAATATGTCGAGCTCCATACCGGGCCGTATTCAAACAATTCCGGCGCCGTCCGCAAAAAGGAGCTTCGCCGCCTGGTCAAGGCTGCCGAACATGCCCGCCAATTGGGGCTCAGGGTCAATGCGGGGCACGGGATAGATTACGAAAACATCGCGGGCATTCTTGAGATACCACACCTTGAGGAATTGAATATTGGACACAGCATTATTGCGCGCGCCGTGATCATCGGGATCGAGCCGGCCGTGCGCGACATGCTTGCGCTGATTTGCGAATACCCCGAATGAGCAACACCACGGAGGAATGATCATATGGGTGAAAACATGCTTCATGACATGCTGGACATGGCCGTCTCTTCAAAGGCATCGGATGTTCATATCAAGGAGGGGCATTCCGTAACCCTTCGCATTGAGGGCAGCCTGGTGGACACGGACTATGTGCCAGACTCCGATTTTATGAAGGCCATCATACGCGGCATGGCTTCTCCGGAACAGGAGAAGAGGTACTACGAGTCAGGCGACCTCGACCTTTCCTTTGTGGCAGAAAATGTTGGGCGTTTCAGGGTGAACATCCACCGGCAACGAGGTTCCCACGGCATTACGATGCGCCATGTGAAATCCAACATTATGAATTTTGAGCAGCTTGGAGTGCCGGGTGTTCTTGAGCAGATCGCGGAGGCGCCCCGTGGCATAATCATCGTTTGCGGCACCACCGGTTCCGGCAAGTCGACAACCCTCGCGGCGATGCTCGAGCATTTGAACCTCAAGCATCGGCGCCATATCCTTACCATTGAGGATCCAATAGAGTACGAGTTTTTTGACAAGCAATCCATTTTTGAGCAGCGCGAAGTCGGCCTCGACACTCCGACCTTCTCCAGTGCGCTGATTCACGCCCTGCGCCAGGATCCTGACATTATAATGGTCGGTGAGATGCGCGACCGCCAGAGTTTTGAGGGCGCACTCCAGGCTGCTGATACCGGGCATGTTGTGATGACCACGCTCCACTCGACAACCGCTTCGCAGGCCATTAACCGAATCCTCGATTTCTTTTCGAAGGGAGAGCAGGATTCGATAAGGGAGGCCCTTGCCCTCAACATCAAGGCAATCATCGCCCAGCGCCTCATGCCCCGTGCCTTCGGCGGAGGCGTTATCCCGGCTGTTGAAATCATGATAAACTCGCCTATCATCAGGAAGCTTATACAGGAGAACAGGCTCGACAAGCTTGCCCAGGCGATTGAGGGTGGGCGCGAGGACGGGATGCAATCCTTCAACCAGTCCCTGCTCACTCTTGTAAACGAGGGGCAGATATCGGAGGAGGATGCTCTTATCGCCGCCACCAACCCGGAGGCGCTGAAGATGAATCTCCAAGGGATATTCCTCAACACCGACAACCAGATTCTCGGCTGATGCTTACAAAGACACTGTCGGCGGCGCTTTCGGGAATCGATGCGCTGCCAGTTGATATTGAGGTGAACGCTACAGGGCAGGGCGAACAGTCCATCGTCTCGATTGTGGGCTTGCCCGATGCGGCTGTCAAGGAGAGCCGGGAACGCGTCCGTTCCGCCCTCAGGGCTTGCGGCTATGTCCACCCCGCAGGTTCGACACTTGTCAACCTTGCCCCTGCCGACATCAAAAAAGAGGGTGCGGGCTTCGACCTTCCAATTGCCCTTGGGATGATTGCTGCCACTGGCGCAATCCCACGGGAATCTCTTGCCAGCTTCCTTGCGGTGGGGGAACTTGCCCTTGACGGCACTGTGCGCCCGGCAAAGGGTATTCTGCCCATCGCAATGCTTGCCCGCGAATCCGGCAAAGTCTCGGCAATGATTGTCCCTGCTGAAAACGTAACTGAAGCCGCAATCGGTTGCCGTGATATTCCAGTATATGGAGTCAGGAGCCTCACAGAGGCCGCCGCCGCCGTTTCAGGGGGCCTTGAAATATTCAGAGCGCCGCCAGGTGAAGCCCTATTCGCAGAGCCAGACTGGTCGGGAATTCCTGACTTTGCCGATGTCAAGGGGCAGACCGTGGCGAAGCGAGCCCTCGAAATATCGGCGGCAGGAGGCCATAATTCCCTGATGATTGGGGCTCCCGGCTGTGGGAAATCAATGCTTGCGCAGCGGCTCCCCGGCATTCTTCCGCCCATGACGATCGAAGAGACACTCGAAATAAGCCGCATCCACAGCACTGTCGGGCTTCTCTCCAGCTCTTCGCCGCTTCTGAAAGCCCGTCCTTTTCGGGCTCCGCATCACACGATTAGCGATGCGGGGCTTCTTGGCGGAGGCATCAATCCCTCGCCCGGTGAAATCAGCATGGCGCATAACGGGGTCTTGTTCCTTGACGAACTTCCTGAATTCAAACGCAACGTTCTTGAGGTTCTGCGGCAACCGCTGGAAAACGGTTCGGTGTCGGTTTGCCGCGCTGCGGGAAGCTTCATATTCCCATCGCGTTTTATCCTTGTCGCCGCAATGAATCCGTGCCCCTGCGGTTACTACGGGGATAATCAGAGAGTTTGCAGATGTAATCCTCCTCAAATCCAGCGTTACCGTGCGAGGATTTCCGGGCCGCTTCTCGACCGCATAGACCTTCATGTCGAACTGGGCGCACTCAAGGAGCATGAGCTTGTCAACGCGCCCACAGGGGAAAACAGTGCAAAAATCCGTGAGCGTGTCGTTGCGGCGAGAACAAGGCAGACATCCCGCTACAAAGGGACAAAAATACATTCCAATGCCCAGATGGAACCGGCACACCTTCAGAATTTTTGCGGCATCGACCACAAGAGCGAAATGTTATTGCGCCATGCAATAAGGGAATTCAATTTGAGCGCAAGGGCCTATGACCGCATTTTGCGGGTGGCAAGGACCATTGCCGACCTTGAGGATT
>Ga0154565_1097_pt8 | contig 14632 bp, 14 predicted proteins | sample RifGroF2_FD_105708 | JGI IMG/M metagenome (GOLD analysis project Ga0154565, IMG submission 105708) | Lentisphaerae bacterium GWF2_52_8 | reverse complement strand
TTTTCTTTAAGCCCAAGGAAGGGGTGGAGCTCCTCGACACACAAGACTACATGCTCGGAGTCGATGGCGTCACCAGCTACCATACCTACTCAATGCCCTTCCTGAAGGGAATGAGATTCCTCGCCTACACGGACGGGATGACCGACATCATAGATCCGTCCGGCGACGCCATAGGAGTAGAACCGCTTATGGAAGCCTGCGAGTACGAATTCAGCAAACGCGATATGCAGACTTCCTGTGAACGCATACTATCCTTCGCCCTCAAGGTTGCCGACCCCGAGCGGCGCGACGACATTTCACTTATCGGCATAGAACGTACTTGACGTGATACTAACTAGTCTAGGTAAGCCCAGAGAAGCTTCCAGCTCTTTGCACTAAGCTCCTTCGGATTTTCGATCAGGTAAAGATCATTGCTGACATCCTTGATCAGAATGCGCCCATTGGGGAGGGTGCGGGGGTGCTCATCGTGCCCGGTGAGAAAGCTGCGCGGGCCGGAATCGGTCTCCACCCGCCACAGGAAAAGCTCTGCCTGCCTCTCTATTGAAAGGAGTTCCCTGATGCGCGGCACGAAAAAAGCACTATTTAGTTCTTCCTCTACAAGCTGGCGAGTATCGGGTTTGAGTTGCGAAAGTTTCTCCACAAGCGCAAGCTCCCTTCCCTTGTCATCCCGAAGGCTTATGAACTCTTCGCGCAGGCTCCACGGAAAGCAGCACGCGATGCGAAGCGGCACCTCCGTAAGCTTGCCATTCTCATCACGTCGCATCACAAGCCTGCCGTCCTCCCTGCGGAAAAGCTCGAAGTCCAAAGAAGCGGCGTCTGTTTTTGTGCTCATTTTCCTGCTCCTATACAACGACATTGGCCTGAAGTTCGACCTGCGTGCGGTGAAGCTTGGCGTAGACGCCGTCCGGCTTCTCAAGAAGTTCAGCATGGGTTCCCTGCTCGACAAGCTTGCCGTCCTCGAGCACGAAAAGGCGTTTTGCTGCGCTAAGTGTTGAAAGTCGGTGCGCTATTGCAAAGGTTGTCCGGCCGGCGACAAGACGCCTGAGCGCCTCCTGTATCTTTCTCTCGGTCTCGGTGTCAACGGAACTGGTGGCCTCGTCAAGCACAAGTATCCGGGGATTGTGAAGGATTGCGCGCGCAATGCTGATGCGCTGGCGCTCCCCGCCGGAAAGGGTCTGGCCCCGTTCCCCGACAATCGTCTCATAGCCATCGCGGAAACCGCAAATGAATTCATGCGCGTTAGCCGCCCTGGCAGCCTCGATTATGTCGCGGGGAGAAATGCCGTGCGAGCCATAGGCGATGTTCTCCGCAATGCTCCCGTGGAAGAGATAGGGCTCCTGAAGCACGACGCCGATCTGCCGCCGCAGCCCGGAAAGCTCCATGTCCCTCACGTCGACCCCATCGAGCAGTATCCGGCCGCCCTTGACGTCGTAGAAACGGCAGAGCAGGTTCACAAGCGTGGTCTTGCCGCTCCCGGAGGGTCCGACAAGCCCTATCATCTCGCCGGCCTTTACTTCAAAATTGACCCCCTTGAGCACGTTTCTGGCGCCGTCATAACTGAAACTAACATTCTCAAAGCGCACATCACCTGCAAAAGGCGGCGGCGGCACCGCGTTTTCCTTGCTGACAATCGATGGCGTAGTGTCGAGCACCTCGAAAACACGCGAGGCTGAGGTTGTAACGCGGTTGATCACGCGGCTCATCATGCCGAGCTGCTGCACGGGCGCCCAGAACATCCACATGTATCCGGTAAACGCCAGGAAAACGCCAAGGGGCATCCCCTCCTCTCCGTTTGTCGTAATGTAACGGACAACCCGCGGCGCGCCGACAATCCAGACTATCAGGGTGCAGGTGTGCATCAGCATCACCACCGTGGGCCAGAAACGGGTCCAGTTGCGGTGCAGTATCTGCGCCTCCGCCTCGACCGCCCTGTTCTTCTCGCTGAAGCGCTCCACCTCCTTCTCTTCCTGCGCAAACGCCTTGACCACGCGAATGCCGGGAATCACATCCGAAAGCACAGCCGTCATGGCAGACCACTTGCGCCACATCCGCAGGAAATGCACCTGTATCCTGATGCTGTGGAAATAGAACATCATAGCCATGATTGGCAATGGTATCAGCACGAGAAGCGCAAGGGATACGTCCTGGAAAAACAAGGCAACTGCAACCCCGATGATCTGCAAAATTGCCATGCCGATGTCAATCACCCCAAAGGTTATGAAGTCCCAGAGACGATCCGTGTCCGAGCTGACCCTTGCGATCAGCGTCCCGGTTGGCCTGGAAGAAAAGAAGGAGAGGCTCAATTTCTGCATGTGCCTGTAAAGGTCTTCGCGCAGCCGCATGCAAATCTTTTCGCCAACCACGGACATCACACGCATTCTGATGAACCCCATAAATTCGCCAATCGCATAGACAAGCGCCAATGCCCCTATCACAAGCCATAGCATCCGGTACGGGTTGTCAACCTTCCCCTGTTCGGCGGGCCGGATGATATCGTCCACCAGAACTCTCATCAAATAGGGCGGCAAGAGAAGCACCAACGTCAGAAGCGCCGCCGTCCCGAATGCACAGATAACGGGAATCTTATGGGGGCGCAGGTAAGAAAGCAGGCGCAGCATCACACCCATTTTCGGCATCGAGAGCATTGACTTTGCATCTTCAATGGCCTTGAGCATCGCCTCCCTGTACTCGTCATCGGGATCCAGCCCATCGGCAAGGTCTCTTGACACTGAAGAATCCTTCAACTGCTTTTTCTTCTGCTCGGCCACAAACTGCACATTGCTGAGAGCCCGGCTCTGGCGCCGGGTAAAGTGTAGCGACGCAAGCAGCCGTTTTTTCTCACCGACAATCTGCAGGCTGCTGCTCGAAAGGCCGTCGAAAAGCTCAAAGCTATCTATCTCGGTGAGTGCAAAGGACCTAAAGTCCCATGTATCGCGGCCCGTCAAGGGCGTTGCCGTCACCAAGAGCTTTCCGGCAATGATGACCCACTGCTCGGAAAAATGCTGCGCGGAGTCAAGGTCGCAGAGCGCATAAGTGCAAACCTTCTCTCCGGGATAACGTCTTTCGAGTTCTGCGGAAAGCAGTGTTGGCAGTGTTTCTGGCTGCCTCAGATAGTATTGAAACAAATTCCTAAGCATGGGTTTCCTTTTATCGGGAGATTCCTAAACTCCCGCACAACGCATACAAACTTCAACTCTAGCGCAATTCCTCCAAATGCCAAATCGCTTTTTGAGAAGAAACAGGAACTGCAATGATACCTTGTCTAATCTCAGGCCAAGAGCAACACAATGACAATATAGAGCAAAAACAAGACATAATGACACAAGCATCCCTTAAAAAAACATGCTATAATCCAGTAATAATTAAGCTTGGGCATTATACAATTAAAATATAATTGGCATTAAAAATACAGATTAACAAAGGAGAAACCGATGAAGCGCGAATTCTATCTGGACCTGGCGGCAAAGGGTGTCAAAATGCCTATAGGCGCAGACTTGGTGCTGAAGGAAAAGCCCAATCACCAAGAAATAATATATGACGGCAGAAAACTTGGCGATGTGATCATCGAGACCGCAAAAAAATTCAAGACCCCCCTCGCATTCCCCCTCATGGACTTGTCCGTTGAAAAGGAATGGCTCATGACGATCCTCGGCACTCCCGAAGAGAAGATAGAATCTGTTCATTTCAACAAGTGTCCGTCCGCAGCCGAGACAGATAAGATATTCGACACACTTGCAAAGGCGAAAGAGGCCCAAACCCCGCGAATGAAGGCGAATTGCGACGCCCTGCGCCATGTGTCAAAAAAATCCGAACTCCTCCCCGTAGGAATGGCAATAGGCCCCTTCTCAATGATGACAAAACTTCTTGATGACCCCATTACCCCGGTCTTCCTCGCTGGCAGCGGGATAAAGGCCAGCGAAGACGACGAAGTCAAACTCGTGGAAAGCTCGCTCGAAATCTCCCTTGCCGTAATCCTTAAATCGATCAGGCTTCAGGTCGAGGCCGGGGCAAAGGCCATCTGTCTCTGTGAACCCGCCGCAAACAAGGTCTACATATCCCCAAACCAGATTGAAGAAGGCTCCGACATTTTTGACCGTTATGTGCTAACCTTTAACAAACGCATCAAAAAACTTCTCGACGAGCTCGGAGCCGACCTGATTTTCCACGATTGCGGAGAACTCACCGACTCGATGGTCAGCAAGTACAACGAGCTCGATTCGGCCATAATGAGCCTCGGCTGTTCCCGCAAACTATGGGAAGACGCAAGGCTCATCTCAAAAAACACCATTCTCTTCGGAAACCTCCCCACCAAAAAATTCTATTCCGACAAGGATGTAAGCAAGGAGGACGTCGCCACACTGTCCAGGGAAATCCTTGAGAAAATGAAACTTGCGCAGCACCCCTTCATCCTCGGCTCGGAATGTGACGTCCTGAGCGTCCCGGGTTACAGCAAGACGATCCTGGAAAAACTGGAAGTCATGCTTTCCGCGAACTGAGCTTGCCAAGGAAAAGCCCCGCTTTTATCTCCTGCGCCTTCGGGCTTCGACGAAACTCGCGCGGAGAAAGCCCTGTGACAAGCCGGAATTGCCGGGAAAAATAATTGCTGTCATTAAAGCCTGTGGCGAGTGCCACGTCAGCAATCCTCTGGGGGCTGGCAAGCAAGCGAGTGCAGGCTCCACCAATACGCAGCCGCAAAAGGTACTCCATGGGAGTAAAACCGCTGGCCTTCTTGAAGACACGCAAAAAATTGTTTACCGACATGTTCGCCCTCTTCGCAAGCTTTGGCAAATTCAGGCGCTCTGCATAATGGCCTTCCATGAAAGACAAAATCCCGCCCAGCTCCAGCATTCTCAACTCTTCTCCGCCCTGAATACCCTCGTAGCAGCGGGAAAGATAAATGATCAGTTCGAGGAAGAGCGCCTTTAGCATTTCGCGCCAGCCGGGCGGACACGCACTTTGCTCGCTTTCCATGCGCATCACAAGATTTTCCACAAAGGTGAGCTGTCCGCGAGACAGAGAAAGCCGGCTCTGAAAATGTCGTTGCCTCCGATAAACAGGCTCAAGCGTGAAAAGCGCATTGTAGCCGGGGAGCGTCTTGAATTCTTCCGGCACCGGTGGAAACGATGAAGGCACAAAACTCAGGTTCACCATGTGAGCGCCCCTGATCCCCTTGAAACCGTGCGCCTGCTCACCCTTGAAGACAAAGACGTCTCCGGGAACGATCTGATATGTGCTTCCCTCCACCCAATGGGAACCTCTTCCCTTCATAATAATGACCAGTTCTGTAAAGCCGTGCGTGTGAATGGGGAAATCGTCAAAGGCGGCACCTCTGATATAGCCAACTCCAAAGAGAAAGTTCTGGTCGCGGAACTGCTTGTTGATTCCAAATTTAATCATGTCCCCGGACTCTCCCTGTCTGTATGGTGATATTATGCTATAAATTGGTGAAAAAATCAAGGAAGGCTTCGTTATTTCATCTTACAATATATCAGTATAAATAATGCTATTAATAGATTATGGGAAATGGAGTCACATTATGCAGCAGAACTATGAAGCAAATCTCAGTTTTCTGGAAAACATCTATCGCAAGGGAGAGCAGCAAGGCCATGCGTTCATTTGCCTTCCGCCAAGCATCCCAATCTACGAGGTGGGCGATTACACGAGCAAGAGAAAACCCATAAGGGAATATTTGCCGTGGGTTCTCGAAAATTATCGGAGGCAAGTGGATTTTTTTGAGGCTTGCGGCTGCGATGGAGTGCCTGTCGCCAGTCTTATGACGGGAACACATATTTATGCCGCCGCCTTCGGCTGTCCAGTCCATGAATTCCCTGACTCGAATCCCTGTGCATTGCCACTGCTGTCCAGCGCAAAGGAGGCCGACAAGCTGCCTGAAATCGAAGTCCGGCAAAGTCCCGGCTTGCAGCGCATATTTGAACTTGCAGAGGCGCTGCGCAGCGAACTCGGCAAGGATGTCTTCCTTGGCCCGCCAGACATTCAGAGCGGCTTCGATACCGCAGCCCTAGTCTGGAGCAAGAGCGAATTCCTCTGCGCCATGAGGGATGAAGAGGAAAAAGATTCAGTCAAACGCCTGACAGACAAATGCGCACGCCTCCTGAAAAACTTCCTTAAGGAATTCAGAAGGGAATTCCCGCTAACATCCCCTTGCCATTGCCCCTCAGGAGCCTGGGCTCCTCCTGAAATGGGCCCATGGGTTTCAAACGATGAGTGCGGCGCCTTCAGCAATGCCGACTTTGAAGAATTCTGCCTTCCGGAACTGATAGACCTCTCGGAGACTTTCGGCGGACTTGGCATGCACTGCTGCGCCTCTGCGGAACACCAGTTCGAATCCTTCAAAAAGATCCCCAATTTCTATGCCTTCAATCGCGTGAAAGCTCAAAGAGGCTATGCACCAATACTCTCGGCATTTGACGGCCAGGAAAGCCCGGTCTTCACACTGGCGTGGCTGGAAGACTCCGAGATCATCGAACTGCTTCAAAAGGCTTCCCCCTGGCACCGTTTCGTCTTCGTAAAAACCGGCTGTGAAATTGAAGAGGCGAAGATTTGGCTTGAAAAAATGAGAAGCATATCAGCACGGATTAATGCATAAACAAAGGAAAAACTTATGAGCTGCAAGTGGAAGAACAACTGGGCAGAAACTAAGAAACATTTCATAGATTGGTGGCAAAGAAAAGGCCTTGTCCTGTCTACATGGGGAGGGCCTCGATCCAGCTCTCCACATGCGCAAACAGCTTGCCCCCAAATGCCGGAATCCATAAAGGAGCGTTACACAAATGCATCCTGGCGCAGCCAGTACAATCACTGGAAAGTCTCACAAGAATACTTCGGGGCGGATATCCTCCCTCTTCCCCCCACGGATATAGGACCTGGCTCACTGGCCTTATATCTCGGCTCCGAACCTGGTTTTTCCGAAAGGACCGTCTGGTTTGAACCGTCAACAATGGCTTCACTCGAGCATCCCGAAGACTTGGCCCCGTTGCGTTTCAGCACCGAAAACCACTGGTGGAAAATCACTCAGGAGTTCCTAAGCGCAAGCCAAAAACTGGCAAATGGAAACTATCTTGTCGGCTGTCCCGACCTCGTGGAAAATATTGACATTCTGGCATCGCTCCGCGGAGACCAGACCCTTTTGATGGACCTCTATGACCGCCCGGAATGGGTGCATGAAAAGCTTTCGGAAATCAACCAGGCATGGTTTGAGGCTTACGATAAGATTTACGATATTATCAAATTGCCTGATGGCAGTTCAGCATTTTGGGCTTTCCAGCTCTGGGGGCCGGAAAAAACGGCAAAAGTCCAGTGCGACGCATCCGCAATGCTATCCCCGGAAATGTTTCGCGAGTTCGTAGTCCCGCATCTCAGGGAACAGTGCGAATGGCTCGACAACTCCCTCTACCACCTCGACGGACACCAGTCTCTTTGCCACCTTGACGCCCTTTTTGAGATAGAAGCCCTAGATGCCATCGAATGGACTCCAGATCCCAAAGTGCCATCCGGCGGCAGCCCGGAATGGTATGGCCTTTACAGACGAATTCTTGCCGCAGGCAAATCAGTGCAGGCATTCCTCTATGCAGATGAACTCATTCCACTTTTGGACGCCGTTGGAGGAAAAGGGATGTACTTAGCAGTCTCATTCGAAAGTGAAGGACAGGTTGAAAAATTGGCAGAAAAGGTTGAACAATATCGTTAAGCGCATCTCTTTTGCAAGATGCTGAAAAGCTGAATGGCGTGTCTATTTCTTGTACTTGAGGATTGTTTCGCCCTCTTTGCAGAGGCCGAATTTTTCGCGGGCAACCTTCTCGACAGCCTCCGGCTTGTCCCCCAGGTCGTTGACTACCGAGCTAAGCTCGACGCATTCCGCATTCTTGCGCGCATATTCTTCCTTGAGTTCGTTAAGTCGGGTATCCTCCTTAACGTACTTCCTGTAGGCCGGCCATATCAGAAAGAGGGAAAAGACGAGGACGACCGCCAAAAACAGGTAGAAGAAAAGCGACAAGACTCTCTTTTTTCTGTTATCCATGTTCCTTGCTAATGTATGGCGGCGGCCATATGGCCGCCGCCGTGTCTGTTATTTTATATTATATCTGCAAGGTCATCAAGAATTCAATGTTAGTCTGAATTTTTTTCAATTTTCCGATCAGAAGCTCCATGGCCTCGGCCGGAGGCACGCCATTGATGGCCTTGCGAAGCGTCCAGATGCGCTGCAACTCGTCAGGGTGGAGAAGCAACTCTTCCTTGCGTGTTCCGCTCTTCTCGATGTTGATGGCCGGATAGATGCGCTTGTCAACGAGATGGCGGTCAAGGTGCAGCTCCATATTGCCCGTACCCTTGAACTCTTCGAAGATGACCTCGTCCATGCGGCTGCCGGTATCGATCAGCGCGGTGGCGATGATGGTAAGGCTGCCATGATCCTCGATGTTTCGCGCAGCTCCAAAGAAACGCTTCGGCTTGTGGAGCGCGTTGGCATCCACGCCGCCGGAGAGAATCTTGCCGCTGTGCGGCTGAAGGGTGTTGTAGGCGCGGGCAAGGCGCGTAATGCTGTCAAGGAGGATAACAACATCCTTCTTGTATTCGACCATGCGCTTGGCCTTTTCGATGACCATTTCGGCTACCTGAACGTGGCGGTCCGGCGGCTCGTCGAAGGTTGAGCTCACGACCTCGGCATTCACACAACGCTTCATGTCGGTGACTTCCTCGGGACGCTCGTCAATGAGGAGTATGATCAGGTGTACGTTGGGGCTGTTGCGGGTTATGCTGTTCGCAATCTTCTGGAGCAAGACTGTCTTGCCTGTTCGCGGCTGGGCCACGATGAGGCCGCGCTGTCCCATTCCGATCGGAGTCACGAGGTCAACCACACGGGTGGCGACTTCCTCTGGCTCGCGTTCAAGAATGAGGCGCTTGGTCGGGAAGTAAGGAGTAAGGTTGCCAAAGGGAATGATCTCCTTCTTGCGCTCCGGAGACTCATGGTTGATAGACTCTACCTTGAGCATGGCGAAAAAGCGCTCCTTCTCGCGGGGCGGACGTATCTGCCCTGCGGCGAAATCGCCCGTTTTGAGCGCAAAACGCCTGATCTGCGAGGGACTCAGGTAGATGTCCTCGGAACAGGGAAGATAGCTGTACGCGGGCGAGCGTAGGAAGCCGAACCCATCGGGAAGGACCTCAAGGTAGCCGCTGCCGTACATGAGGCCGTGCTTTTCGGCATTCGCGCGCAAAATCTCAAAGATAAGGCGTGATTTTTCCAGCGCTCCAATCCCTTCCACTCCCAGTTCCTGGCCCATCTGGCTAAGCTCGCGCATGGACTTTTCCTGGAGCTCGGTAATGTTCAGGCTGGGGACGGTTCTGTCGCGGATGGGATATTCCTCCTCGCCAGTGGTCACGGGAGCAACACGCTCGGCATTGCCATTGCCGTGCTCGTTGTAATTGCCATTCACTGGGGGAGGCGTAGCTGCCGCAGGCTGCTGTGCATCATGCGGCATGGACTGGAGCTCCTGGGTCCTGGTGCCGGGAGGCTGGCCTGTTCCGTTTGAGGAAGGCTGATGCTGAGAATACTGGGGACGTCCCTGGCTGCCGTTGCTGTTATTGTAGGATTGCTGTCCGCGACGAGGCCCCTTTCGCGGCGGCTGCCCCTGATAATGCGGCTTATGCTGAGCCGGAGCCTGCGAAGAAGTCTGCTGCTGGGCCTGCTGCTGCACTGGCTGTGGAGGAACAGGTGCCGGAGCCTGGGGCAGGACGTTCCCCTCAGAAACAAGATTGCCCTGATGAGGCGCGACCGGCTGCTCATTGCCCGTGGGTGCTGGTGCAAGCGGCGGGGGTACGCTGCCTATGTCCGCCGGGTCCGGGTAGTAATTGATAGGCTCATCCGGATCAACGGGAGGCTTCGCTTCCTGAGGACGCGAAGCCGGGCCAAACTCCATATCGGGCTCGGTCAGATAGATGTCCTCTTCGATTTCCGGGCGCGGCGGACGGCCGCGACGCGGGGTGTCTGATTTTTTTCTTTCCATTAATTCAATTCCTTTCTCATGTATTTGTCTAGTTGTCTGCATTGTTCAAAAAGCATTTGCCGGCTTCCCGTGTTTATCAGGCCGAAATTCGCATGTTCGAGCTTCCTGCCTGAATCCCAATGGAGGGCGCTACGCCTCCGCAATTCATCTTCGGTCCAACCCCTGCTGGCCAGCCTCTCCCTTTGAAGGCGCGGCTTGCACCATACGGAAAGAGTCCAACGGCAGTCTTTTTCCCAGCCTGTCTCAAAAAGCAGCGGCACATCAAAAATGACAGGCCTCCCGGCAGCTTCGGCGCTCTCCTTCTCAATTGCCCTCGCACGGATCAAGGGATGAAGGAAGGAGTTCAGCCATTCCATTTCCACCGGGTTGCTGAAGACGATATCGGCAATCGCCTTCCGGCTGAGCCGCCCGTCATCACTTAAAACTACAGATTCTCCCCAACGCCCCCGAAAAACAGCCCTGATCGGATCCTCATCGTAAAGTTCATGGCATATACGATCAGCATCCAACACATACCAGCCCATTTCTTCAAAACAGGCAAGCGCAGTGCTTTTGCCAGAAGCGGGAGCGCCAGTCAAGCCTGCAAGGATCAAATTTGACACCCTCCCGGCCTGGCATTGCAGTTGTGAAAAAGATTTGTGATGGGAAGCAAAGCGGAAACCACGTCAAAGATTCAAGAATTTCATAATCCCCAAGCCATCCCCAAATAAAAATCCCTTAGTATTATTGTATCGAGGGGTGACCCGCCAAAAAAAGCAAGCAAGATTTGCGATATTGCTATTATTTTAGTTATAGTTGACTGAATTGCAAGTAAGAATAACTATTTTTTTAATAATTTCCTGCAAACCTTCGTTTTTTTTACTTGGCGCATCTCACAAAAAGAGGCCTTTGTCCACGCTTGAACGCCTCCACTCTCTCGGAGCTTTGCCCATCTGCGCTTTGAATTGGCGATTGAAACTGGAAAGGGAGGGGAAACCGCAGGACAAGGCAATTTCCGAAATGGACTTCCGGTTTTGACGCAATTCCGCAACGGACATCATTATCCGTATCTGGTTAAGATGATCCTGCGGAGAATGCCCAAGCGCCTGCCTGAAAAGCCGGCGGAAATGCGTCCGGCTCACGGCGCAAAGCCGGGCAAGATCGTCAAGCCTGAGCTTTTCACGGTAATGTTGGATCAGATAGACAAGTGCCTTCTGGATGCGCGCCATCGAATCAGGCTCTCCTCCTGGCCTTTCGGCTCCTTCAGGCGCAAGGCGCTGCAATTCCGCCATAATAAGCAAAAGAAGCGCACGCAAGGAATCGTGCTTGAAGGGAGTTTCCCTCTGCGCTTCCTCACAAAAATCCCGCAAAAGCTGGCAGAGCTTCGGTTGAGCGCTTGGGGAAATGACATTGCGAAAATTTTCCCCGGCAAAGTGAGAAGTCCTGAGAAGTGAATGCTCCTCGCAAAACTGGCAAAGGAGTTTCTCAATATCGGCATATATCCATATCCAACGGCTATTCGTTCCGGGCGTGCTTTGAGCAAGATGGCTCTCCCGGGGACTAACCACAAAAACATCCCCAGTATGGAAAGACATCACCCTTCCCTCCACCACAAGTATTCCGGAACCTTCAAGGCAAAGCCCCAATTCGAAGGCGTCGTGGAGATGCAGCGCCGTAATCTCCGCATCGCAATGGATATTTGGCTTTGAAACATATAACGGAAACTCTTCCGGGAGGCTCGTCGGAGAAAACCACTTCGGGTATTTTGGTTGTTTCTGCATAGTATTTGGCAAAAAATGCGTTGTTCTAAACTTATTATATCATATAATTGTTCATACACAAGCGGGACAAACAATTTAATGAGGAACTCAATGATGAAGTTTTCACATAAGGCACAATATCTGCTTTTCGGAATGGGATCGCGCAGAAAACTCCTCTATCTGCCCGGCGGCAAACTCCTTGACGCCCTAAACCTCGAAACACTGCATTCGTGGGACGTTGAAACTGAAAAAATCGACCCTGCTGAGTATCAGGTGATGCTCTCCACCCGCCAGGGCCGCCAGGTAAGAATCCTTGAGAACGAGGAGGGACTCTGGCTGGAACAAGACGGCACTCGCGAAATCCTCAGCAGGGGAAGGTCCGTCAAGCTGCCGCGCTTCGAGGGCAACACTCACGCAGCATGGCTCAGGGCGCTCCATTCTGAACTCCTAGTGAACATCACACCGTTTGGACCCGTGCCCAACCTCTGGGTGTATCCGCGCCCCTGGTACCGCGATGCCGCCATGATGCTCATGTGTCTCCGGCACACGGGCAACCTTGCTCTGGTGGAAGCCTGGACACTGGGCCTGCACAAGCTCACCGACCGGAACAACGCTGGAATGGCGGAAGCCGACAATCTGGGGCAGATACTTTACATGCTTTCGCTTTTCGATGCGCGAAAACACCCACTGATCGAAGAGGTGCTCAAGGCCATTCCAAACTATCGCGAAGCAGAGCACATCACAGGCCTTACGGATGGTTCGGCACACCCTGTTTACCAAACGAAATGGCTAAAATTCGGGCTAGAGTCCCTCGGCTTCGACACCCCATACAAAATACCGACTGTCTATGACTCATACAGTTCTCTCTTCTGGATGGGCTATCGCAAGGAGCATGTGGCAGGCAAACGCTTTTCCAGGCAAGCCATGGAATTGTTTCCGTACTTGTCCTGGGCGGAAGCACATTTCCACGACGAGGCCCCGCCAGAGCTGCTCGGCGAACTCCTGCCTCCGCTTACGCGCGAAGGCCAGGCCAGCGAGGCTGAATACTGGCGGCTCAAAGAATTTGCTGCGGTCGGCATCATCCCCGACTCGGAGGAATATCTCAAGTTCTCCCTGCCGCATACATGGCATGCAGCCGAAATCTTTTTGTATTTGATCGAAAAAAATCAATCTAAATAAAGCAGAGGGAGTACTCAGACCATGAATCTCGCAATCTCAGGTTGGAAGAATCCGCTCGATCTTCTCAAATACGAGCTCGTTCAGCTCGACTACGAAGGCTACATCGTCCCGGAAGCAGCAAGGGAGGCACTTGCGCAGCTCCATCCCACCTATGACATTTGCAATACCGAAAAACTCAATGCTATCCATCAGATGCTCAGCAATCTTCCCCGTAAACCCGATTTCCATTACGTCCAGCCAAATGAGCTCGACGAAATCAAGAAAGAGCGCCCCGACGGTCCGCGCAAGCTCCCCATGAAGCTCAGTGACGCAGAACTGCTCGACCGTTTCCACGGCGCCTGGACTGGCCGCGCCTGCGGCTGCGCACTCGGCAAGCCAGTCGAAGGGATGGGCATGGGCTTCAAAGGACGCGCCTCCATCAAGCGCTATCTCCAAAAGCGTCAGCACTGGCCGCTCGACTACTACTTCAGCGGCAAGGACGCCGGAGACGGCATGAAGATTGGCTGCGAGAAATCCTGGAGAGAAAACATCTCCTATATGGAGCCTGATGACGACATCCACTATTCACTCATAGGCCTGAAGGTGCTTGAGGAGTACGGCCCGGATTTCAAATGGAGCAACGTCGCTTACTCCTGGAACTCTTCGCTCCCTTACAATGCTATCTGCACGGCTGAAACACAGGCGATCCTCAACTACAACATGTTTGCCCCTCGCAGTTGCGACCATAGCAATCCGCCAGTCACTGCCGCCTTCACGCGGCGTCATAACAATCCCTACCGCGAATGGATCGGCGCTCAGATCCGCGCCGACGGCTGGGCTTATTGCTGCGCGGGAAAACCCGAACTCGCCGCCGAATTCGCCTGGCGCGACGCCTCATGGACGCACAACGCGAACGGCATCTACGGCGAGATGTTCATGGCCGCAGTCATTGCCGCAGCATTCGTTGAGAAAGATCCGAAGCACCTTGTTGAAATCGGACTCTCCGAAATCCCGAAAAACTGCCGTCTCGCGGAAGACATACGCTGGGCGCTCGCTACAATCCCATCATGTCCGGACTTCGAATCCTTCATGGAAAAATCCGAGGCGCATTTTGCAGAAATGAACTCATGCCACACAAACAACAATGCTATCGTTGTGGTGATGTCGCTCTTCTACGGCGAGATGCAGCCCGACAAATCCATCTGCATCTCGGTCATGGGTGCGCTCGACACCGACTGCAACGGCGCCACGACAGGCTCGATAGTTGGCGCCTCAGCAGGCAGGAAAAAATTCGGTGGCAAACTCGCCGCGCCGCTCAACGACACAATCAAGCCTCTCGTCTTCGGCTTCCAGGCTATCACGATGAGCGAACTCGCGGAAAGAACCCTGAAAGTCCACAGAACCGTCTCAGAATGGGCTCAAAAAAGAACTTGAAGAAAGAGAAGAAGCTCTAAAAATCCTCAGCCTTGTGATTGCATTTCCTCACGGTACCGCTTATTTATAAACGTTAAGCATACTGGGAGGAATGCTCGCATGGGCTCATTTGACAATCTCTTGGAAGCATACTATTCGCCAGAATCGATCGCCATGAAAAAAGAGGCGTGGAATTCATTCATGTTGGCCATCGTGTTCGGGTTCCTTGCATTCATGTCTTGCGCCTGCCTCGGCTTCCTTTCGCTATTGTCAATAATAATTGTGAAGATGACAGGGTTCTGG
>Ga0154565_1089_pt3 | contig 14803 bp, 10 predicted proteins | sample RifGroF2_FD_105708 | JGI IMG/M metagenome (GOLD analysis project Ga0154565, IMG submission 105708) | Lentisphaerae bacterium GWF2_52_8 | reverse complement strand
CTGCTGTCTTCGTGTTAAGACTTTTGAATTTGCTGTGCCACAGAGCCGCCAGGGCCAGAGAATTAGCTCTGTCAGATTCCAGGCGTGTGAAATAGAGAGGCGAGGCATTTTTGAGTTTTGCCATCCTCTTGCCAAAGAATGATCCGTCCTCATTGAAATTCTGTTCCTTCTTGACGACCTCGATCCAGTCCTTCTCAAACTTCAGGCAATCAGTATCCGCATATTTGTCAGCTGCGAAAAGCCAGGTGGGAATCGTGTATTCCTGGCAGTATGTGTATCTCATTCTGGTATCGCCTCCGATTCGCAGTTGCCTTCCGTTGGGAAACGTAAGTTGTTTTAGAAGTTTGCAAAGCTCCTCGGCGTGGTGGTAAAGCGCTTCCGGCGCTGCGATACCGCGCGCCTTGCAAGAAAAGTGAAGATACGCGATGTTTGAGAGACAGATTGCCATATAGCCCACATTCAAATAACCGTGGTGTCCCAAAGCAAAACTATTGTAGAAGTTTGCGTCGATAAACAAGTCCGAAACTTTTTTACCGTCATAAACCGCAGAGGAAGTTTTGTCCGAGGGGGTCGATATCGCATTTACAAAGAACTGCGTGCCTTTTTCCTTATATTTGGCGGCGTTTGGACAGTCCGGATACATGATTGTTGCGCGGTAAAGGATCGCGCCATTCCAGATATTTGATTCCGGTTTGTTGTTTTCCATCAGGCCTGCCACGATCTTGTACTTCTCAAGAAGCCAATCTGCCTCAGACAAAATAACCTTTTTGAGTAGCTCCTTGTCTTTATCTGTAAGTTTGTCGTTGATGGCCTCTACGGCTGGCATCATCCGCTCAATCCCCAAGGCGGATATCCATGTGTGCCCCCATTTTTTCCCGCTGTCCAAACAGTTAGAGGAACCCTCAATGTGCGTTTCCAGGGAAAAGCGAAGCATCCTGATTGCAAGCTCCATGATTTCATCCTTTGTCTTGCCTGCAACCTTGTCTCCGGGCCTCATCAGAAGGCCAAGCACGGCATAAGCTGAAAGCGCCTTCTGGTTTGTCTGAACCCCCCAGCCGTCATAGCCAGGCCCGTAACAGGACAAATCCTCACGCCCCGGAACAGTACTGACATCTTCGAGTGAGCTTTCCACCCACTTTGCCAGAGATTTCATATATTCGTTGGTCATAGGATCTCCATTCTGGCTCAAGTTACTGCCGGAAGCCTTGTCGGGCACATCTGTAGCGATTCCCTCCATTGGTACAAACACGCAGACACTCAAAAGGCTCAGCCTCGCCAATAATTTCATACTTTTAAACATCTCGGTCTCCCAGACTGTTTGGATCTGACATATGGATGCTAACAAGAACCATCCTTTCATTTTTGCTCCGAATCGTCATAGGCTCCAAAATCCCTGAAGCAAAGCTCAGGTTCTTTCAGATCTTTGAATTCCGTAAGGACAAAAACCTTTCTCGGCATCTTGACGCTTATTCCAACAAGCTTTATTGGATAGTCAACTTTTTTGTTTCCAGCTTTTCCGCTGCGGCTCCAATAGGATGATATCCAGTTCGGATAGATGTGGTGAGGCCATTTCGCGGCATCGTTTATCGGAAAACGGAGAAGGTGCCAACCATCGAAATTGACGCTCAGGTTTGCAGGCCAGTCCACTCCAGTACTTCTATATATTTCTCCTTCAGCATCCTCAAACTCAAAGGTGACGCGGCTCCAGGAGGAATTGCCCTTTACCATTAAGGCAATCGTATTGGGCTTTCCGGGGATTTCTACCGAAGTGTTCAGCTTGATGCTGCCAACACAGGCGGCAGGATCATCGGCAGGCGATTTGAGTTCCAATTTGAGGCACTTGCCTTTTTCCGGGTCTTTGACCTCGCTGAGCTCAAAATCTCCGCCTTTCACTCCATAATAATTTGTCGGGCTTCGTTTTCCTGTCAGTTTCTCATCCCTCGGCAGTATTTGCCAATCAGACGCCTTGTCCATTGCGTTCGCCACGAAATACGAAGGCACAGAATCAGGGATTTCCTTTACGCGTGACACTCTCTTGACTGCTTCCGTAGAAATGAGGTAGGAGGGGCCGCTCGATGCGAGAAGCGTTATTTTCCCGCCTTTTGTTTTAAGGACGCTTTCCTTGCCGAGCATCCCAACATGCACAAGATCCGTATCCTTGCCAAACTCGAAACTCAGCTCGGCGGCGCTACGAGGCAGCCAAAATGCATAGACGTATTCCTTGCCATAACGCTTGAACTCCAGTACATAGACGGTGTTTGACTCCAGTGGGACTTTGCGGACATACTGAACACAGTCAAGCACTTTTGTCATTGTGGAGGTAGCCACGTAGCTTGGCTTGGGATAGAGCAACGGGTAACGGCGCAAGGCTCCCTGCGAACCATACTCCGTGTCGTAATACATGCTGGCCTGGTCTGTAATGTCAGGTGTGCGGATGATCTTGTATCCATAGGCATAAGCTATCAGAAGGTCACGCATGTCCCATTCGGCTTTTGTCCTATCCCCAAGGTCGGTAGTCAGCCGCCCTCTCCACTCGGAACAGGCATCGAGCGGCAGCTCGCCGTAGCCCATTTTCAAGGCAAGCTGTTTCATGTACCATGCGTTTATTGCAGCACCGTTTCCATATTCGTAAGTCGGAGTTTCCGGCATTTTGTTCTGGCCGAGGGATTCTTCGCCGAGCGCATCAATGTATTCCTTCGGAAATTTCATGCGCATCATGCCTGCGATCATTCCAAGAGAGGGCCCGCAGTTTCCGACTATCAACCTGATCTGGGGAAATTTTTCGCGGTAGATCTTGGCGACGAGGACGCCTTTCAGAAAGTTCGCTTGATCTTTCTTTATGTCTTCCGCGCTTTGCTTCGGTGCCTCTCCGTCAAAGAGTTCAGGAGGAAAGGGGCCTCCACCGCTTTCATGGAAGATCAAGGCCGCTTTTGCCGAAGGGTACTTGGCGAGGTAATCGCGGATGCGTTTTTCTATCTCGATTTCCGCCACTGCGATGCGACTGCGTTTTTCTTCCTCGGTTTTTCCGCCTGCCGGATCCTTCATGTCCCTGAACAGAATACCCCACGGTATTTGGAAGCCATGGATATTCCATTTCGAATAGACCTCCTCGCCGACCTGAAGCTCCTTGACCATTGGAGTGATACCCCTTATCCCAGCCTTCTGCATCAATATCGCGTTGATCTCCGGAGTGGGTGGCTGCATGACAGATGCCGTCCTTGACGCGTATGGAGACTCAGCTCCAGCTTTGCGCGTATCCTTGCCGAGGATGGCGGCGGCGGCTGGTATTTCTATGAGGAGCTTTTTGCCTTCGCTCAACTTTACGGAAATTGCATACCACCCAGGTTCGAGCTTCTCCATTGGAATGCGGAACTTTTCTTTTGCACCCGTATCCAAACTGAATTCTTTTGAGCCGCTTCCAACATTTTTCCCGTCATAATCAAGAATGTTCCATTCGAGTGAGCATCCGCATTTCCTCTGAGCGCGCAGTTCCACACCGATTCCCGGTTTTTCATCGTTGTGAAAGATATTTCCTAACTGTTCCCGCCTGAGTTCCATTTCTACGGGTGAACGTTCAAGTGTCAGTCCGAGAATCTTAACCGAAATTTTTATGTTGTTATCCGGGTATGGGGCATGGTTTCCGAATTGGTGGCAGGCACGCTTCCTTCCTATTATCTCAAAATCAAGATAGGGCTCCTTTTTGAGCATCGGGCTTGCATGCGGCTGAAAGACCATGTCCGTGATGCTCCCAGTTTTTAGGGGGAGACTCACAAGATAGAGCGGCGACTTGATATTTTTGCCTTCCCGCTCATAAGAAATCTCCCCGAGCATCTTTACGCCGGGAGGAAGTTTTTCCCCGAAACGTGGAAGCTTGATGCTGCTATCCATTATCGCGTCACTTGAAACGCCCCTATAGGCCACAAAACGAGATATCCTTGCGGTAAATTCGGGATATTTTTGCGGGTCATCATCGACCGTACAAAGCACATGCGCGTAGGCATATTGGTTCGCCGGAACGGAGTAATGGAAGGTCTCAGGCATCCCATCGAGTGGAGCGCGCGCCAGATAGGCATCCTCTTCTTCCTGCACCGACCACTTCGGCACATGGCGAACCTCTCCAAGATCGGCAGCCTTGTCTGCCGAAACAATCATAGGTATCCCCTCTATTTCAATACTTCCAGGCTTGTAAGGCAGTTTTGCATTATTCAGTTTTGCAGTCCCGATGAACGAAACATCCAGCGGCAAATAATTTTCGCTGCGCTTCTTATCCTGTGCTACGAGGGCAGAGAGTGCACCGCCCTTTCCAAGCTCGACATTAAGGCTGATTGGCCGGGGCCCGTCATTGCGTCCGCAGTAGCGACCGTCAATCCACAGCTCAAAGCCTGCCGAATCAAGGCGCAACTCGAAATTCAAAAAATGGTCGGAAGCACCTTGGATCTCCGTCCATTTTTTTATGAGTTCAAGTTTCATTGTTTTGGGATAGCGCTCAAGATTTGGGCGGGCATAGACTTCAATGTTCCAGCCTTGGCGCAATCCGCTTATTGCAATGTATTGGTTATCCAATTGAAAATTTTCGATTCTGGCGGATTCTTTCTTTTTACTGTTCGCCATGTCGATTTTTATTTCGGGACTGGCGACCTTAAAATTCAGAGAGAGCTTTGGGGCATCTTTGAAGGAAATGACAGCTTTCCCTGGACTGCTGCCTATTTTGAAGGAGCAGGAGATGCTTTCATCGTTCGAGCCTATTTCAAGGGAGCCTTTGCGGTCAGCAAATGTTTCCTCAATAGCTTTTCCCTGCGCCTGTGCCTGTGCATTGGATAAAATGAAGAAGGCGCAGACCATGAATAGAGTATTTGCATAAGACATTGGACGTTTCATTTTATAAAAGTCCTTTTTTCTATTCAGGCCATGAATGTCGCCCGGATCCAGAAACGGAGGTATCAGTTGTCTTTATACGGTTTGCAGCCCATGTTCCACTTTTCCAGTTCTCGACATGCATGTCAAAGAAGAGAAAATTTGCAGATGGCCCAAAATGTCGAAATGCCACCTGATAAAGGGAGTAAGGTGTTTTCTCATATACAGAAAGCTGGTAGCCAGGGCCTCTATATGCGGAGTGATTCCTTTCCCCCAAAAGAAGATGATAGGGTTTTTGCAGGTGCAATCTTTGCAAATGCGTGCAACATTTCTCTGTGGCTCCGGAGCCATTCATATAGTAGGCGGATCTGTATATTACCGTGCCTGCTGGAAGACCAAATGTGGAGCAACTAAGATGAGATTCCGTGCTTATTGAAGGCGAATAATAGGGCCTGGCTCCATCACCGAGAGACGAAGTATTCCCGGCCTCCAAGATTGACTGGTACGTCAAGTCATTGCACCACAAATAGTTGCTTTGGTATTTCAGCTCCTTGTACAAGAGTTGAGCCCCGACAAACGGATAGAGTGGATTGCCATTTGTGCATGTACCAATCTCGACACCGGCCGAACTTGTCAGCTCCCAGCCTCCCACCCAGCGGAATCCTGCGATGCAACCATTATTGTCATTTCCATAAGCGATAGTGGACAGGCCCACTTGCCGCATGTTACTGACGCAGACAATCCGGCTGGCAGTGCGCCTTGCACTAGTCAAGGCAGGTAGGAGGATTGAAGCTAAAATAACGATTATGACGATAACAATTAGGAGCTCTATGAGCGTAAAGGGCGCTGCTCTTTTCTTAGAGTTACAAATGGGTAATATTTTATTCTTCATTGGCACCTCTTTGCAAATAGACATACGTATGCCTCATTAGGATAATGATATGTCGAAAAAGGAAATTTGTCAATAGAATTCATATAATTATCAAAGAAATTCCTGAACCAGTGCTAACACAGCAGGCCCTTGACTACCAAACGAAAGTTTTTTATGGTAAATAGTATAGCTAGTTCTGACATCTTTGATTTGCAAGCTAGGCTCCGCAGCAGTTCTTGTATTTCTTCCCGCTGCCGCATGGACACGGAACATTGCGTCCCGGCGGAGGCAAGCCCATTGCCCGTTGACGGGTCAGCTCTTTCCTTTCCATTGCAATTTTCTTGGCAAGTTCCTTGAAGCGCTCAATTGTATGCCCATAAAACATCTTCCAACCTTTGCAGAGAGCACTCAAATTGACCGTGTCATGCCCCGGGCGATTCTTGGGACAGCATCCGGCACACAAACTCAGATACTCACAGGTGGCGCATTGCTGATTCAATTTGTGTTTACGCGCTCCGAATTCGCGATAGGAAGGAGAGGCCATTAAGGTTTTAAACTCGTCTTTAACTATATTCCCGAGCCTCCACTCCATTTTTACATGGAAGTCGCAGGGAAAGATATCTCCATTGTATTCGACCACAAAATATTGCCTGCAGTCTGAACCAAGCATGCACAAATTCGGATAGCCGTCGAGTATTTTTACGAGTATTGAATCAAAAAGCCTGACTGATACGGCACGAACGTCGGATTTGTACCACTCATCAAAGATTGTGCATAGGAATTCGCCCCATTTTTCAGGGGCCACAGAGAAAGGCATCAGGGTTCCATTGCCATCAAACTCCACGCACTCAATATACTGGTGATACATCACACCGAGTTCTTTCAGGTACTTGTATATCGCAAGAGGGTGGTCTTGATTGGCTGAAGAAACCAGCGTCAGCACATTGAACTCAACTTTGTTCCTTCTTAACACGTTCATTCCCCTTAACACATCTTCATGGCTGCCGCGGCCATCGGCCCACACCCGATTGAGATTATGCATATCAGGCGGCCCGTCGAGACTGATGCCCACAAGAAAAAGGTTCTCATGCAAAAAGGCACCCCATTCGTCATCGAGTAGGGTTCCGTTCGTCTGCAGGGCGTTGGCAATGCGCTGACCAGGACTTGCAAACTGCTTCTGAAGGGCGACTGCGCGCCTAAAAAAGTCCAAGCCCATCAGGGTAGGCTCCCCTCCTTGCCACCCTATGCTTGAAACCGGCATACGCAACGCCATGAATTTTTGCATCATCACAGAAAGGACATGATCGTCCATCTTAAGGCATCCCTCTCCAAAAACCTCGCTTTTCTTGAGATAGAAGCAGTAGGCGCAGCGCAGGTTGCAGCAGTAGGAGGCGGGCTTGACGAGCAAAGAGAAACAATGGTTCATAAAGCCTCCGGCACAGTTTTGTCTATGGAGATAGCATACGCCATAGTTTGAGGATGACAAGCAGCCAGGCTCCCAATACCACGAAACCAAATCCTGTCCTGATCGACTTGCCGGAAACTTTGCGGTGCAGGATGGCTCCTGTTTTCACACCAAAGAAAGCCCCAAATATCATTGGGAAGGCAAGCGCATAATCGATGTTGCCTTCCATTGAGTGAAAAATCGTGCTAAAAAGCCCGGATATAAAAACCAGCATGATGCTTGTCTGCGTAGCGGCCTTTGTGTCCTGTCCTACCAGATAGTAGAGCATCGGGAGCATTATCACTCCGCCTCCAATTCCGAGAAGCCCGCTTAAAAAGCCAGAAGCGCCCCCGAGTCCAACCATCACCGGAATACTGAAATTCCCGGCGGCGATGGTCCTAAATTTGAATGTCGGCTGAATTTGAAGGCTGAGTAGTAATCCAATATTGAGGGATTCGTCTTCTTTCTTCCTTAGAAAGGTGTCATAGAGCATCCAGGCGGCGATCAAAAGCAGGAATAGAGCTAGAACCGAAAGCAGGATAGCGTTCAAGGGGTCTAATTGCTCTCCATTCAGAAGATGCCATGGTGCAAGATTTTTTAAGGACCTGATCAGCATTGCGCCACAGAATGCTCCAAAGGGAATTCCAAGCCCAAGACATAGCGCCACTCTTATTCCGAGAAGCCTTTTATCCAAATGCTCGAAAAGCGAAAACGCTGAAGCCCCTACGATTTGCAATGAGCTGGTACCGACGGCGAGATTCATCGGCAATCCAAGAAAAATATTCAATGCCGGCGTTATGATGAACCCGCCTCCGGCCCCAAAGAAACTGGTCAATCCGCCCACAAAATAACCGAGGGTTATGCCCTCTGCCAGTTTGGGCCATTCAGTTGGTAAATATTCTAACACGCTTAAACTCCGATTAACTTATGGAACAATATCAATTCTTCATGAAAGCTAATTCCGCCCCACAGCATACCGGTCTCAGGCGAAAAAAGGACTGCTCCAAGCAATATCTCCATCCATGCTAGTTGTCCGAACATAGCAATAATCAGAATTGCTTAGCCTGTCAATGCTGATTTCACGAATGACGATCCGCGGGTCATCATCTGGACTAAGGGTTTCGATCTCATTGCCGTTAAATATCAACTTCACATCCTTGATTCCGTCCTCTGATGCAGTTTTGATTGCCAAGTTCAACTTGCCTTTCTGGATTGACTTTTGGACGTCAAGGAAAATCCGCCTATGAGTAGTAGCATAGGTGTTATGATTTTTCATGGCGTCAAAAACATTCTCCCGGGTTAATGCAGATACAGAAGCCGCGGTCAAGCCCTGCGGATATAAGCCCTTATACAACTCTACTTCCGGTTGAAACTCTGACAAAGAATCGCCAGGCCTGCCATCATGGATATCCCCTGCCCCAACAAAGCCCATCTTATAACCTAGGTTCAAGGCATCGCGGACATGCTGCCCTTTGAGTTCTCCATTACAGACGGTGATAGGCTTGATGTTTCCATCATCCTTGTGGCATTCGCTGCTTCCCCAGCAGGAATGTATTTCAACTGCGCGCTCGTATTTCGGGTTCCAGCCCTGCCCCCAATCAACCCCCATTGTGAGATTGGCGCTATGATGAGGGATTGCAATCGCATCAATTCCCGTACATGAATCAAGCTTCTGCCACAGCTTCTCCAAGCTGTCGCAGTCGGAATCGTTGCTGCGCAATGCCGGACCTCCGTTCCCACGGTAATAAATATTCCGATGCCCGCACTTGTGATGAGTCCACTCCTGTCCAATTAGGGTGGCAAAGCGCCCGGATTCATTATAGTCATTGCTTACCGCCTGGAAGTAATCCCACTGCCTGGCGCTGATGGCTTCCATATGGTCACTGATCGCGCCGAAATCAAGGAACGCCTCATCCCTTGCAAAGGCATACAATTCCTCTGGAATGCGAATGCCGTCGCTAAAGAATGTCTGCCAATGCGGATCGCCCCAGACAATCCGGGTTGACGGACTTTTCTCGCTGACATAAACCGGATTGGAATACACAGTGACACCAGTGACAGGTTCTATGAGTTTGATGAATTGAAATCCGGCCGCCTTCCAGCGGAATCCTCCAAAGCTCCGGATAGGCCTTGTATCTCCCGTAAAGACACCTTGTGAAGTTCCGTCAAAAATTACTTCCTCCGCTCCTTCAAGAGCAGCTCCGCCTTCCACAAGAAGTTTGCCGCTCCATGCAGGAAGGACGTTGTCAAGATACTGGATATTTCTTGCAGTGCAGCGATTGAAAGGCCCTGCCAATTTTGGCATTCTGGGACTCCAGGCAAAGCTGGCGCTCTCAATCACCCGCAAGTCGCCGAGGATTTTAACGTTCAGGTTGAACTCATCTCCCATCCCCAAAGTGGATGGGATAAGACAGAAAATCTTGCTTGGTTTCATTTTTCCATCAATCCTTAAAAGTTTCTATTTTAGACCTTAATTTTGCAAGATTTGCGTGGAAGTCCCGACATCAATTTATTTCGAGTTTCTTACGATAATTGCCTCCGACTTCGAGTTGCACCGAATTGGGGGCAATGTGAGAGTCCGGCAAAGGCGCAGCGGTTTTTTTCATCATTGCCGCAAGTGTTTCTCTCATGGCCCGCAAAACATTTTCTGAAGCGGGGTTTAGCGCCAGATTATGCTGTTCCTCTGGATCGGCTTTCAGATCATACAATTCTTCTTTGGGAGGTTTACTGTTCCCGTAATCTTTCTCGATTGTTTTCCAGGTCTGACTTGTGAGAACATCGTAATCATCGAAACGCACCCAGCGGCTCCCCTTGAATACAGCCAACGCCTGGGGATCGGCACCTGCCACCTCTTTGGGGTCGATTCCATAAGAGCGTATGTATTTATATCTTTCCGTGCGGACATAGTACATAGGGTCATAAGACACATCATAATACATTGCGCCAAAAACCTCGTCTCTTTTCTGGTAATCTCCCTCTCCTGTAAGTAAGGACAGGAAGGAATGGCCTTCAATGTTTTGAGGCACTCTATAACGGCAGTATTCAAGCATCGTAGGCATAAAATCAATATTGCTTATGAGTTGTCCAACAACACTCCCCTCTGGAAGTTTATTTTTGTGCTGGACAATCAGAGGCACCCTGACGCCAGGATCATAAAAAGTGGCCTTAGCACCTGGAAATGGTGAACCGTGATCGGTGGTGAAAACAACAATAGTATTTTCCTCAAGACCGGTTTTTTCAAGTTCGTCCAAAACCCTGCCAACTTGCACATCCATATTCATGATGGACTGATAGAAATACGTATAATCATTTCGGATTTCAGGGAGATCCGGCAGATAGGATGGGAGATTGATATCTTCCGGCTTGAATGTGGTTTCCCTGTACCACGGTCTGTGTACCGAATGAAAACCCACATGAGCCAGCCATGGCTTCTCACCCGCCCCTTGCTTCCTGATGAAATCGATTGCGCTGTCACAGACTGCCGGAGTGTGCATATCATCTTGTGAATGCAAAAAATCATATCCCAAATCTTTCGGTTTTTCCGATTCATGCTGGAACCCGAAAAGATGCGTTGCATAGCCATACTCACGCAGAATCGTTGCAAAGTGAGGTACTTGCAGTTTCCAACCCATGAAAGACAATCCTACTAATCCATTTTGGTGGGAATACATTCCCGAAAAAAGGCTAGCCCGGCTGGCTGTGCATTCAGGCGCTGTTGTGAAAAAATTTGTGAAACGCACACCGTTCTCAGCCATTCTGTCAAGGTTTGGGCTTTTGACATCATCATGCCCATAACAGCCCAGATAATCGCCAAGGTCATGGGGGATGAAAATTAGAATGTTTGGTTCTTTCACTTACTTTCTCCTTCTTTTTTTGCAAGTTCAATCAATTTTTCGAGCATGATTTCACCATCGCCGGGATTCACCTGTGTCCTGCCGAAATCCATTGGGAGGGACGGCAACTCCTCAAAGTAGTCCACTCCATAACCGCCCTCCCCAAAAGATTTTTCCGTGGGTATATAGCCGCACCAGCCGTTGCTGTAGCCGTTTACAAAACAAGATGACGGGGCAAGGGCTTTCATGAAGGCCATCTGGAACTCGACATAAGGTTCGCCCGGGAGAAATCCTATTTTGACTCCTCCCAAGTCTATACAGGCTTCGACAATATCGATTTCCTGATTGTTTTTTCTGTGCTTGAGTTTCAGGACTTCTGATTTTATGCTCAACTCTGGTTTAAGTTGTCGCATGTCCAGGCTCGCATCCCGCAATTTCTCGAAAAGCATTCCGCCAATTTCTTTTCCAGTATCAAAGCCTTCCTTCATACTTTTCATCGGATGCACATTGCCGGCGCAGCCATTGGTGAAAAAAGCCTTTGAGCCAGGAAACTCGGTTTCTATCATGGCGTTGAGAATCCCCGGATAGTCGGCGGTTATTTTAAAGTTTCTAGGTCCGGTGGTCAGTGCATGGGCCGTCCAGTTTGTCCACCATATGGAATGCCCCTTTGAAAGTTCAATGCGTAGAATGGAAAACATGGGGTCTACAGGACCGCTTGTTGCACCTTCTGCGCGGTCATAAGTTATTATGGAGTTTCCGTCTTTTATTGTGCGTCGATTGTGGTTGAACGGCGCTTCTATCTGCTTGAAAAAAATATCTCCGTCAACAAGATTTTCTGAAGATTTGACGATAGTGTCAACAATTTTGCATTTCAGTTCTCCAGACCAAGCGTTCTCCTTAAATCCTTCAAAAAGATATGTATTCTCTCCCGATGAATGGGTATGTGTATTGCATATCATAATATTTTCAGGGAGGATTGCAGAACGTTCAGAAACCAAGTTTCTTATTTCAAGGACATCTTTTGTTTGAAAAAGAGTGGTATCCGAGGAACATATTACAAGAATCTGCTTGCCGTCGCTCAATGTCAATGCTGCGGCTTTCAATGGATCATGGACGCCTTCTGAGATTCTTGCTTGTTTGCCTTTTCCCGTGTGAACCGGAAAGGCCGACATCGGGGTTCCTACGAGCGGGCTTATGTCGCATTCACAATACCCTGCCTTGAGTTTTTTCATATTCGTCCTTTGGCGTTTAGCTTTCAGTTCTTAAACTCAATATTGTGTCAGCCAGAACGGAAGCGGGTCGGTGTTGGCTTGCACACGGCTGAGCAAGCGCCACAAAAGCTCTTCCCGGATATCCTTGAATTCCGCATCAGCGTAGAGATTGCGGGACTCATCGGGATCGTTTTTGAGGTCAAAAAGCTGTCCATATTGCCGTCCAGCAGTAGGATAAATATTCAACTTCCAATCTTGAGTCCGCAATGTCTGAACCGCCATATAAGGGCCACACAATTTTCCGAAACGCTGTGGGGTGATGTCGAACATATCGGAATAGATATCGTCCCTGCCAATGATTTCTCCTGTCTTTAATTTGGCAGACCAGTCAATCCCTTGGACTCCATCATTCATCGGCAGGCCAAGCAATCCGAAAAGCGTAGGATGCAGATCTGTCAATTCCACAAGACCGTTTACGCGGCGCGGCGCGCTCCCCGGAAAGCGTATAAGCAATGGGACGCGCAAAGTCTCGTCATAATGTATTGAAGTTTTTCTCAGTAGCCCGTGGTTGCCGAGGAATTCGCCGTGGTCGCTTGTGAAGATAATAATGGTGTTGTCCATTTGGCCGCTTTGCTCCAGCGCCGCCAAGAGACACCCTACTCCATCGTCTATCAGGCTGATGCTCGCCAGATAGTGGTGGGCAATCAGGCGCAAGACTTCATCCGAATATTGTTTGCCCTCGCCGATGCCATCCGAGGCGGGAGCCGGGATGAGCGAAGCTTCGACGCCGCCCTTCATTGATGGCAAAGGGATGGAGTCAATGTCATAGCGCCTGATCTGGTCCAGCGGCGCCTCAAAAGGATGATGCGGCGCGATAAAGGAGCAGAACGTAAGCCATGGAGTCCCACTGTTTTTTTGCGCACGTATGAACTCGGCTGACTTCTCGGCTATGAACGTGCTCTGGTGGAATTCTGACGGATAAGGTGAAACGAACAAATCCCCTGGGCCATCCGCACGCAGGCGTTCGGGTTTGCGATCCGCAAGTTTTGGCGCTTTTTCCTTCAGCCATCTTTTGAATTCACCTTGCAGAATATCTTCACAGCCCAGATGAGTCTCGAACCCGTAGTTTTCCTTGCAGGGGTCCTCCGGGATGGGAGGAATCCCCGCATCCTGAGCAAAACGCCGCCAATCAAGATTAGGGATATCCTCATGGAATTCATTCAGCGTATACTGTTCCGGGGTCAGATGTACTTTGCCAAACGCGGCAGTATGAAATCCGTGACGCCTCAACACTTCCGGAAACGTAGTTTCTGATGGGGGCAGGACGCCCATGCCGCGCACACGAACGGCACCAGGGTACCTGCCGGTAAGCAGGGATGCTCGTGACGCCATGCAAACCGGGCTTTGGCAAAAGGCGTTTTCAAATACAGTAGCACTCGCAGCTATACGGTCAATATTCGGCGTCTGCACCACGGGATGCTTCATGCAGCCTAGGCAATCTGCCCGATGCTGATCCGTCATAATCCATAGAATGTTCTGCGGTGTTTGCATTCGTTCCTCCCTGATTACGTAGAAAAATTCTGGAATCCCTTTTGCCCATTGCCTATTAAGCGCCAGCAATCCTTGGCATCCGCTCCGGCTCGGTCTGGAGGGTCGCCTGCATGAACTTGTGGAGGAGCTGGCACTTGATCCCGGCCGAGGCAGGATCATCCCAAAGATTTTTGTGCTCGTTTGGATCTGCCTCAAGATTGAAGAGTTCACCCTCATCCCCATTGCGGTAAACAGTGATTTTGAAGCGGCTTTCGACGTATGTCCGCATATGGAACTTGCGGTTTCCGTGATGATTCTCAACGATTGTGAAGGGCCGTGGCTCAGGCCCGCCCTGCCAGCACTCAAGTTGGCTGGCACCTGTCATGATTCCTGGAATCTCCAGTCCGGCCGCACCCAGAAATGTCGGGGCCAGGTCGGCAAGGCTTTGGATTGAAGCAGAAATATTCCCGGCGGCTGTCTTCCCGGGCCAGCGGACTATGAACGGTATCCTTATCAAGTCCTCGTAATGGTGAATGGCCTTTGCTATGAGACCATGCTGTCCGAGGAAATGGCCATGGTCTGTGGTGAAGACCAGGAGCGTTTCCTCTGCAATGCCGAGGCGGTCCAGTTCGTCGAGGATTCGGCCAATATACTTGTCCATAAGGCTGGTCATTCCGTAATAGACGGCCATATCCTTCCTGAGTTCCTCCTCGTTATGAAGATGCGGATGCCCTCCGTGGACGGCTCCTTCATCTTTCGTGGCGTTATGCCAGTAGTCCATGTCAGCTTCCTGGGTCTTGCGGAAATGTTCAGGATTGCGGTCATGCTCTCCCGGAAGCATCCTGCCGGGTTCCATATCGGCGGGATCGTACATCGAAGCCCAAGGCTCCGGGACTAGATATGGCGGGTGGGGATCATGGAAGCTGGACCATATGAAGAAAGGCTTTTCCTCCTTAACGGAGGACTGTATTTGCGCAATTGTCCGTTCACCCGTCCAGCTAGAGTAGTGGAACTCCTCCGGCAGAGCCCAGGAACGGTTGGAGAGGATGCTATTCCATTT
>Ga0154565_1051_pt8 | contig 14959 bp, 12 predicted proteins | sample RifGroF2_FD_105708 | JGI IMG/M metagenome (GOLD analysis project Ga0154565, IMG submission 105708) | Lentisphaerae bacterium GWF2_52_8 | reverse complement strand
CCAAGCTTCGTGAAAAAGCCGTCATCCGCTATTACTTTTGATCCTTGGCTATTATCTCAGCTTCCGTAAAACTTGCGCCCGGCCCAGCCCGCCACAGGATATGCTATGATCAGGAGAATTGCTGCGATGCCATACCCACCCAGGGCACAGACTGAGGCCTGAAAGATAAGTGCATTGCGGATCAGTGCGCCGATCCCCTTCTGGACAATCTCTGCTTTCTCTTCCTTTTTGAGGATTCGCAGTTCATGGAAAACAAGCAGAGAGAAGAGCAGCGCACTGCATCCGGCAAGGCCGTGTACCATGATGGGCTTATAATCATGAGCGTTGTTAAAATGCAATCCGGGGAAGAAACCAAGCTGCAGAAAAATAACCAGGGAGGGCCAGCCGATGGCTATGCTTTGCAGCCATCTGATTCCTTCCGGCTTGGCGAAGGAAGTCGTTTCTTCCGCGGCTCGCCGTGAAAGCCCGTAAATATAGAAAAAGTAAAAGATGGCAATGGCTGATACGGGAATCAGCTGCTTCCATGAAAAACATATTTTCAGCGCATCGCAGGCGGCTGCAGCGCCCAGCATGATGTTTGTGCCGCGACAGAGTCCCAGGAGGAGCGGACCTGCAAAGGAATGGCGCTTAGAGAGGAAGTTATATGCGGCGATTTCCGCAGCCAGAATCATGATGAGCAACAAACTTGTTCTGCCTGCCAGGAATCCTGCGGCTATTGCGAATAAGAGCAGAATGGCGCATGTTGTTTTCGCGCTGCGCAGGCTGATCTTTCCTGAGGGCAGGGGGCGAAATGGGCGCGTCTGCATATCTTCATCAAGGTCAGCCAGATCATTAGCAACTAAGCCCAGCATGTAGAGGCACAAAGAGGCTAGCATCGCAGAGCCCAGAGCCAAAGAAGTGCTGGCGGAAAAGATATGCTTCGAGGCCAAGGACGCCTCAGCACTTAGGCTGGCGCAGAAAAGAAAGCCTGCCAGCGGATCCCCCGGCACCGTGAGAAGGTTCGGCAGACGGAAGAGTCTGCACCATGGAATCATCGCATTTTTGAAGTCGCGGCAAAAACTGCTCATTTGTGGTCAATCCTGAAAAATGCGAAGGCATTTTCTGTTGTTATCCTGGCGAGTTCCTCAAGCGGCAGCGCTTTCTCCAGTGCAACGCGCGCAGCCAGCAGAGGGAGAAATTCGGGATGGTTCTTCTTTCCCCTTTGAGGAATTGGAGCAAGATAGGGAGCGTCTGTTTCAAGAAGGAGCCTCGATAAGGGGATCACCTTGAGTGTTTCCCTGACGTTTCCAGCCTTGGGAAATGTCACAATTCCCGTTATCCCCAAATATGCCCCTTCCTCTAGAAATTTTTCAGCCCAGGCCGGAGTCCCTGTGAAGCAGTGAAGCACGAAGCTGCCACCGGCTGAGGCGAAAGAACGCAGCATTGGATATGTATCGGCATAGGCCTGTTCCTCTGCCTCTTTATCACGGCAATGTATGATTGCGGGTTTTTGCCAGCGGATTGCCAGTTCAAGGAATTGTTCAAAGACCTTCTGCTGGGTTTTGCGAGGTGCGTGTTCATAATTGTAATCGAGGCCTATTTCTCCTATCGCCGCTAATTTGGGTTCATGCCTGAAGATTTCAAAATCCACGGGCTTGTTCAAGGGCTGCGCGGCTTCGTGAGGATGCACGCCTGCTGAGAACCAGACTCTTTCCGACTCAGCCGCGAAATCCCTGGCTACAAGGCTGTCCTTGTGGCTGGCTCCTGCCGCCATAAGCCAGGATACGCCGGCATCGGCAGCCCTTTTGTAGTAGGCTGCGGCAGGTTCTTCATTGTAATAATGAAAGTGTGTATCAAAGAATGGGAAATTCATGGTATTTTTTATTTTTGAGTTATTGTTTATTTTAGTCGAAACATGATTATTAAAAAACTTTTCATTAAGCTATATACTTCTACAAAAACCATATGAAATCCCGAGGAGACTATTGACATTTTAGAAAAAAGATGTCTTTTATATAAGATTACATGCATACTTAAAAAACACAATAAAAGGAGTTGTTAAGATGCCAAATATTGCAGTAGTGCTGAAAGAAGAGATCCTCCGCCTTGCCCGCAAAGAGGTCAAAACCGCACTTGGTAGCGCCCATGAAACCATTGCCAGCCTCCGCAAGGCGAACACAGAATCCAAGAAGCGGATTGCTGAACTTGAGAAACAGCTTGCCGCGCTCGTTAAGCGCGTGGGCATGGACAAGCAGCCTGCTGCTCCGTCCCCCGAATCCTTGGAAGGCGCCCGCGTGTCAGCCGGTTCGATTGGACGGCTCCGCAAACGCCTGCATCTCAGCCGCAGCAAAATGGCGAAGCTTCTCGGAGTGAATGCCAACTCGATTTATCTCTGGGAGCTTGGCCGCGCCACTCCCCGCGCTCAGGCGAAGGCGAAAATCCTTCAGCTTCGCTCCATGGGAAAGCGCGACATCAAAAAGGCCTTTGAGTCAATGAAGAAGGAAACTGCGCCAGCTTCCAAGCTTAAGTAATTCGCCAAAAGCAGCCAGTCAAAAGACCAAGCAAAAAAAATCCGGCAAGGCTTGTCCTTCCGGATTTTTATTTTTGTGTGGCTAACCCTGAAAAATTTGCAGCAAGGTGTTTTTGCAATGCATCAAAACTGCAATCGGCAGTGCGGTACGGAAATGGCATTTCCCCTGAACTGCGAAACTTTGAGGCGTTGCGTTCGTGGAAAGTCCCTTTTGCTGTGATGAATTGCCCCCAGAAGCCGAAGTGCCACTGCACCGAGTGATCCTCAGGACCCCTTAAATCAGTCCATTCCTGAGGGAAGAGGGCGAGCCAGCGCGGATGGGAGTTAAGCCAGGAGCCGCAGTGGAGTTTGCTTACGCCAAATTCAGCACTGCTCTGCTCCATAAGTTCCCTCAGGCAGTGCGGAAGATAGAGGGGGTCATCGAATATTGAGGCGGGTTGAAGCGCGTTGGCGATATGGACGGCTATGACATCCGGAGCGTCAGCAGCAGGAGAATTATAGGTTAGGCTTCCGCATTTCATAGCGGGCGGAACAAGCGATTTTTCATAGCTGCTCCTTGTGTAGCTGTCCAATTGCTGGCGGAGAATAAGGAATGCCTCCTCCTCGAACCCGTCTGATCCCGGATCATTCCTGCGGCTTTCCCATATCTCTTTGAGCGAGTCTTCGATTTCCAGCCAGCCTGGAATGCTGAAATCCGGAGAGTCTCCATTCATATGGACAGGGTCATAGTATTCGGTTTTGCGGAAGATATCCACGCGATTTCTGAGCACGCTGGATATGCTTTCGTCGGGGTGTTTTTGAAGCCAGTCCCATACAAACCAGAGTTTCAGTCGTACTAGTTTGTGGATGTAATCCTGGTATTCGGCTTCTGTTTTTATTGAGTCCATTTTTTTCCTATTTTCTGTTTTTGAGGTAATCACTGCGCAGCGATTTGGCGGCTCCTGATCCGGCCGGATTCATGAAGTGGATCGATTCCCATGTTATCAGCTTTTTTGCGCCGAGCTTATGGGCGGTGTCAAGCTGAATTGCGAAGCGCTTGAACTCGGCAGGCACGATGACGCTGAAGGGGCCGCTATAATCCATGCAGTTGAAGGCCTCGCAGTTGACCCAGAATTCCGCGCCGATATTGCCACATACCGTCTTCCATATCTCCAGCCCGCGGGACAGGAAATCCAATTCGTTCATGGTAGTGCCTATGGAATCCTGTGGGGCCAGGGCTGTGAAGGGACAGCCTGCGTGCACTGCTGTGAGTGTGTCGAGCGCCTCTGCCTCGCGGCCTGGGCAGCGGACAGTGTAGGGTGATCCGATTATCTGAAGTTCGGGCGTGATCTCCTTGACTCCGTTGCTGACCCTTTGGAAAAAGCTATGATAACAACGTTTTAAAAATTCCGGATTCCCCCAGCTCCAGAAACCAGTCTCGCTGGCGAGGTAGTAGCCATGGAATGCGCCACGGTAGCGTTGTACGAGTTCACGGTAACATGCCAATTCCTGTTCGGCGCAAGCCTTGGCCATTCCGAGATCTCCAGTGTCGGCTCCAAGCGAAGACTCGCTGTGAACGAGCCCTCCAAGATAGATTTGCATATGCTCGTCCGCGGCCGCTGCAAGCATTGGCTCGATCACGTTTCGAGTCCGTAGGTTCTTAAAGATTTCAGACGGATAGAAACACTCATTGTAGTCATGCCATGCGGCAACTCCCATAATGGCGCTGTCCATTCCGAGTTCCTTTAATTCTTTGAAGAGGCTGCGCCATTCTGGAATCTCGTAGTTCAATGTGTTTCTGCCCCGGTAGCCTCCCGGATGGGCATAGATGAACGAACCGCTCAGGTGGCCTCCACACGGGGCTTGGGCGGTCTTGGCAAGAACTTCGGCATTTACACGGTCACGCAGATCCATCTCGGCCTTCTGATGCGGGGGCATTTTCAACGGGTGCCTTCCAATAGAGTAGCCATCGACATTATTTATCCTCCCGATGGCTTTAAGAGAAGCAAACACCATGTAGTTGCTGAGCGCGATTATTTCATTTTCCCCCTTCAAGACCTCAACATCCATACGCTCGGCTTTGGGGTGATAGCCATGCCTCCTTTGTGATCGCCAGACCTCCTGGCCATTAAGCCAAATTACGAGCGGGTGCGAAGCTCCTATCTGCAGTTCCATCTTACCTTCTTCAGCGGCCTTGAAATGGGCGCGGCCAAATGATATGGATGCTTTTTCAGGGGCTTTCAGCGCGAAGGGCATCCAGGCACCCTTGCGCGGGAAGCCTGAGGCGGGCAGATTGAATAAAGCTTTGCGCTTATAGGGTTTCCAATTTTTGGCGAGTTTTGGGGAAGGGAGGGGGTCTTTTCCGTTCCATGTTATTGGGTCAGAGCTTTCCCATTCGAGCAGCATGCCAGGTTCAGGTTTGATCTCCATGTTTAGCTCCACTTCAGGGTGGCCCAACGCCGCGAGAACGCTGCGAGCCATCACTTCGAAGGCTGCCGCTTCGTGGTGGACGCCATCTTCAAAGAGAAGTTTTTTGCCGTTCTTAATCTGGCGCTCAAAATCTCCATGCACATCTGCTGTTGGAATGTCGAAACGTGCGGCCACTGTATCTATGACCTGCAAATATTTTGGAAAAAGAGAGGCGTACTCCTTGTCTGTCCTTGGCGAAGGCCTGAGCAATAGCAGCTTGGAAGCGCAATCGCGAATTGACTCAATAATCTCGATCAAATCCTTTTCGAATTCCTCAGTTTTGCGAGAGAGGGAACAATCATTGGTTCCGATGCCCACTATGACTAACTCCGGCCCCTGTTTGATCACATCCGCTTGGAGCCGGACAAGGAGATCGGCAGCTGTGTCTCCGCATACTCCGGCGTTTATAAGTTCAAAATCAGTTTCGGGGTACAGTTGTTTCAGTGTGTTGACGACATAGTCCGGATAGAGGCTGCCGTCGGTCAGGCTGTCCCCAAGGAACACTATGCGACTGACATCCTCAAGCAATGGGGAGCGATGAAACTCTTGCATTTTGTCCATACCTTATCTTGATGTTTATTTTCATTCGGCGAAAATATGCAGGATTTTCGCCTCGCCGCTTTTTAGAGACACGCGGAAACTCTTCAAATCATCGGCGGAGAGGGATTCCTTTCCATTAAGGGTCATTGCATTCACCTTTTCCAAGTCGCGCTGCATTGCCCTGTATTTTATTGCCGAGGAAAAGAAAATCATCGAGCTGGTCTTTCCCGGCATTTTGAGCCCCAAATCTACCACGGTATCCCTGTCGCTCCAGTTGATGAGCACAATTAACTTGTCTTTGTCGTTTCGCTCAAGGCATCCGGCTTGGACATCCTTGCCGTAACTGTTCAGGGCCAGGCTTCGGCGCTCGGCGAGCGAGCTGTTCAGGAGTTCGCAAAAGGTTTTGATTGTTTCCGGATGGCTTCCTGTTTTGCGGGGATTTATTTCTAAATAGGAGATTTTGCCAGATGCGATCAGTTCTTCCAGAAGGGGCTTCGGATACGGGTTGCCAAGTTCATCTGTTTCCCCCTTGGCCCCCATGGCAATCACCTTGCTGCCTCTTTCAATAATTGCATTGAGCGTGTCAAATTCTTTTTTGCCCATGGAGTAGGGGAAAGGCAGGATGACGAGTTTGAACCGGGCCGCATCAGCCCAGGCTTCCGGATGATCCTGATAGTAGGTCTCAAAGGAATAGCCCTTCTGGAAGAGTTGGAGCAGCAGCCAGTGGAAGAGATCAAAGCCCATGCTCTTGTCTGCTTGGGCTCCCGAATAATTTCCGGCGATTACTTTTAGCTGGAACCAATCTTCGCTGGCGCGGGAACGCAGCACGGCAATGTCCTGCGGGATATGGGAGTCCCTTCCGCCCCAGGCGGCCAATGTGTCCAGCATGGAGAATGCGAGCTTTACCCCTTCACGTCCTTCATGGATGGGATCCATGTCGCAAGCGAAATTGTAACGCCAGAAATGGACTCCTTGCGCTCCGTTCAAAACTGCGCCGAGTGCCGCGCCCGGATAAGATATTTTGGGGTATGTTTCGATGCAGAGCGGATTTTTTTTGTGATTGCCGCTGCCCCAGCTGTAGTTCAGAGTCAGTTCAGCCTGCCGGGCTGGAGTCGAAGCGCGCAATACCTGTGCCGCAAATGAGGGATTATAGCAGCCTATCCAGTCCTCTCTGGTGAAATAAGGATCGCAGTTAAAGAAATCGATATTGGCCCCGAATCCAAAGAGGTCATGGTCGCTTATCGCTTCGGAATGTGAAAAACGGTTGCAGAACGGGTCGGTCTGGGAAAGCTCCAGAAACGTTTTCACCTTAGGATTGGCTTTCTTTGCCGCATCGGACTCTGCCTTCATCAGTTTGCCGACTTCCTCAAGGTAGAATATGACATATTGGCGGTAAAGTTCTTTGTCCTCCACCTTATCCGGAAGCTGAGAGGCAGGGATATTCCATCGCTTTGCGAAGGCCTTCTGGCGAGCTTCTGCCACATCGTTTTGTGCGGCGATCTGGATTTTTTTATTATCGTCGGCATCGGCGGGAATGGGGCTAATTGCAAAGTAGCTCTTTGGGTATGTCACGTTCCAGAACTCCTCATCCTGGCAGAGGGAGACTGTATCGGCGCCGTTTTCTGCCTGTTCAGCCACGGCTTGTATGGCGCATTGGCCATAGCGTCCCCAAGTGCCGGCTTTGTCTTTTGGCGGATAAGGGATATCGTCACGGAAATTCCATACGCGGTTACATGTCCATACCTGGATTCCCTCTTTGTGGACTTCGTTGCACAACTCCTGCAGGTACTTCTCCTTAGAACTCCACTTGTAGACCTGGCTTGGCCACATCACGTCAAACGGGAATGGGCCGCCGCCCTTCCTGTCCTTGACCTCCACCCAGGTTTTTGGAGGGAAAAGGTTAATGAGGTTGGCTCCGAAATATTGATAATCCTCCATCATCTTCTTGAAACCCGGCCATTCTGCGAGCGGCTTTCTGGGTTTTTCTGTATTGTAGCCATCCTGCGAACCATACATCCAAGGTTCTATGGTGAAGCCTTGCAGATATTTTTGTGCTTGCGAAGGAATGGGGAGAGGCATTGCTGCCCCTTCTGTGAGTACCGGCACTTCGGCGTTTGGTGTGACTTGTGATTCTGTTATAAGTCCCTTTGCACTGCTTGCTGGCGAGAGTATCTGGAATTCCATAATTGTTCCAGGTTTTGCCGAGAATTCGACAAAGCGTATTCCGTAAACCTGCATCGGCTGCGGCAGATCGACCCTGTACCATGGCCATTCTTTCCGGCCCCAGTAGCCAAGAAGCGGCTTATTCAGTCCTTGTGCGATGAATTTGTCATATTCGCCATTTCCTTTTGTGTCGGCAAAGATTGCGAAATACTGCGGTGGCAGCGATAGCCGTAGCGAAGTGACAGTTTGCGGCTTGCCGTAGCGGAAGTCGAGGCGGCAGGCACCTTCTCCCTTCAAGGTGACTCCGGTTCCCATGATGCCATCAGTCATGCGATAGAGCATGTGGAGAAGCGGTGAAGTGTTGATTTTTGCATAGGGAGCGATATTGGCAAAATCAGGCTCGATTTCTCCTCTCCCCTCACAATATTCCCTGCCAAGGGTGCTGAGCTCCCCTTTGAACGCGCCTGTTTCAGACTCAATATTTGCGGGGCTCTCCAGTGTGTAGAGTTTCACGTCGTCAATCAGCCATTTCTGATATTTCATATCCGTATTGAAAATGATGTATATATTTTCAGCCTCCGCAGGCAGGGGTTCGGTATAGATCGCATAAGGCAGCCAAACTTCTTCGTCCAAGCCAAGACGGGCCCTTGGCATGGATGTTTTCAAGGACTGGCACTTCTTGTCTTCCTGCCATCTGGCCTGAATTTCACATCCGATTCTGCTGTGACCCTTGGCATAAAAAAGCAGAAGGAGCGACTTCCCCTTCCAGGAAGCCTCAACTGGTGTTCCTTTTCTCACAATGACGTAGGATGAACTGTCTGTAAGGTATTGCAATGCCTGTTTGCCACCATGTGCATCATTGCTTAATGTGATGTTTTCAAAGCCGGCTATTTTGTCCCAGGTTTTGCCGGACAGATAAGCCTTGGTCGCTGCGGGTTCGGTGCTCTCAAAGTCGCCGTTTGCCAAGGGGATTTCCACAGCATTTGCAGGAATGAGCGAGCTGTAATCCTCTGCCATGATTGCGTGGCTGAAGAAACATGCTGCGAATGCGGCAAAGATTTTTGCTTTCATCATTTACCTTTCTAAAGTTTTTCCGACACCGATTTCAGATGATAGTGACACTCTTTGAGATGGGCGCAGCTTATTTCCTGTCGTAAGTGACGCCCTTATAATCATCGCTGCGAAAGGGAACTGCCGGAAGCCCTTCCTTGTTGTACAAGTTGCAACCTGACGGATTGTTTGCCCAGGCGTAACGGACGGATAGCGGGTCTTTGACTTCCTCACTCCATACGACAACAGTGTCACCTTCGATGGAAGCATTTGCCCAGTGATATATCTTATCCTTCCCTGCGATGGTAAACTGTTTCAACTCCCCACCCCTCGCGAGCAATCCGCTTCCAAGATTATTGAAGCGAATCCGTATTTTGCCTTCGAGCACTTCCATTCCCTTATAGGTCGGGCCGGAGCACACAATGTCTTGCCCATATGCTACTTTCCGGGCGAGCAGCGCAAGCCGTTTGCCGACGTCCTGCTTGTTCTTTGGATGAATGTCGTTGGCTTCTCCGATGTCAATGCTCACTGTAAGCCCGGACTTTGGCAATTCCGCAGCGGCTATCGCTTGCGCCTCTCGAAGTTCCGCCCAAGACGCTTCCTCAGGCTGCTCTGGCGGCGCCATGTAATTTGCCAGTTGGACTATGAGGAATGGGAAATCCCCTTGCCCCCATCTCTCTCTCCAGCACTTGACCAAAACCGGCAAAAGGGTGCGATAGAACTGAGCCCTGTCGGCATTCCCTTCGCCTTGATACCAGATGACGCCTTTGATGGCGAATGGCGCCAGGGGGTGAAGCATGGCGTTGTAAATGACAGAGGGTGAGAGGGGATTGCCGGGCCCCAGTGGGAAGCCGCTCCAAGTGATAGACTCCCTTTCCTTGGATTTCCATTCTCCGGCTAGCGAGGCAGAGGCATCCTTGCAGTCTTTCAAGCCTATAAACATATCCTTGGAAGTACCGGTGAAGCCTCCGGCGCCGCGGACATTTGCTATCCTGACGGCAAGGCATGATTTTCCCGCCTTGACCAAGTCCGCAGGGACCGCATATATCCGCCGCACGGCCCAGTAATCGCTGCTCCAGCTATGCCCGGTTGACCCGATATCTTTGCCATTGAAAAATACACGGTCATATTCATCGATTGTTCCAAGGGAGACAATCAAATCCTTGCCTGCCCACTCTGTGGGGATAGTGACCATCTTCCGGAAATCGAGCAGTGCACAGCCGTCTTTTGCTGTCTTTGTCCAGCCTCCAGGTTGAGTCAGGCCATCCCAATTTTTGTCGTCGTATTCCGGTTTTGTCCACTCGGTGTCTATGTCTTTCCTGCCATTTCCGAACTGTTCACGGATGCGGTATATCGACTGTTTTGCTTCATTGAACTGCTTTTCGTTTTCTACGAGTTGGGCGGCATGATCCTTGCTGTATTTCTCGGCAAGCCACCTGAGAGATGGTTCTTTTTCCAGTGCGCCAAGAGAGATCCACGCCTCGCCGAAGGTGCCTCCATATGAGTTGCAGATTAGCCCTATGGGAACATTGAATTCCTTATGCAATTCCAAGCCGAAATGGTATGCAACCGCTGAGAAAGATGGGATGGCTGCCTCCACGTTCGTGCCGATCCTGGATTTCTCCGGGGAGCAAGGGAACCACCAGTAATTATATGACTTTTCCAAATCATCCCGTGGCTCACCGGCAGTCATTTCCGGAATGGAGCAGAGGCGTATGTCAGGGTAGCTCTCAAGTTTTTTCCCATCGATGCCAAACGCCATGTTGGACTGGCCTGAGCAAATCCAGACATCGCCAACCATTACGTTTTTCCGCTCCAGTTTTTTTTCTCCGGAACTGACTTTCAAGGTAAACGGGCCTCCTGCGGGCATGGGGTCAAGCTTTAGCATCCAATTGCCTTTATCGTCCGCCGTGGCTTCCTTGGTCTGCCCGTTGAATTCCACCACGACTTTGGAGCCGGGGTCGGCGCTTCCCCATATGGGGTCCTGCATGGAACGCTGCAGGACAAGGTTGTCGTAGAATATCTTTGCAAGCTCAAGCTGTTTTGCCTCGGATATCGTCGAACATACTGTTAACGCAAGCAATGCTAAAATTTTCCTCATATTCCCTCCTGATTCGCTTACTGGCTCATTGCTTTGTGAAGTGCTCGCATATCTCCTTGCCTGTCATCCATTCGAGCCGCTCTCCGTAATGCCTTGTCAAACGGTCAATAACAGTCTTCATCACCTTGAATCCACTCTCAGTTCCATTCCCATATAATGATGGCATGTGAGTGACAAAGATCAGGCAGATGCCTTTCTTGATTTGTTCTACAAACTTGCCCTTGCTGCCATCGGCGCTGATGTACTTGTCGGCAAAGGAAGCGATCTCTTGGTCGCTCAGGTCTTTTGTCAAGCCAAAAATATAATCATCCGAGGCATTGGGATTTATATCGACTGCAAGGGCGCCGTCGGCGCGTTTGTAAGCAATTCCAGGGCGTTCACCGGTGTCGTCGAAAATCATTACGAATTTCAGCCCCAGCACTTTTTCAGCGGCATTGAGTGTTGCCTCTCCAAGGACCTTGTCGCTTCCCGAATAGTTCCAGCACATTGTCAGCCCGCCTGCCTCGATGCCGACATTTTTCAGCATGCGCATGGCTTCCGCGATGTATTCCGACTGCAGTTCAAGCGGCTGGGCTGCAAGCCATACGTTTTCATTCGGCAAGCCCGTGAGCAGTTTTTTCTCTTTGATGTCCCATGGCGTTCCGTGCGTGATTATTTCGGGCGTAATGGTCCAATAAGGCATATAACTGGTCTTGATCATTTCTATCCATTCGAGACGCTCTTCCTTGCTGTGTCCCGGATATTCTCCGAGCGAACCGTCAATGAGCGCAATCCCCTTAAGGCATGGGATTATTGAAAGCTTGCCTTTGACTCCATTCTTTTTTGCCCATTCGGCGAAGTCACGGTAGAAGGAGCTTGGTATCTCATGAGGTTTGGCATTAAACGGAGCGCCATCGTCTATTATCATGCAGACGGGTATTTTCTTCGGCTTGCCCTGAAGAGGTTCCTGCGCCACAAGTCCGATAAGCCCCGGCAGAAAAAGGAGCGACAAGAAGATCGTTTTTTTGTCTGGCCCTAGCATTGCTTTCTCCTGCCTTGTTTTGATTTTTTCGCACTTGCCTTGGCACAAACGCTCAAGGCGGCATCAATTTTGAAATCATGTTTCTTCAAGAGCTCTTCTGCGGCACTCCGCTCAAGATTGCCCTTGAGCATGATCGTGTTTATTGCGCGTTCCTTGAGTTTTCCGCAGGTGATCTGCATGTGGCTCATCATATTGCCATCGACCCTGCCGAGCTTGATCATTACGGTTGTGCTGATCATGTTGAGGACAAGTTTTTCAGAGGTGCCGGCCTTGAGCCTTGTTGAGCCTGTGATGACTTCCGGACCGACGATCGGGCATATCACGATATCCGAAAACTCGCGCACTCGTCCTTCCGGATTGCAGATTATTGATATCGTCGGGGCGCCCAAGTTGCGGGCCATGCTCAGTGCGCCGCAAACGTAAGGAGTCCTTCCGCTCGTGCTCAAGCCTACGACGACGTCACCGGATTTGAAGCCTCGTTTGCGAAGGTCTATGGCTCCCTGTTTTTCGTTGTCCTCCGCCCCTTCCTTGGCCTTGAAGACCGTTCCGCGTCCTCCTGCTATAAGAGCCTGCACCATGTCGGAGGGCACGCCGAAGGTCGGCGGGCATTCGGAGGCATCCACGATTCCGAGGCGGCCGCTGGTTCCGGCCCCGATGTAGAAAAGCCGTCCGCCTTTTTTCAGGGCGGCCACTATTGTTTCGACCGCTTCGGTGATTTGCGGGATGGTTTTTTCAACCGCGAGCGGTACCATGCGGTCATTGTCGTTCATTATTTTGAGGATTTCCTGGACGCTTTTCCTGTCTATTCCAACAGTGTCCGGGTTGATGGATTCCGTAATCAGCTTGTTTGCCATGCTCAGGTTTCTCCGTATGTCATGTTTTGAGTTTTGAGACAAAGTGCTTTGTTATGGCCATAGGGTTCGTGATCGCTTTCCCTATTACGACAGCCCAGGCTCCCAGCTCAAAGGCCTTGTTGAGTTCCTCGGGATGCCAGAAGCGTCCTTCGGCGATCACTGGACACTCCAGTTTTGAACAGAGATTTTTGAGGAGCTCAAAATCCGGACCGTCGCTCACCTTGGTGTAGGAGGTGTAGCCTGCCATTGTGGTGGCGATGATGTCGCACCCGTCTTTCGCGGCCTGCACTCCCTCGTCAAAATTGCTGATATCGGCCATGACCGGCAGCTGCAATTCGCCGTGAATTTTGCGGACCAGCTCTGCCGTCGTGATCCCGCTTGGGCGTCTTCGGAAAGTGGCGTCGAGCGCTATGATATCGCTGCCGGCCTTTGCGATGCTTTCCGCGTGTTCGAAGCTTGGCGTTATGTAGATTTCGTCCTTTGACGCTTCTGTCTTGTATATGCCAATCACGGGCAGAGAACAGATTTTTTTTATTTCGGAAATGTCTTGGGGGCCGTTAGCCCGGATTCCAGCAGCGCCTCCTTTTTCAGCACAGAGAGCCATCAGCGGCATGTTCCCGGTATTGTAAAGAGGATTTCCCTTTATTGCCTGGCACGAGACTATTATTCCGTGGCGGAGCTTTTCTGTTATCATTGTTCCTCGTAGTTTGTTTTTTCTATGCTTTCAAAATCAGGTGTCAACCCCGCCTCTTTGAGTCCCATGATGCATGCGGCCTTGAAAAGGCTGAATGCCGGACGGCAAAGAATAGAAATATCGGGCCGTATTGTTCTCATTGCCTCATTGCAGAGAGGCAGAAACGTGTCGGCCTGGCTGAAAAGCCCGCCAATTCCGAGAATCCTGGATTCCGGCTTGCAGGCGATGGAGGCCGCAAGTTGTGCTATGTCGGCTGCTGCTTGGCGGATGATCGACGTTGCAGCCTCGTCTCCTTCAAGAAAGAGCTCGTAGACAGAAGGTGTCAGTCCCGCGATTTCTGCGCGGTTTAGCTGCATGAGGCGGCTCTTCAGATTCATGCGTCCCGCAAAGTCTCCTGCCGGCGGGATATCCCCGTAACGGCGCAGGATTTCTATGAGTCCAGTCTCCTGCTCCCGGCGCTCAAGCATGAGCAGTGCCTTCCGCAAGGTGGAAATCCCTATGAAATAGCCGCTGCCGAGATCGTCATACAGAGGCCCCCAGCCTCCCGCGAAGACCAGGGAGTCATCATGACTGAGGCCAATGGCGACAGTGCCTGTACCGGCCATTACACACCCATCAACGCCGAGGAGCGGAGCGCATGCCTTGAACCAGTTCCCCCTGGCTTCCCTGTCTACGGCAATGCGCACTCCGGGTAGGGCAAGTTCCAATGCGGTGGCGGTTTCTTCGGTATTCGGGCCTCCGAGAGAGAAATAGCCGCAGGATATGTCTTGGGGTGATTTGCCGCTTTTTTTAAGCAGACTGCCAACTGTTTCCTGAATGATTTGAGCTACTGGCAATGTTTCGGGGGCGGCTGCTACTCCGGCCTTGATAGTAACGGCCAGCGGCGTGCCATCCCGCCTGAGCAGCGCAGCGCGGGTTCTGCTACCTCCGCTGTCGGCTGCAAAAATCAAGTTATCAGAACACATCTTCAGCTCTCCATACTGCTAATATACCTGAATCCGGATTTTCCCCTGTTTTGCAAAGCTTTTCCCAGAAAGTAAAGCGCATAGCTCGTACTGATAGGGGAATTTGTTTTTGCATCATCTAAGAGTCCTCTCCTTTTAAATCAGAAATGGAAAGCGCTTGCATTGCTTAATACCTTTTGTGCATCCCAGCTTTCCGAATGCCCATCGCAGAATGTGATGTTCCAGTAGTTCCCGTGCGGGCGGTGAAGGCTGGCCGGACCAAAAAACCATTTGGCATCTCCATTACCGACAGTCAGCACATCATCGCCCCATACAAGATTCATTCCCCCACCACTTTCACAGAAAAGCACTTGCGTCGAAAAATTTTTGACCTTTTGTGTGTGTCCATTGCCTGTAGAAGTTTTGCCAGGAGCTCCAAGCCATCCATACGGTATTGCATATGAGCCGAGATTGACCTGTTCGACAAAGTTCAGATTTTGGCGTGTATCGCTGGGACATCGCATAAGTATGGCGTTGCTGTTAAAATAAAGGTAGGCAAGGACGCCTCCCCATCCGAGCCAGAAGTTGTAGCTCGTGAGAGCTCCATTCAGAACACGGCCATTCTTGATGGGCGT
>Ga0154565_1062_pt2 | contig 15095 bp, 12 predicted proteins | sample RifGroF2_FD_105708 | JGI IMG/M metagenome (GOLD analysis project Ga0154565, IMG submission 105708) | Lentisphaerae bacterium GWF2_52_8 | reverse complement strand
ATTGGTCATTATAGGAAGCCCCCAGGCAATAATCAACCGTGCAGCCAGCGGCTCTCTTAGCTTTATTAATGCAAAGGACGCCTTCAACATAATTAATTTCTGTAATGCGGTTGCGGAATACTGGTGGCTCTTTGCCCTTGGCGCCGCGCTCTTTCTTTCTCTGCTGTGGCTTGCGGGAAAACTTTTTGAGAGAAAACATTTTTTCGCTGGCGTCTGCGCCGTGGCTGCTCTGCTGATCCTTGGGCAGCTTTCCTATGTGAGCTGGGGTGCCGCTTACAGTGACCCGCTAAACAGTCTCAAGGCCTTTTCAATCGCGTCCGGGAAACATGTGAAACCCGGAGAAAAGGTAGCCTTTCACCGCCTTTGGAACCTTGAGGCCGCCTTCTTTTTGAATTGTCCCTACGACAACGCATGGCGTGATGCCGAACTCAGTAAACAGGCTTCAAGGAATGGCATTCTAAAAATGGACTACGATTACCTGATGATGCCCGTCTCCGACTACGAGGAGACCAATGATGAGTTCAGGAAAGCTCTTATTGTCCTTGAGGAAACGCCTCCGGATCACTTGTCACCCACAATCTTTTGCAAGATAGCGAAGGAAGAGAAAGGGGAACATGGCGATCCATTGCGCATATTCAGAAAACGCCCGGTGCCCCTCTCCCTTGAAGGCTCCTCCGGAAACGGCGAATGCACCGAATTTGTTTTTGATAAGCCAGGCAGCTTCAATATCATCGGACGCGTCGAGTTCGAAGTCTCGGATCCTGATGCCTATGGCAAATTCCTTGTTCTTGAAAAGACACCCAGTGCCGAGAATTGGACTCTCAATGGCATCAGGGTGCCGATCCCCCTTGGCGGAATGGACTACAAGACTCTTTGCGGAATCCCTGCCTCCGCACTCAAAAAAGGACACAATGTCCTGGAGCTGCACTATTCGGTTCGTGTAGTCGAAGAGCACGGAAGACTTTGGCCTGACAAAATTTCTCTGAATGCAACGCTCAGGGAACAAGTAGCGGCTGATTTTGCCTTCCAGACCGGCCCCATTGCGGGTGCCTTTTCAAAGGATTCCTTCAGCGTTTCCTGCCGGACAAGCCTTCCTTCAAAAGTGGAAATGCAAATAGGCGACAGGATGCTTAAGAGCGAGATTCCCTCCTATTTCCACCAGTTCCGGACTGACGGCCTTTCCCCTGGGCAGGAATACAGTTACACTCTCAGGGCGAGCTCTCCCGAAACCGGTGAAAGCATCAGCACTGGCCCCTTTGTAGTACGCACGCTTCCTGATTCCGGCAAACTTGTCTTTGCCGCTGCCGGAGACGGGCGCGAGAACGTTCCTGTCTGGAGCCGCGTGGCTGAGCTGATACTTGCGGCCAAGCCAAGTTTTCTCCTCGACACAGGCGATCTCGTTACCGACGGATTCAATGATTTCGAATGGAACGATTGGTTCTGGAGCCCGGCCCAAACACTCCTTGCCTCTGTGCCTTTCTACCTCTGTCCCGGCGACCATGAATCAGGGCGGCACACGATGTATTATCCAGAGGGCGTGCCTCTTTACATGAAGCTTTTTATTCTGCCGCACCGGGGCCGTTTCAGGGCTTGGTCTCAGGAATTGGGTCCTGTCCTTATTATAGGTGTGGACTCACAAAATGAATGGTGGTGGAACAAGGGTGGCGAGACGCTTTTCCCCTGGCTCGAAGGCGTACTCAAAAACTCGAAGGCCAAATTCATATTCCTTCTTGCCCACGAGCCGCCGTGGACCTCTACCAGGCGCGGCGGGAGCAAGGCCATGCAGGAGGTTTTTGAGCTCCTGAGCAGATATCAAGGCACGGCCATGCTTTCAGCCGACGCCCATTCCTACGAGCGCATTGAGCCGGACGGCAAGACCAGCGCCATTATCACGGCAGGTGCGGGCGCCCCCCTGCGCGGGTTAAAGAACAAGGCGGATGAATCCAAGATATTCCTCAGGGAATACAATTATTTGATCTTCAAAATTGATGGCGACACCTGCACCATGAGCGCCTATGCCCTCGGCGACGAGAAGAGCTTTTCCCCCTCGGCAGAACCAAGGCTCATCGACACTCGCAGCTGGTCCGCACGGCAGATTTCTCCCTGAATTTAAGGGGGAGATATAGCTTTGTTGATATTATAAGATTTGCGTTCATTTGATGAGAAACTGCCACAAGCTTTAGCTGAGCAGCAGAACCATATATTCTTGGCTTTTTCTTTAATTAATATATGGGACAATTCTCAGCAGAATGGGCTGATTCGTGTGAGGAATTCCTTCATTGGCCTTATTGCAGGTTCTACCATGTCGTGACCGTACCCTTGGAGTTCGTAGAGTGTCGAGTCCTGATGCCCATTCAGCCTTAACATGCGCAGGAAATACGCGTTTTCCTCATAACGCCCGAACAATTCTTTTTCCCGGTCGCCAGTGATAAGAAGCATCGGTGGCGCGTCTCCCCGCACATGATAGAGCGGCGCCAGGCTGTCTATGCTTGGCTTCAATGCGGGGATGCCGCTTTCTGCCCTGACGGAAAAGTGAGTTATTGTGTGGCCGCTCAAGGGGATGCTTCCGGCGAACTTATTGGCATCGATCCCGTACTTTTTGAGCCAAGTCTTGTCCAGTGTCAGCATGTTCGCCAGATATGCGCCTGCGGAATGGCCTGCTATGAATATCTTCCCCGTGTTACCTCCGAAGCTTTCGATCTTGCTGAAGACCCAGGCTGCCGCCGCCGCGGCATCCTCAAGGCACTCGGCGCATTTGACCATTGGGCTCAGTCGGTAGTTTGCTGCCGCTACTGCCAGCCCGCTCTGTTTCAATCCTTCGGGGATGTATTTTTCTCCCCCCGTCAAGCCGCCTCCGTGGAACCATAAGACCGTATTGAACCCTTTGCGGTTTTCCGGGAAGAGCAAGTCTAAAACACAGCGTTCATACTCTTTGTCTTTTGATGCGCTGCCGCACTCTGCCCGGTAAGGGATGTTGGATTCGATTTTATAGCGCAATGCTTCTTCGCTGAGAGTGGTGTCTGCCATGCTTAGTTTCCTTTTTTCAGCTTATCGCGATAATGCTTGATTCCGCATTGAAAATGCTCTTTCATTCCTTCTTCCGCTTTTCCGCTGTCGCCTGCGAGAATGGCGTCAATAATACGCAGCCTTTCTGCTACGGCAGCCCTGACGTCTTCTGCTTTGAAACATCTGTGGATTCTGTAGGGGCGGCAGCGCAGCTGGAGTCCTCTGATTTCTTCGGCAAGACAGCTATTTTTACAGGCTTCCGTTATGAGTTCATGCATCCTTTCGTCGGCCCTCAGCGTGTCTTCACGCGAGCCTTTTCTTTTTGCATCAAGGAGCGCCTTTTTTAGAAGCTTCATTCCTGAGATATCTATCCGGTCAAAGTATTCACGGAGTGCGAGGCATTCGAGCATTCCCCTTGCTTCAAAAAGTTCTGCAAGGGAGTCCGGCGACATCTTTCGCACGATGCAGCCGCCACTGGAACGTTTTTCCAGGATACCTTCGCGAAGGAGACGGATCAGGGCCTCGCGCAATGGGGTTCTGCTGACGCCAAGCTGTTTGCATATTTTTTCCTCGCAAAGGCGGCTTCCTCCAGGCAGTGCGCCGGACATGAGCTCGTCGAGGAGGCTCCTGTAGATTTCTTCCCCGAGCGTCTTTCTGATTATCTTCATTTCTGCTGTCTTGTTTGTCTGTGTTTTGTAATTGTATACAGTATACAATATTTCAAACAGGAAGTCAATATCCGGTACTGGAACCGATCCCTGAAGTATCAGAATAGGGTCGGAAGCAAAGAAGTTTTTGCCAGCGACAGCAGGTTTCAAACCCGCGCTCAGGCGGCTTGCGCGGGAAGGAAAGGCTGCGTGCAGTATGGTGGACAGTCTGCTTAGCCGCCAATGCCATCAAAAAGTGGCGTCGAGAGGTAACGCTCTCCGGCATCGGGGAGTATTGCAACGATGGTCTTGCCACGAAACTCTTCGAGCTTTGCCAGGCGGACAGCGACCAGTGCGGCGGCGCCGGAGGATATCCCGCTCAGAATGCCTTCTTCGCGCATCAGGCGCCTTGAAAACTCTATCGCTTCCTCTCCGGTGCAGAGTTCTACCCTGTCAAGGACCGAGATGTCCAGTGTGTCCGGGATGAAGCCTGCGCCGATTCCCTGGATTCCATGTTTAGCCGGCCGCAATTCCTGTCCCGCGAGCTTCTGGGTGATTACGGGGCTCTCCTTGGGCTCCAGCGCGACAGAGATTATTTTCTTACCCTTGTCGAGTTTGATAAACTGCGATATGCCGGAAAGAGTTCCTCCTGTCCCGACGCCAGCTACGATTACATCAACCCCGCCGTCCGTGTCGTTCCATATTTCCGGCCCGGTAGTCCTGCGGTGGATTGCCGGGTTTGCCGGGTTTTTGAACTGTTGCGGCAGGAAATAGTGAGACTTGTCAGAAGCGGCGATCTCCTCGGCCTTGTCGACCGCTCCCTTCATCCCCAGCGGGCCCGGTGTGAGGATCAGGTTCGCGCCGAATGCGGCGAGTACGCGACGGCGTTCAATGCTCATGGTTTCGGGCATTGTGAGTGTCAGCTTGTATCCCCGTGCGGCGGCGACATAGGCGAGGGCGATTCCCGTGTTGCCGCTTGTCGGCTCTATGATTTCTGTTCCGGGTTTGAGTATGCCCCGCTTCTCTGCATCGTCAATCATGGAGGCGCCGATTCGACATTTTACAGAGTATGCCGGATTGCGGCCCTCGATCTTTGCAAGGACTGTCGCCACTGCTCCCTGGGCGACTCTGTTGAGTTTTATTAGGGGCGTGTTCCCTATGGACTTCGAATTGTCTGAGTATATCCTTGCCATTTTGAACCTCCTGATCTGCTTAGTATTTTATAGTTTTTCCAAGGCTTGAACTATGTCCTTTTCCAGATCCTCGGGGTCTTCCAGTCCTACGGAGAACCTCACAAGTGAATCTGTTATTCCACGAGCCTTTCTTTCCTCGGGGGGCATTGCCGCGTGCGACATCATGGCTGGATAGGACGCTATGCTTTCCACTCCTCCGAGGCTCACTGCGAAGAGCGGCAGTTTGAGGGCCTTGAGGAAGGCCAGAGTCCTCTCCTGATTCTCAAGTTCAAAGGAAAGCACCGCTCCGCTTCCCGATGCCTGCCTGAAATGCGTTTCCCTGCCGGGATGTTTCGGCAGGGAGGGATGCCATACTGCTTTGATTTCCGGCATTTTCGACAGGAAGGCGGCTAGCCTTTCTGCAGAGCGTTGCTGAACTTCCATGCGTGCGCCAAGGGATTTTAGCCCTCTCAGCGTGAGCCAGGAATCATGGGGGGCGAGTATTGCGCCGAAGCAGTTTTGCACGAATTTGAGCTGTTTTGCTAGCTCTGTATCCCGGACTGCGGCGAGTCCTGCTATTAGGTCGCTGTGGCCGCCGATGAACTTGGTTGCGCTGTGGACGACTATGTCAAAGCCGAGTTCGAGGGGGCGTTGGAGCAAGGGGGTCATAAAGGTGTTGTCGGCGATTGTGACTGCACCGTGTTTTTTTGCAAGTTTTACCAGCTCGGACAGGTCGCTTATCCTGAGCAGGGGATTTGAGGGCGTTTCGATAAAGAATGCCTTTGTGTTGGGCCTGATCGCGGCTTCCATGGCGCCACGTTCGGTCGAGTCGGCAAAACTCGATTCGAGACCCCAATCTTTGAAGAGTTTGCTGAGCGCCCTGAATGTTCCCCCGTAAACATCCGTGCTTACGATGATGTGGTCTCCCGGCCTGAAGAGCATCAGTACGGAGCAGCTTGCGGCCATGCCTGAAGCGAAGGCAAAGCCTGCGGAGCCTCCTTCAAGTTCGGCGATGGCGGTTTCGAGCGCCTCGCGTGTCGGATTGCCACTGCGGGAGTAATCGTATTGTGCTTGGTGTGCGGGGTCTTCCTGAGTGAAGGTTGAGTTCTGATATATGGGCACGGACGAAGCGCCGTAGTGGCGCTTGATGTCGTATTTGCCTCCGTGAACTATTTTGCTGTTGAATTTCATTTGCTTCCTTGTTATGCCGGACTTGCAGCCAGGGCGCGATTGAGGTCGTTCCAAAGCTCTTCGACGTTCTCTATCCCAATCGAAAGCCGCAAAAGCCTTTCATTTATCCCAAGTTTTGCGCGGATTTCCGGACCGATGTCCGCGTGTGTTTGCACGGCAGGGTAGGTTATCAGCGAATTCACCCCTCCGAGGCTTTCGGCAAAAAGAAAAACCTGGACGGAGGAGAGTATCGACGGCAAGGCCGCTGCGTTATCCAGTTCAAACGAGATCATGGCTCCAAAACCAGCCCCCTGTCTTTTCAGTGTTGCGTGTCCCGGATCATCCGGAAGCCCCGGGTAATTGACTTTGCGGACGCGAGGGTGCTCTTTTAAGCGCCCGGCTATTACATTGGCGTTTTTTTCCTGCCTTTCAAGCCGGACGGAAAGTGTTTTAAGGCCGCGCAGCAACAGCCATGAGTCCTGTGGGCCGAGCACTGCTCCTGCCGCGTTTTGGATGAAAGCTATTTTTTCTCCGATTGCGGCATCCTTTGCCACTGCGATTCCTGCGACAAGATCGTCATGGCCGTTCAGGTATTTTGTGGCGCTGTATATGACTATGTCCGCTCCGTGGTCGATGGGGCGGAACAGGGCAGGCGTGAGGAATGTGTTGTCGACAATCACAAGAACTCCGTGTTGTTTTGCGGCGCGAGAGGCCGCCGCGAGGTCCGCGACTTTGAGCAGGGGGTTTGTCGGAATTTCAAGGAAAAGGCCTCGGACGCCTGGAGTTTTAAGTGCATTTTCCAGGGAGTCCTGATTGCTGCTGTCAAGATAGATTGCGGAAACGCCGTGCGGTTTGTGAAGTTTTTCAATAAGTCGGAATGTGCCGCCGTAGAGGTCTTCCGTGACCACGAGTTTGTCGCCCGGTGCAAAAAGGCGCAGCACGGCGTCAATGGCGGCCAAGCCGGAACCGAAGGCGAAGGCTTTTGCGCCTCCATCGAGTTCTGCAAGAGTGTTTTCCAGTGTGAGCCTTGTCGGGTTGGAAGTTCGGGAATAATCGAAGCCCGTGCTTTGGCCAAGGCCCGGATGGCGGAAACTGGCGCATTGGTATATGGGCATTGAGAGTGCGCCTGTTTTTGAGTCCCATTTGCTGCCGGCCTGCGCAAGCATTGTTTCGAGTTTTCTAGGCATTGCCGAATCCTTGTTTCTTAAAATACTATTATAGCAGTATAGATTAAAAAAGTCAAGACAATGTATCTAAAAAACCAAGATAAAGTACATAAAGCCTTAAAAGTATAGTCTTAGAATATAGATTCTTGTTTCTTTTGGGAAAGCTTTAGGGATTATCCGCTTGCTGTGAAAATTGAGCAGGCTCATTCAATTTTCGGCATGAAGGGCTCTTTGTCCAAAGGGCTAAATCTTAACGTTAGTATTTTTTTGATCGCAACTCGTTATTAGAAGGTAATTTCAAAAGTCTGGAAAAGCCTGGATGAGGGGAATTGAAAACCTTTTAAGGAGGCGATGGCCTCTTTAATACCCGGCCTCAGCTTCGCTTGTCCGGGAGTGAATCCCGACGCTGGCGGGCCTTCCCCGCAACCCAAGCCTTTTCCAGCTTGTTTAAACTCCATCTGATTGCAGAGCAATCAGATGGACGGTAAAAGTTTTTATCTCGCCCCAAATTCCAATACTTTTGCAATTAGCTCTTAGGAGTATATTATTTTAAGTATATCGTCCGAGTGGAACTGTACGGTCTTTGCATCGATGCGTTTGTGGAAGAGGGGGTGCTTTTCGGCGCCATCCGCAGAGTCCGTGAATAAGTATCTCTTTTCAAGAGTGTAGGGGCCGGGCCATTTCAGGGGCGCTAAAGGTGTTTTGGCTTGTTTCTGCAAAGCTCTGCGCGCGCCATCCTTGATCTTCTTATGTGCGGCGGCTTGTGCGAGGGAAGTGGCGCAGCCACGACTGAGCCCCTCCTTGACGGCGGCTGTTGTGATTCCGCTGACAAGTGCTTCTGTCTCCCGGCAGGCGGCTGTGTCCCCGCTCAAAAATATCATTGGGATATTGAGTCCTCCGCAGAGGAGGCAAAACTGGGCTGTCTCTCCGATCATCTGTCCGTTTAGCTTGTAGTATTCGGTGTCCCTGCTGCATTGGGTGTGGTTGAGATTTCCGTCCGGGGTGCCGCACATGGCATGCTGTCCGATCATGATACTTGCCTCATATCTTTTCAGGACGTCAACCCATTTGTGGGAGAGCGGGCGGCCGTGGATGAGTTTTGCCGCGGGATGAAGCATCTCGAAACAAATGCCTCCGGGCCCGTGCGCATCCAGGATAATTATATCTTCCACGCCTTCTTCCAGCATTCCTTCTATGGCTGCGTTTATTTCGGCGCTGAGCAATTTTTTTGCCTGCTCGTAGTAGCGACCGCTCTCGTAGGCCTGCTCGCTGAAGCTGACGACTCCGCTTACACCTTCGAGGTCCGTCATAATAAATACGCTTTTGATCATGGCTAGTTTCCTTTAATTAAATTACAAGGCAAGGATATTGGTGGCATTCTCCTTTGCTATCTTCTTGAAAACACTTTCAGTCATTTCTCCGGATTTCCTTAATTCGAGCATGAAGTCAAGAAGCGGAGTCGGCGTGTCAGGGGCGCAGATGTCCGTGCCGAACATGAGCCTGTCCTGAAACTCATTCAGGAACTTGATGGCATGGTTTTTGTCGCGTTTCAGCGCATTGTAGCCGCTCATTGCAGAGAGGTCTCCATAGAGATTTAGGTATTTGCGCATCAGGAGAGGCACTCGTCCTTCTTCCTTGATTGGGTAATTGGGATAGCCCCAGCGATCATAGGGGGAATCGAGTGTAGACATTTCAGCCCAAAAGGCCTGTGAATGACCGAAGAATTTGAGCTTGGGAAAGCGGCGCAGGGACTCTTCGAGCTGAGGAAGTCCCGGCTGGTCAAAGAGGCCGTAGTTGTTTCCGATTTCAGGGGAGATATGGAAGGTCAGCGGCAGTCCGGCATCTTCGGCACCCTTGAAGAGATTCTGTACCAGCGGGTCAAGGAAATGCAGATTGGCGCAGACTTCCCCGATGCCCTTGCATCCCTTGTCACGGTAGAATTTCAGGATGTCCCCCAGGGGGGCAAGACACGAATTGCTCAGGCTGCGAGGATCAATATTGCAGAATGGTATGAAGAGTGGGTATGTTTTGCATATTTCGAGGATATCCTCATTTGATTGCGGAGCATTGCAACATTCCGGATTTACGCCAGGGAGCAGCACTGCTCTTTCTATGTCGAGCTTGGCATATCTTTCCAGCAACTGTTCTGGTGTGGCATAGGCAGGCTTGCCGCCACGCGGAAAGCCCGGAATCCTTCTCGTGTGCGCATGAATGTCAATAAACATTAATATGTCTTTCCTTTTGCTTTTCTTGAGTTAATTGTTTCTTGGAATGAGCTCTAGAATGAAATAATAAACATCATTGGTGAGCCTGATATCGATTTTCTTGTCGACAATCGGTACTTCATCTTGCATTCCATTCAGAGGCGTATAGAGGATGGCGCTTGCAATGTTCTTTTCCACTTTAAAAGCAAGCATTGAAGAAGTCTTTCCGCTTCTTGTGACCTTGCTTATTATATTATTACCTCTATAGCTCTTGCGGAGTTTTTCCAATTCATTCAAGCAGCCAATATCAAACTTTTCAGCCAAGGCATGGATTATAATAGAGCCAGGCTTCTTGAACGTGCGGAATTTCCAACCGCACGTATGATCAGGGAATCTAATCTTTTTTGCAAGCGCGGTGCTTATGTGCTCAGAAATCTTCAGCTCGCTTGAACAATTTTGCATTCTTTCTGGCGTCCATGCAAGATGGCCTTTGCCGAAATCAATCTCCACCCACTCGCCAGCACAGATTTTGCGCCCTTGATATGTTCCATGGCAAGATGGGATGATTTCCTTCTGTTGCTTGCACGGCGGGAAGCTGGCAGCTCGCTCCGGTTCATCAATTTCACAGCTAATGCCAAACTGCTTAAGCCATGGATTTATAGCGTTATTGCCTCGCTTGTCATAATTGCCAATAGGACCAGTTGCAATGATTCTCCCACCTTCTTGCAGATATTTGTTCAATGCCAGATATTCTTCTGAGTCAAGGCAGCTTGTGCTGCTAAGCAGTACTGCCTTATATTGGGATGCCATTGGAATAGCAGTAACAACATTGAAAGTTATGTTATGCTTTAGTAGTTTGAAACAAGTCTCCTTATAATCATTTACATAATCTGCCGCTGTCATGCTGTAATAGTCACGAGACCATCTGGAGAAAAACACGGCGGCTTCAGCGTCTGCTTCAGCATCGAATATGTCCGGATGCGCTTTTTCCCAAGTGAATCCATGGGCGCAAAGCTCGGTGTCATCTTTCAATTCCTGCATGGCAGAATCAGGCAGGCCGAGGCGCCCCTTTAAGGTGCTGAACCAGGTGCCGGAACCGAGGAATTTGTTGAAAGCCCATATGAAATCCGCACTTGCTTCCGTAAAACCATAGCCCAGGCCGAGGCATGGAGCGCTATTTTCAAGGCCTAGGCCAAGATGCAATAACTGCACAGGAAAATTGCCTCCCCAGTCGCCTTCCAGGGAGGGTGTGTTGCCGCACATCTCAAGCATGATGTGATCGCATGGCTTGATGAATTCCTGATAAGTCATTCCATGTTTTGCCAAATAGTGCCCCATGCTATCCGAACAGCATGACATCAAATGAAAATCCTTTCCGACAACAGCCCGCACCCCCTCCAGAAACTCGCGTGTAGAGGCAAACCTCATTTCGATCCAGTCTTTGAATGCGTCGCAATTATAATTTCCCCAAAACGAAGTATCGCTTAGAGGCGGCACTTCGTGCCCGTATTCATCCTTGAATTTTTTCCTGCACCATTCACATCCACAAGTTGTCCAGCCGGAATAGAAAATTCCATCATCGCTCATCAATCCGCCAATTTTTGTTTCCGCCACCAATTTTCTGACATAGTCATAATATGCATTTTGAAAATCAAGGTTGTTCATGCAGTACTGTTCAGCGGTGTACTGTTCTAAGAACGCAGGTTTGTTGCTAGTCAGGTCTATCATCCGCCAGTCGTCAAGCTTTTTGCCTTTATATGTCCATTCGGAGGCTATATTGCGGCTTGGCGCGAAAGGCAGATGATGACGGTTATAGAGGCGCATGGTCCTGGCTTCATCCTCTGTCGAATAACGATGCGTCAACACTGAAGAGTGATGATCGAAAAGCATGATGTCCCGTTGGTGAAGCTCGTTTCTTATGAATGCCATCAGGGCATGGAGGTTTTGCCACAAGGGCATAAAGTCCCAGCGGAAATGCGCACCGAATATGACCGCGCAATTCACGCCGGTTTTCTGCGCCATGTCAGCCCGGCGTTTGATATCATCCGCGATATCGTCATCGGGCCATGCCAGGTCTTTCCATGTAAGCCACCAACTGACTGCCCGGTAGTGTTTGCAGTTATCCATCAACTTAATCTTTCTGGCTATGTTAAGGATTTCGCTCCCAAATGACATCATTGTTCAGGTCGTACAACAAGGGGCTGTCGTATTTGAACCAAGCGGCGTGCCCATCGAAAAAAGACAGGCAAGACCCGTTCAGATGCCAGCTTTCCGGGGTGTATTGATAAGGATCGGCATAGAGTCCATATTTATTAATCAGCCATCGCTCGGGGGTTATACTTATAGGCCTTGCGTCGCCGAAGCATACCTGGCTGCTGGGCCTTTTGATTCTGCTTGAGGAGAATCCTTCCTCTCCTGCCAATGTTCCGGCCAATCTATAGTTGTATCCGTAGCTGAGTTTATAGGTTCCGGCGGGTTTGACGGGGCAATAAATGCCATGGTACCAGTCCCCGTAATAGCAATATGCCGCATCAGCCGGGTCTTTGTCCATGGGGCACACAGCCACACTGGAACGGCCCATTTTGAAATTCAGGGCATTGGCGAGATGGCGCGGCCAATAGCCCCAATAGAACCAGCGGCCATAATCCGTGGCATAATTGCCAGCCGCCATCTGGCATTGCCTAAGGTTGTTAAGGCAGCCAATCTTATAGGCTGTCATCTTTGCCTTGCCTAAGGCAGGAAAGAGGAGGGCTGCGAGGATCGCGATAATCGCTATCACAACCAGGAGCTCAATCAAAGTGAACTTTTTGCGCTGTAAGAAGCGATGGCTGTCTTGCCGCAGGATTTGGCATTGATGCATCTTCATTTCGAATCATTCCCTTGCTAAAATTCGGCTGTTTTTTCAGTTCGAATTGCTTGCGACATATATACCTTCATGGTTGTCCATTTTGAGTTCCTGTGTCATTGATGGCTGGAGCTATGTTTTTCTTGAAACGAGCCTCGAAGGCTTTGGAGCAACAGGAAAATCCCGGTTCATAGCCGCCTTGGGCAATAGCTTGCTTTGTCGGCAGATAGACGAAATTATTTCCACAGTTGCCTATGACCGCAAGAAATTCGTCTGGGACCAGGGATTGCGCCCATAGTTGATATTCGACGAATGGCTCCCCTGGCAGGAAAAGCAAGCGACAGCCGCCTGTCTTTATGAGTGTGGCTCTATAATTTCGATTTGGCTTGTACTTATATGCACTGAGAATGACTGCGGAAACAAGTCGTTGGGGATTGGGTGCTGAGGAATCGTCAAGAAGCGCTTGAAGCGCCTTGACGTCAATTTTCTTGCGCGGAAACCGAAAGGAAATGATCTTCCAGTCCAGGCAGCCAGGCTTTTCCCATTCTAAAGAGGAAAGATTGCGCTTGATTCCATCCGCCAAAAGCTTGCCAAAATGAGACAAGTTTTCCTCTAGTTTCTCAGGGGAGGAATATTTCCCTGCAGTTACATTTCCCCCCGCTCCGGTAAAGAATGCATGAAGGCCGCTTGCGGCGGAGCCGGAACTTACAATGCGAAGAGCTTCTCCAGGAGCATCAGCGCTGTAGAGTTTGCGTCCGTTGGAAACTTGCGGATGGGTTGCATAGAAACTCATGGAACCCAAAATCCGGCCGGAACTTCCCTTGAATGCCAGGCTGCGCAAGATCGGATCGATAATCCCCGTGGGTAGACTGCGGAGCTTGGCATCCCCGCAACGACTCCAGCGCATTGCGGAAAGCATGCCGTCCTCCCCGATGATGCGGCGGTTTGAGGCATAGCCGCATATGCGTGTCTCAGAATGACCGATGGCGGAAATTTCTTTCATCTTGCCAAGGCATTTCCTGGCGGACTCGGCTGCTTTTTTCAGGAACCCCATCCAGCAATCATGAGGGAAGGTCTTGATTCCGAGGTATGGTTCGATTTCGAAATCGATCAGCGGTGCATCATGCTGATGGACGCAATGCACTAAAACTTGGTCTTTGGGGGTGTCCGTTGCCTTTCCTAAACAGGTAAGCAGTTCGTCCTGTGCGCTGTTCATCAAGCCGCAGTAGTCAAGCGATGCGATGAGATAGCGTCGTGAACTATCTTGCAAAACGAAACCACGCAGCAGAAGTGGATCTCTCACACCCTCTGCCCTCGGATCGGACGGGGTTCCCAAAAAAATGGGGGAACCCAATGGCGGGGTGAAGTCAACGGTAAACGTTCCCAGTTTCATGAAATGAACTCTCAGTTCTTCCCTGAAGAAAGTATTCGCTGGGCATTTGCGAACATTATCTTATCCGATACATCTTTAGGTAGATCGAGAGTCTTTAAAAAGACGTACAAATCGTCTCCGAAATAGTCCCGTGCGAAAACGATGCGGTCCGCAAAACGGGAAAGGAACTCTTTTGCATGTTCAGCGTCCCTTTTTAATGCCATTAAGCCAGAACCGGCGGAGAGGTCGGCCCAGATATTGGGATTTCCTGCCATCACAGCCGTAAGGCGTCCGCCGGGCTTGACAGGCCCGCTGGGGTAGCCTTCGGGAGACTCATCAGCGTCCGCGCTGATTTCACGCCAGAAGCCAGGTCCATGCCCGAGGAATATGCTTGCGGGACAGGCCTTGGCGGCGCGTGCAAGGTTCTCGATGCTGCCCCCGTGCCATTCGGATTGGTAATCCATGCGCCCGCTTTGGGCATTCCGCAAGTATGCAGGCTGGAGGTGTATGATTATCGGGCATTTCAATTCTCCTGCCCTTCGGAACAGGTTCAGGCAACGCGGGTCGTCCAGAAGCATCCGGCATTTCCATTCTCCGCACACTTTCACCCCCCATATTTTTACAGCGGCTTCAAAGAGGTCGGGTGCATTCCCGATGGCAGAATGGGGACAGTAGCCAAGTATAAAACGGCTTGGGTGGCGTTCCTTTGCAATCAGCAGGTCGGAGAGTGGGATGCCTGGGTGTGAGCCGTCGCCCCTGCGGTGGATGGGATTTAAAATCTTGGAATAGTCCACGTCTTGCCATTCTCCCCTTGCGATTTCCCAACTGAGGAGCCAGGCGATATCAATTTTCTGCTGATCCATATCGGCGATAAGATCGGCATCATTGCGGCCATGCCAGAAGACATGTTGGTGTGCGTCGATGATCATATTATTCCTTCCGTGCCTAATCTTAACTCAAATTTCTCCCTTTGACAAGGGCGATGGCTTGAGCTGTTTGAATTCTGCCTGGGTACTAGCAGGGTAGATGCCAATACGCGATATTATGAGATATCTACAAGTCTTGGCCTTGCTGATCACTTGTCTATACAGAACTTAAAGGCAAAAGATGTGTGCAAATTCTTGGCATGTGTCAATATTCCGTCAGGGTCTTTGCGTCAGCCTTATACTGCAACAGCCTCACTTGAAGAATATTTGCTGATTGGCATCGTCTTTGCTATCTGCCCAGCGAAGTCGACCAACAGAACAGGAGCCAGAGAGATGAAAAAAGCAATTGCGAAACTTGCCATCAATGGAGGCGATCCCACTGTCAAATCAAAACCGCCTGCACTTGTCCGGTGGGGCGATGAGGAGAGGCGGCAACTGGGTGTGATGATTGATCAGCCCTCGCTGTTTTACTGGAACGGCCCGCAAAGCAATTTGCTGGTCGAACGCTTCAGGGCGCAGTATCCACTGCGGCATGTGATGCCATGCTCTTCCGGGACGGCGGCGCTTCATGCGGCGGTTGCCGCAAT
>Ga0154565_1116_pt2 | contig 15164 bp, 13 predicted proteins | sample RifGroF2_FD_105708 | JGI IMG/M metagenome (GOLD analysis project Ga0154565, IMG submission 105708) | Lentisphaerae bacterium GWF2_52_8 | reverse complement strand
GGCTTTGATAAGATAATGCAGATGCTTCAGGACGAAAACTAGAACTGGTCTTTTTCCTCGGCGATGACACCGAGAAGAAGAAAGAGCCCAATTATCACAGGAACCAGCACCTGTCCGCTCAGGGGCGCAATCAGCTTGGCCAAAAGCTTCCCCCCTATAACCGTCATGGCACCATAAGCAAACGCGCAAAGTCCCACAAAAACTGCCAGCCTCAGAATGAAGTTTTGCTGCTTAATCTGCTTCTTCACGAGATTGTTGATGTCGTTGCCAAAAACAGTAAGGACAGTTGCAATGAATGCTATGCATATATCACCCAGGTGCCGTCTGAAGAGTTCAAAAAACGCTTGCAGTTGCTCGTGTAGCCAATCCATCTTTTCTGTCCTTTTTTGTGAATGTTTCCAAGCTGTCCCTAGTCCAAGTGTATCCCAAGTTCCGTGATTTTTTTTCTGATAAAAAGCTTCACGCGCCGACAGTAGACATAGACGGTATTTTCTGCGACTTCCAGTTCCTTCGCGATCTCGGCAGGCGTTTTCTCATTGGCGTACCTGACAAAACACTCGAATTCCAAGGAGCTGAATTCTTTTTGGGCAAATTCCAATGCCATATTGGCAAGGTAATTCCTCCATTCCTTTTCCGCCATAAGCTCAATGTCCGGGAGTGCAGCCTCGTCAAAAAGATTATTGCCCTCCCCTTCTTCACCTGGATAGCCCTTCGCCTTCCTGCTGCGAATAAGGTCAATGGCCATGTTGCGCGCAATGGAGCAGAGCCAGTGCCGGAAACGCCCCTTTTGCGGAAGATAGTTGAAGCCTGGCATTTTTTCCCATACTTTGGCAAAAACCCGTTGGACTATTTCCTCCGCGTCGTGGTGGCTGAGATTCATGTTTCTCGCGACGATGTAGAGGTATTTCCGATAGACCGCAACAAACTCCTCCCATGCCGCTTCGTCGCCGGAATCCTTCACCCTCTGGATAAGCGTAAGCCTGGTCTTGTGGATGTCTTCCATACTTTTCCTCAGGGTCCGCCAAAGACGATTTTCCCGCGGAGCGCCGGACTTAATTTCCACAGCAGCTCCTGATGGATTGAACTTTTGGAAATAATGACTTCTTTAAGTTCGGGAAATTTCCCGAGGACTTCGTAATCATCCAGGACCAAGTTCAGCATTTCGAGTTTCTTGAGCTTTGGCAGTTCTAGTGACTTGAGGGAAACGACCTTTGTCGAAGAAATTTTGAGGGTGTTGATCTCTGAGCCGCTTAAAGCATCCAGACTGTTGACCAGGGTTCCGCTGAGGTTTAATTCTTCCAGGGGCAGATTGCGAAGGCTGTTAATGTTGCTGACCTTTGTGTCTTTCAAATCAAGAAGCTTTACAGGAAGGATGCAGAGGGCGTTGATTCTTGTGAGGTTTTCGTTCCCGGCAAGAAAAACCTCAAGGTTTCCGCGATTGATGACACACTTCATATTTATGCGCCCCCTGACAGGGTTGAGCATGCCAAGCAGCTTGTGTGAAAAACTTATCTTGTCCTCAAGAGAACCCAAGAGTCCGGAAAAGTTCATGAGGAGTTGATTCAAGGTAGGTTCTTTCCCGTCATCGCTGAGCATCTTTATCAGTTTGAAATAATCATCATTCTTCATAGTTGCAGGGTTTGGGAATGCCTCGCAGAAGTCAATGTATTTTTGGAAAACTGGATTGCCGTTGCTGCGAAAATTCTTGGCGGCCTCTGCAAACTTTCTGCTGCCAAGTTCCATGAATCCCTTAAGCTCGAAAAGGCTCTTGTCGTTGGGAGCTATATCCAAGGCTTCCTGCAGTGATTTGAGCGCATCCTTATAATTGAAGAGGCCATAACTTTTGATGGCGCTGCTTTTCCTTGCGGGGGCGACCTCCTCCAGTTTCGTCTTCCGAAGCTCTGCAAGGGTTTCCTCCGCCTTCTGCTTTTCTATGGTAACCTGCCGCACGAGTGATTCGGCCTCTCTTCTCTTCGCACTGATATCCTCAAAGTACAAAAGGGTCAGTCCAATGATCGTGAACAGGCTTGCCGCAACGATGCCGCTGGCAATCTTGTGGCGCGACAAAAGAAGCGTGGATATTTTCAGGAGCCCGGCGTTTTCAGCCTGCGTGGCAAAACCGCCGCGGAAGGCGAATATCTCCCCGGAAAATTCCTCGGCTGATTTGTATCGCGAGGAAGGATCAAACGAGAGCGCCTTGAGGCAGACCGCTTCAAGGGAAGCGGGGATGAAATTTGAGGGGGCGCGCATTTTGGGTTCAATTATTTCCCCTGACACGGTTTGCCGGAGCATATCCTTTATCGAAGGGGCATCAAGCGGCAATTTGTAGGTGAGTATCTCATAGAGAATGCAGCCGAGGGAATAAATGTCGCTTGCCGAGTTCATTTCGGAAAGAGGCTTCAGTATCTGCTCGGGCGACATGTAGCCCGGGCTCCCGCTGATGTTCCCGCTCAAGGTGACAGTTTTTGAGGAGAGCTCGAACTCCTGGGTACCAATGTCGATTGGCTTGCGGTAGCGGGCAAGCCCCCAGTCGCAGACCAATACCTGTCCGAACTTGTCAACCTGGATATTATCCGGCTTCAGGTCGAGGTGAAGAACATCGCTATTGTGGGCGTAGGCCACAGCGTCACAAACCTTGATGAAGATTTCCAGCAGGACATCAAGGGGGTATTTCTGACGGTACTCGGCATTGCCCTCTCGCAGATGCCGGAGGATGCGGCCAAGACTTTCTCCACGGATAAGCTTCATGGTAAAGAAAGGCTCGCCGGCTTCATCGAGGCCAATGTCATAAATCGGCATTATGTTGGGGTGCTCAAGCTTTGCGGTAATCCGCGCCTCGATTATAAACTGCTCGACCTGGTGCTCCCCTGAAAGGTTGTGGATGACAGCCATGGACACTTCGCGGTCGGTCATCCTGTCGACAACCCGGTAAATGCGCTTCATCCCGCCTTCCCCGATCAGGGAAAGATTCTCATAGCGAACCTTGAGCTCGTTTATGTCCTTGTAGAGGGAATAGGAGGACAGTTCATTTTGGCCGCCTTCATCTTTGGAAAGCATATCGGCCAAGTGTGTGAATATTTTCTGGTAGGCGCTGTCGGAACAATCCTTGCGCCCCTCAAAAAATTTTGCGATATTATCGGCCATGTGAAATATCTGCTGTCCAAATCTGATTCATTGCCGAATAAGGTATCATCCTGCAGCTAAAATCCAAATCCGTGAAGAGGCTAGTCCTCCTCACGGATTCTGTAAAAATGGCGGATTATGCCTGATGGTCAGTTCTTGTGCTCAATCGTAAGTCCATCATTATTGACTTGTTTCATCTGCATTGCCTCCTTTTTCGCTTTCCAAGAATCGGCCATGACTTTCAGAAACTCCTCATCGATCTTAATGGAAGCAGAAACTTTCTCAGCCTGGGCTTCCAGCTTGATTTTATTGCCAAGAACAGCGCTGTTTGCGCCTAGCGCCATATTGCAATAGCTGTTACCGGTAGAAACAATCATCTGAGCTGTTTGCATATCGAGCATCTCGGCATTGCAATCCACAAGAATATTCTTGGCACTGGGGTCAAAGGACACGGTCAGGGAAGCACCTTTGCATTGTGCTTTGGGTTCAAATTCATTATTGTCCTTAACCATTATGTTTGTGCCCAGCCACAAGACCGGATTTTTACTAAGGGATTCCTGTCCGAAAAATTTTACAGGCGTGATGCCGCCAATTTTTCCCAAATAAGACAAGACGGAATCCTTGTTGAAAGAAGATATTACCGTTTTAGGGTCAAGATATGCAAAGTAAAAGTTATCATTTCCATTGAAAACAATGGTATTAGTCTTGTCGGCACAAGCAACTGCGGGTTCAATAAAAATGCTGACAGGCGCAAAATACAGTTTCATCCCGCTGCTTGTTTTGGTATCATCCAGCTTGGCTGAAAACTTCTTCACAATGGTTTCTTCAGGGATGCTTGTCTCGGAAAGAATCAAAAAATTCTTCATATCAAAAGACATGGAATCTCCAAAAAAGCACATGCAAGGCTGCGAATCATCGTTAAGACCAAATTTCTCATCCAAGCGCGCCTTGGCTTTCTTCCCATTATCCCTGGCTTCCCTAAATTCTTGTTTTTTGTCTTCAGGGATGATCTTTTCTATGGAGTCCATTAAGAATTCAAAGGCTGGTTCGGCCTGTTTGGAATCGATGCAGACAATCCACTGTGAATTCGCCGGGACTTTTGTGAGCAGACTATTGAAGTCTGCATACAGGGAGAGGGACAAGGCCATAACACAAGCTGTGACCAAGCCCACAATTAGTTGTTTTTTCATTTTTTCTCCGTCTGGTTTTAATTTGTTTTGGGTGTTCCGGATTTGTACTACAGGATATAATACGGAGCATTTTCAATTTTTTTGATGGGGAAACAGTATTCTTAGAGGAATTCGCCAAGCATATTCAATTTGAGGAGATACAGGAATCGATTGAATCCGCAATATCCGCAGCAGTCATATGGAAGGCCTTGCGGATTTTCTCGATCTGTCCGTGCGGAATGACATCGTCACCCCAGCCAAAATGCATCACCTTGTGATGAGGGGCGTTCAGCAAGGCTTCCGCAACAAGCATCCCGAGTCCGCCATTTATCTGGCAATCCTCAATGGTCGCAACGGGCATCCTCGCCGCAAAGTCGAGAAGCATCCCAGCATCAAACGGCTTGAGAAAGCGGACATTGATGACCGCGCATGAAATGCCTCGCCGCTCTTTCAGCATGGAAGCAACGGAAAGGGCGGTTTCCACCTCGCGCCCCGAAGCAAAAATTGCAAGCGCCTGGCCATCCTGGACAAGCTGCGCCTTGCCCCAGGGGATATCCATGGCGGAGGAAGGGTCGAAACTGCGCCCTGAACTGCCGCGGGGATACCTTATCACAAGCGGAGATTTCCGTTCATAGGAAGCAAAAAGCATTAGCCTGAGCTCTGTTTCGTCGCGAGGGGAAAGTATGGCAAGGTTGGGCATGTTCAAGAGGAAGGAGAGCTCATGGATACCGTGATGTGTAGGGCCGTCGTCCACAATTCCGGCTCGGTCGAGACAGAAAATCACCGGGAGGTTTTGCAGGCAGACGTCATGCAAAACACAATCAAGCGCACGCTGCAGGAAGGTTGCATACATTGCCACTACCGGCCTTTGTCCGCTCACGGCAAGTCCCGCAGCAAAAACAACTGCGTGCTCCTCCGCTATGCCCACATCGAAAAATTGATCGGGAAATTTTTCGGAAAACGGCTTCAGTCCGGTTCCCGAGCGCATCGCCGCAGTTATCACGCAAAGTTCCGGATGCGCCGGTGCAAGCTCGCAGACGCTAGACCCGAAGGCCGAGGAAAAAGAGGCCACCTGGGCTTCGACAGTGCTTTGCCCGGTATCGGGATCAAAACAGGAAAGGCCGTGAAATTTTTCCGGCGCCGCTTCGGCATGGGCATAACCGCGCCCCTTCTGGGTGAGCACATGTATCAAAACGGGACGTTTGAACTCCTTGAGTCCATTGAAGGTATGAAGCATTTCTTCAATGTTGTGCCCATCGATGGGTCCTATGTAGCGCAAGCCGAGTTCCTCAAAAAAGACACCGGGTACAAAGAGCCCCTTCGTGGCCTCTTCGAAGCGGTTCAATTTCCTGTGTATCTCATCGCCATGCGGTATCTTTTTCAGCAGCACGCGCGCAAGGGCCTTGAATCGGTTGTAACCGCGCCCGGAAATCATGCGGTTCAGGTAGCGGGGGATTGCGCCGACATTTGGGGATATGGACATTTTGTTATCGTTAAGGATTATGACAATGTCCTTGGTGGCTTCCGCAACATTGTTCAAGCCCTCAAGGGATATGCCGCAATTCAAAGAGCCATCCCCGACGATCGCCAGCACCTTCTCGTTGCCGCCCTTCCGGTCACGGGCGACAGCCATTCCGAGGGCTGCTGAGATCGCCGTACCGGCATGTCCCGCTATAAAGGTGTCATAGGGAGATTCCTCACGCGATGTAAAGCCCAGGCAGCCGCCAAACTGACGCAGGGTCCGGAAAATCTCGCGCCGTCCGGTAAGGAGCTTGTGAACATAGCTTTGATGCCCGACGTCCCACACAAACTTGTCCTCGGGGGCGTTGAAGGCGCAGTGCAGGGCAATCGACAGCTCCACTATCCCGAGATTCGGGGCAAGATGCCCGCCGTTTTTTGACACGACATCGACAAGCTCGTCCCGTATCTCCCCGGCAAGTTTTTCAAGTTCGGCCAGAGAAAGCCCCTTGAGGTCGGCAGGTGAGTTTATCCGTGGCAGAACCGGTGCTAAGGCTTTTTCCTGTTCAATTTTTCCTTTGAGGCCGGATTTCATGGCTTTTTTAACTTCTATCACTGGTTAAGGCTTGGCAGAACTTAGCTTGCGGAGTTCAAACTTGCAAGGTTTTTTCAAATTAGAGCACGCCTTCAAGAAGCCCCATATGGAAAATCACCTTGACTTGTACCTTTGCAATCTCTATCTTATCCGAATGTCCCTTCAACAATCGCGGGTAAAGATATGAGTTCCTTCCAAGGCACAATCATAGATAGCCATGTCCACCTTTTCAACGGCCTTGCAGACCTCGAAACTCTTGACTGCTTGCAGGCCCGCAGCGGTGCTGCCGCATTGGGCATCGCCTCCCTGCCAATAGGCTGCATGCATTACGGCACCCACGAGACCCATTTGTCGGGATTCCTCCGCAAAAAGCAGCGTCCTTCAGAAACCTATCTTTTCGCCGCCCTCGACTATAGCGTGCCCGGCGCAAAAGAAGGGAAGCTGGACTTCTCCAAGCAAGCTGTCGCCCAGCTCGAAGCCGGAGCCGACGGAATAAAAATGCTCGAAGGCAAGCCAGGCCCGCGAAGAGATACGGGGCTCCCCCTTGACGCGAAGGCCTATCACTCATTTTATGATTACCTGCAGGAATACAGGATACCTCTACTCCTTCACGTGGCCGATCCCGCAGAATTCTGGGATCCTGACAAAGCATCGGACTTTGCAAAAGAAAACGGCTGGTTCTGGGGAGACGGCAGCTGCCTCAGCAAGGAAGCCCTTTACGCCGAGGCTGAAGGAGTCCTCCAAAAATTCCCGGAACTCAAGCTCACCTTCGCGCATTTCTTTTTCCTCTCAGGCGAGATTGACCGCGCAAAAGCTCTTCTTGACCGCTGGCCCAATATTTGCATTGATATCACTCCCGGCTTTGAGATGTATCACGACTTTTCGAGGGAACCCGCAAAATGGCGAGAGTTCTTCACCTCTTATGCCTCAAGGATCATTTTTGGGACCGATAACTGCGGCAGCCCGGAAAAACTGGAGGAAGGAGTCAACGCCTATGCCTCCCTCAGAAAATTCCTCGAAACGGACGAGCCCTCCTTCTCGGGCCGTGGGCTGGCCCTCGATGATAAGACCCTCTCACTCATATATGCAAAGAATTTCCAAAACCGCGTTGGAGAAACGCCGAGCCCTCTCAAGATGGACAAAGTGCTTGCCCTTTGCGACGCTGCGCTCAACTCACTCCGCAAAGAACCTGAAAAACAAACCCGAATTGAAAAAATAAGGAAGCTGCTTCAGTCATGAAAAAAGGTGAAATCATAAAGATATGGGACGGTCCCGCTCCCGGCGCCCACGGCGACAAGCCAGTTGACACTCCAAGCCTCACTTATTTCCCGCCAAATGAAGAAATGAGCGCTCCCCTTAGTGGCATGGCCATGCTCGTGCTGCCCGGAGGGGGCTATGGACACCTTGCCACACACGAAGGAGCCGGATACGCCGAGTGGTTAGCCTCAAATGGCATGGCCTCTTTTGTCCTCCAGTACCGCCTCGCCACCGACAAATACCAGCATCCGGCAATGCTCCACGATGCGGCGCGCGCCTGCCGGCTTCTCCGCAAATTGGCTCCAAAATTAGGATACCGCCCAAACAAGATCGGAGTCATAGGATCCTCGGCAGGAGGACACCTGGCGGCGACACTGCTGACCTCTCCCGATGGCGGCGCGTCAGAAGCGGATGATCTCGCGCAAAGCGTCAGCAGCCTGCCAAATTTCGGAGTCCTGTGCTACCCGGTGATCACCTTCAGCGAACCCTTTGGACACAGGGGAAGCTGCAATAACCTTCTCGGTCAAAATCCCTGTCCTGAACTCATCACGGAGTGGTCCGCAGAACTCCGCGTTACGGAGAAAACTCCTCCGTGCTTCCTCTGGCATACCTTCGAGGATCCCGGGGTCCCCGTGGAAAACAGCATGATGTTTGCCTCGGCCCTGCGCCGCGCAGGAGTCCACTTCGAATTGCACGTCTACGAAAAGGGAGGCCACGGATTGGGCCTCGCCAACGGTCACCCCTGGGCTGCCGAGTGCGTCCGCTGGCTCGCCGAACAACGCTGACAAGCAATCATTCTCTCATATTGTCACAGAGTTGGGGCAAAGTCGGCTATACGGACTGGCACGCCGTTTTGAGACCAGGGAACCGAGCCAGCCTCTGAAGGAAGCGCATTCATTGCAAAACAACGCATAAAGGTATCGACGATACCTTTGATGGCGGTTTGACTTGCATCTCCTTCGCCGCTTATCTCCACATGTTCGCCTGCTATGTCCTTGACAGTCGGCATGGATTTTTGCGCGGCCTCCACGCAGACAGTCTGTGCAATTGCAGCGCCTATGGGACAGGGTACGCTTACTCCATCCAGGATGGATTGGACACAGGTTTCAATTTTCGCCCGACAGCCGTTTTCAGGAGAGCCATATGCCTTTATCGAAGCATCTTTGAATCTCGCGATAAATTGATTGCATTCCCTGTCGTAGCTCACGTCGGCATTTTCAAACTGATAGTGGAATATGGGGCCGACAAGCATATTGGATGCATGGGTTGTGTAAAAAAGGATTTCAACTCCGTCCGCAAGGCAGCGTAGCGCGGCAGTATCATAATTTTCTATCTGAATGGCCCGGTAAAGTTCGGCCTGCAGCATTTCCGGCATCGCGGAGGAGGAGATATCCCTGCCAAGAAGATAGAGGCTGTTAAAGAGGTAATGTGCGGTTGCGTTGTTAACCGGGCTGTCATTCACAAGCGCCCCGTTTGGAGTTCGCAGCGCCCCAGCCCAGGAATTGCGCCTATAGTACGCCCGGTTGCGTGGCCAGGAGAGCAGCGTCTTGAACCTGAGCGGTTTTCCCAGTCGTCCCGACAAAATATCCGCCTTAAGCGCATGAATGGAATCCGAGAAGGCCCATTGGTAGCCAATGGCCAGGAATAGCCCTTTCGCCTTAAACTCTGCTTCTTTCATAGACAACGCATCAGCAAGCGAACCTGCGGCAGGCTTTTCGCAGAGCACGTTGGAGCCCATCGAAAGGCCGAGCAGGGACTGCGCGGCATGCAAATGGATGGGAGTTGAAAGTATCAGGAGGTCCGGTCGAAAACTCTTGTACATTTCATCCAGGCAACTGTAGATGGGAATCTTTTTTTCACCAAGTTCGTTCAAGAATTTTGATTTGTCCGGGAATGGGTCGACCGCTGCGGAAAAACAATAGCGCCCATCGGGATTCTCCTTCAGGAGCTCTGCCAAATATTGCTCTCCATAGCCGCTTATGCCCGCCAGGGCCACCGTGATTGATTTTGCCATTTCAGTATTTCTTTCCTTATTCTGCAATCAGTGATTTTTTGTCTGAAACAGCTCGGGAAGTCCCGCAAGCGGCCCGGACTCAAACCCTTGTTCGAAGAGTTCCGGAGAAAGACTTTCCTGCAGTGTTTTCTGGTTTGAGTGATAAAAAAACGTAAGCGCCCAAAGCCCGTAAATGTATGCCTCGAAGCTCAGTTTTTTGTTGAATGCGCCAAGTCGCTGGCCTGCCAAAAAAATATTTTTAAGATGCTCAAGGCTCTTTGCCTTCAATTTCCCTATGCACGGCGGAAGGGAGGAGAATTCCAGGTTGGCCCAGGATATCATCCTCCAGAATTCAGGCCGCCTATGGTAGCTCTCCATGTAGTGTGAGACAATCTTTCCTGTAATGCCAGGAATGTCTTTGGATGTGAGCGAGAGAAGTTCCATGTCATATTCCGCAGACTCTGCATATACTTCCGCAAGGGCATTCTCGAAAAGCGCCTTCTTGCTTCCGAAATAGGCATAGATTCGCTCCTTGTTGACATTCGCCTTCGCGGCTATCGCATCAACTTTCGTTCCATGGAATCCGCTTTTGGAAAAAAGCATGACCGCTGTCTGAAGTATCTTTGTCTTTGTCTTTTCCGATTTTTGAGTTTTGCATGGCTGCATATTTTCTGCTCCATTTGTGCCTGAAATGAAACTGCAAGGCCTTTGGGCTCTGCCCTTCACGAAAGCCATTCGTGCAGGTGTTCGCCGACAAAGGAATCATCATTGAGCTCTGGGTAAGCCGCATAAACCCTGTCAATCTCTTCGGCTTGGCCGGGGGAAAGGAGCTCTTGCGGATTCAGACACCATGTTCCGGCAAGAAGCCCCTGCCTGCGCAGCACCTCGTGAATACCCGGAATGCAGCCTGCAAAGCCGTTTGCCGCGTCAAAAAAAGCCGCATTGGCGTCTGTGATTTCAATCCCCTTTCTCAAAAGAGAACTTGGAAGCATGTCCGGCGCTTCGCCAAGAGACTGTATCTCATCTAACAATCTTACCGCTTTTGAAGTCCACACTGCCCAATGCCCAAGCAGCCCTCCTTTTATCCTGATGCTCCGCTCTCCTGAAGCTGTCTTGAATCTGAATGGGGTCAAAAGATCTGCGACAATGTTGTCGTCATTTCCGGTGTAAAGCGTCAAGTCATCCCTGCCGGATTCGCAAACTGCCCGCACCACATCAATGGTCTTGTAACGGTTAAACGGCGCCATTTTGATTCCGATGACATTGGGTATCTCGGCGAAAGCGCGCCAAAATTCATACGGCAGGTCGGCTCCCCCAACGCTGGGCTGGAGGTAGAAGCCGATTATTGGAATCTCTTCCGCTATGCGCTTACAATGTTTCAATAACGCCTCCGTCGAGCACCCCTTTAGTGCGGCCAGGCTCAAAAGGCAGGCATGGTAAGCATTATCGAGAACAACCTGTGTTTCTTCAAGCGCCTGGGAGGTATCGCCGCATATTCCGGCAACTTTGAGTATCTTGCGCCCACGCTTTGCAGTCCAGCTTTCGATTTCTTCAGAAACTATTGAGAGTACCGGCTTGAAAAGTCCGTAGCGCGGCTCCCGTATCTCGAATTGCGTCGAGTGGACTCCGACAGCCATTCCGCCGACACCCGCATCAATATAGTACCTGACCAGCGCCCGCTGGCGGGCTTCATCGTGCCTTCGCTGTGAATCCAAGGCCAGGGGCATCGCCGGGATGACACAGCCTTCCCTGAATGAACTTAAAGCCTGTGGATCAATTTTGTCTGCATTCATAGTTTTCCTCACATGTATTATTATACCGAGTTGCGATCAAAAAGTATAGTAAAGTCAAGAATTTAGCCCTTTGGTCAGGCAGCGTTTCGCAGCTGCACCCCGCCCGGCACGCACCGCGGCCGAGAAATCTGTTTTTGTGAATAAAGCTCCATGGGCTGTCTGTACCCAAATGCCAATTCCAATCTCTCATTTTCCTAATTTTTTTGAGGCAAGCCACTCAACATATATGCCTGCAAAGTGCCAGATTCATCAGAATTGAAAAACGCCTTTGTGCCGTCCGGAGAAAGAAACGGATGTGGATGCAAGGCTTTCTCCCATGATATCCGGGGCGCAAGCAAGTACCTGATGTTTTGAAGCGGATCCTTCCCGGCCTCTCCCAATTCGGCAAAATAGAGAGGGCATCGGGATTCCCTGTCAGGGCCACTGTCTGAAATAAAGCGATTCCCCTCAATGTCGGTGGCAAAATGATAAAAATCAGGTTTCTTAAAATTGCGCGACAAATCATTGCGAATGCCGTCCGCAGTTTTTAAACCGTCATGATCGACATGCGGAGCTGCCTTCCCCTCAATAAGTTGATATTCTGATACGCTTTTTGTGACCGTGGATGTTATTGCCCATTCACTGCGGCCCCGCCAACATTGATGCCCCTGGCAATGTTCGTCCCCGTTCCGGCCCCACGGCATATTGCGGAAATCCATGCCATCATCGCTGATTACATGGATATCTGCACCCAGGGCACCTGCAAGTTGTATGAGTTTGCCCTTTCCATCTCTGAGACTGCCTTTCTCATCATGGATATTGCCGTGGTTCTCCTGGATTAAAATATCGTGTGACAGTTTTGCATCCTCTGACCTGCAATATTGCGGATGCATGTTGCACCATGACACGCCTTGGACAATCAAGTCAACGCTTGCCGATCCCAGGTCAAACACCATCAATCCGAAAGGAGAGGCATTTGTCCTGCCGTCACCCAAAAAAGCTGAAATGGCCAAGCGTAGCCCATCGGAGGAAATAGTTGACAAGGGATACAAGCGGCTGGGCCGGTATTTCGTGCCTGGCAAGAATCCATCCAAGACCATGATTGTTTCTGGAGATGTCCCATCTATCTTGCGTCTTTTTAACTCAATCTTGCCTCCGCCAAGATCGCTACCGTCAACAAAATAATAAAAAAAAGAGCCATCCGGCGAGACCGAGGGTGAAGTCGCGCCGGGTTCATCGGTAATAGGAATCAGCCGTCCCTTGTCTGCCAAATCACACAAAAGAAAACAATTCTCTGTTCTGCTTAAAATGCGGCCATGCGTGTCGGACGAGCGGTGCAAAATCAGCCTCTTGCTGTCTGGAGTAAATATCTGCGCTTCCATGTAAAGATGACTTGCAGGTACTTTAGAGTCTGTCGTTATCTGGAAGACTTCCAGTCCTTCGGGAGATTTTTCGTCAAGCAAATCATTTCGCGGTATCATTATATTGACTCCTTTTTGATTTGGCTAGCTACGAGATGCACAATCCAATCTTAGGCTTATATAATTCATGCGGATATAACGTTTAATATTTCCCGTCTATTACTTCGAAATGAGTCGGCTTATCCAAGCCCTGGCCGCCACGCATTATCCAGTGGGCCTGGGCACGGATAAGTTCCTCGGCAGTGATGCGTGGAGCACCAAAACAGGAAATGAGTTTCGAGGCATTGTTGAGATAGGATTTGTCTTCAAAATCTGCACTGAAAACTGCGGCTTTCCCCATAATAGAGGCAAATGCCTCCGCAGAATCCCGAACTGACAACAATTCGCTTCCTGTAACATTCAACTTTTCAGCCGGGCTCCCGCAAAGGCCCAGCGAAAGCAGTGCGTAGCTGTTGGCATCTCCCTGCCATATCGTGTTGAAGAAACCAGCTCCGCCCGAGAAGGGTTCTCCTTTCCATACCTTCAACGCAATATCATAGAGAACTCCATAGCGAAGATCCGAGGCATAATTGAGCCTATAGAGCAGAATTTGGGTCTTTTCTGTATTTGAAAAATACTCGAAGACTCTCTCACGCCCCAGGCACGACTGGGCATATTCCCCGACAGGATTCGCAGGTTCAGTTTCACTGCACCCTCCGCCCGATACGGGAACAAGTGGATATATGCAGCCCGTTGAAAAAATAACGATCCTCGAATCCTTGAAATGCCTGGCGACATTCGCCGGTGCAAGGACATTCATCGCCCAGGTAAGCGGCTCTGTCCCCCCGCTTGTCCCGAACTTGCGCCCTGCCATGAATATTACATTTTCCACTTTCGGCAGTCTTTCAATCTCTCGCGGATTCAGAAGATCGCAGGATATCGTCTCAATACCCAGGGATTCTAGCTTCTCCCTGCCTCCCTTTTCCGTAAATCTGGACACCGCAATAACCCTCTGAGAGCTCTTCAGGGACAGGAATGCACGTTTCGCCATCCTTGCAAGACTGACCCCCATCTTGCCGTTTGCCCCAAGCACGATGATATCCCCCTTCAGCTCGGACATGAAGGAGAGAAGCCTGGGAGACGGCTCGGAAAGCATGAGTTCCAATTCATTCTCTGTATTTGGGAAAATCATTTGAGCTCCTCAAATAAAACCATCTAGTTGGTTTTATTATAGAGCATTTCCCTACAATAGTCAATCCTCCAATTCTAAAATATTCATCCAATGCCCGAACTTTGCGGCAAGCATTGCGACTGCATCAGGATTTATCAGGCTTCTAACGCAAAACCAATTCCCAGAAAAGGCTATCTGTAAATAAGCTTGAAAAGCCAGAAATATATCTTATTGTAATGCGGAGCGGAAGGGAAGTCCCTTGGCATTAATTTGTTGAGCTTAATGGACAATATCCACAAAGAGCTCAAAGTGCATTCTATATTGAAGTTAAGGTGTTTATATATGAAAAAATTCACCTTGATAGAGCTTTTGGTCGTCATTGCGATAATCTCAATCCTTGCCGCACTGCTCATGCCCAGTCTTGGAGCGGCAAGGGAAAACGGGAAAAAGCTCAAATGCATATCCAATCTGAGGCAATTTGGAATCAACATCCATTCCTATTCCTCCGATTACAGAGGATTCCTCTTTCCTTATCTCGACTATTCCAGTGGCAGCGTTAAATGGTGGAATGTCTTTTACCATGCATATACAAATCTCCCCATAAAAGGCCGCTATTATTGTCCAAACAGCGTTTACGCCCAAAGCAATCCCAACTATATCTATGGCGTATACAATATAAACAACCAGTACAACCCCTGGATCAACGCAGATGGCTCTTTTACTCCAAAGCCATCAATTTTTTCCATCAAATCACCATCAAAGGTTTTAAATATGGCAGATGGGATAGGAGCCAACCAGGGATCCATCGAACAAAAAGTGCGTTCCGACTTGTTAAACGCAGCAAATTCGACCAGATATTCTCATTTGGGCACTGCAGGAGTACTTTTTATGGATGGGCATAGCAGCAGTTTGAAGCCTTATACCGGAGGCTGGCCCACTACTTTGCTTCTTTTTAAAGACTGACTAAATATCCACAGGATTTTTCCGCCTCATGGAACTATTGTTGCTGCCTGGGAATCCCAAATAGGCGAACTTAAGAATTATTTGGAGGAATCGCCATGCAGATAATAGGAGGGCTGGCAAGTGGAATTCAACTCTCCACGCCAAAAGACATGAGCGTCCGCCCCACGGGAGTCCGGGCCCGCAAGGCGCTCTTCGACAGCCTTCGCAACTTCTCCGGACTTTGCGTGGCAGACCTCTTCGCAGGCTCAGGGGCGCTCGGGCTG
>Ga0154565_1140_pt1 | contig 15328 bp, 13 predicted proteins | sample RifGroF2_FD_105708 | JGI IMG/M metagenome (GOLD analysis project Ga0154565, IMG submission 105708) | Lentisphaerae bacterium GWF2_52_8 | reverse complement strand
GATGTGCCCGCTGCCGTAGGGTTCGGCCTTGTGGAAATCGCCGAGGATGCGGAACTGCCCGGAGATGTGCGCCAGATCGTGTTTTATGTCGCTTTTGCTGCTCATTGTTTTTCTGATTTCCTTAAGCGAAGAGTTTCGCGGGGTATTGTTTGTTTTCGAGGAGCTCCTTGATGCCGGAGAGCACCTGCGGCTTGTCTTCCTTGTAGGTGATCCCGAACCAGCTGTCGCCGCTCCTGAGCACGCGGACGCTGGCCTTCTTTTCCTTGATGAGCGTGTCGACGGCGCTTGGTATATAGAACTCGGATTTGAGTTCGCAGCTGCGCTTTTCGAGAAACTCAACGAAGAGCCTCCTGAGCTGCGGGAAGAGCGAAGGTGTGAAGCCCCACATGTTCATGGAGACTATCTCGTCGCCGGTGAGGGGCTGGATCCTGCCCGTGTCATCGGTGTACTGCGCGCCATTGGAGGTCTTTTCTATTTTTGTCAGTTCTGTGACATCGCTGAGGAAGCTTTCGGCATTGCAGTTGCAAAGGCCTCGACATACGCTTCCGTACTCGGAAAGAGTCTTGCGGAGCACAAAGCCGACCATTGAGTATTCGCTGTCCTGCGGAGTTTGTGCGGAGAGCTGTTTTGCCAGCAGCTCGTAGCCGGAGCGGCCATAGAAATCGTCAGCGTTGATGACGGCAAACGGTTCGCGGACCTGCTCCTCGGCGCAGAGTATGGCGTGGCCCGTGCCCCAGGGCTTCTGACGGCCTTCGGGAAGTTTGAAGCCGTTTGGAAGCTTGTCGAGTTCCTGAAAGGCGTAGTCTATCGGGATGCGTCCGGCGAAGCGGCTGCTGATGCATTCCTTGAAGGCGGCCTCGATGTCGCGGCGGATCACAAAGACGACCTTGCCGAAGCCCGCGCGGATGGCGTCGTAGATGGAGTAGTCGATGATGATTTCGCCATTGGGTCCGACAGGGTCGATCTGCTTTAGTCCGCCGTAGCGGCTGCCTATGCCTGCGGCTAGAACGAGAAGTGTTGGCTTCATTCTTTGTTCCTTATCCGAGTTTTGTGAGTTTCGACTTGACGTCGTTCTTGAAACGCTCTACGGCGGCGAGTGTGTAGTCCGCAACGGAGAGCGAAGGATCCTTCACGAGGGGCGTGAGATCCATCGCGTAGGTCATCGAGTCGCAGGTGTCGCAGGCGTGCGACGCATAGAAAGTGGCGTTTGAGACCCGGCGTCCGAGGGCAGCGAGGTCATAGCGCTTGCCCCCGCTGATCTGGGAATCAAAAACGCCGAGCAGGGCGGCGGCGACAGCAGGTGCGGCGTTGGTCGCAAGCGGCTGCTTCTCGTCGTCGTTGAGCCAGTCTAGGTCGCGCCAGACTTCACAGCCGTAAACTTTGGCAGGCTGCTTGTTCTTGGGTAGTTTCCTTAATGCCGCGATGGCGCGGAGCATTGTTGAGACGTGCGTGTCGTGCTTGTCTGCGGGGTTGTGCAGATAAACCGCCTCAAGGGGCTTTTCTATGCCCGTGAGTATCGCGCAAAGGTCGTCGACCACGTCGGGAGCGGCGGGATTCTTGACGATCGAGCTTGGATAGGAGAGCTGTATCTGAATGCTGTACTCGCCGATCATCGCGGCCTTGCGCTGCTCCTGACGGCGGATATCCTGCATCTCCTGGTCGCTGTAGCTGGCGTAGAGCCCTGCGCGCGGACTTCCTGCTCCATCAGTCACGGTGACGTTCGAAAAATGCTTGTCACTTTTTCCGAAGCAAGAGATGATTCCATGGTATGCGAAAATTTCCGTATCGTCCTGGTGGGCGGCGATGCAGAGATGCGTTGTGCGTGCGAGCGCCTTGCCTTCTTCCATTCCGGAGGGGACATAGATATCGGCTTTCGGACTGCTAAGTTTCATAAGCTTCTTGAACTCCTGTTTATGTTAGTTGAGGCATTATTTTTTGATGCTTGGGAGGCTTGCCGCCGCGACGGCTTGTCCGTGGCGCTTGTTCTTCTCGTCAGGCGTGCGGAACTGAAGCTTCGAGGCCAGCGCCGGGAATTCGTCGCGGAGGACCTTCTCGGCGACTGAGAGAATGAGGTCTCCGCCCGCTCCTGATGTGACGCGGCCGAGAATCAGGAGGTTCCGCACCTCGTAAAATTCTGCATAGTGTGCCAGCGCGTAGCCGAAGCAGACACCGATTGTCTCGTATATTTTTGCTGCGCGGGCGTCGCCAGCGGCCATGAGTTTCTGCACTTCGACGAGCCTTTCGGGTAGGGGCGTCTTCTCGTCAAAGGGGATCCCTGCGGCCTTTGCGAGGCGCGCCACTCCCTGCTGTGAGAAGTATTGGACGCCGCAGCCTCGGTCGCCGGACCATTCGTCTGCGGGGGCGTCGTCGCGGTAGTCGATGGGCGCGAAAGCAAGCTCGTTGAGCCAGTCGGTGATCTTGCCGTCGGGCGTGACGTAGCCGCCAGCCATGCTTGTGCCCATCGAGATGCCGAGCACGGCATTGTCATTCATCTCAAGGGAACCGGCTAGCGCGGTCACTTCGCCGTCATTGACGACCACAAAGGGAACCTTCCATTCCTTCTGAAGCTCGATGAAGAGTCCGCGCACGCGATTCTTGAAGTCGGTTTCAGATACGCCTCGGAAGAGCGAGGCCACGCGGACCTGGTTATCGACATAGACGCCTGCCGCGCTGCCGCCGATGGCATCCACGCGTGGCATGTGCGAGGCTGCGCGCTTGAGCGTGTCATTGATGCCGTCTTTGTGCCACTGCGGATCCTTCTGGAAATAGGGGTCCCAGGTGATCTCCTCTGAGAAGACCACCTTGCCATCGATGACGGCGGCGCATTTGCGGTCGGAGCCGCCGAGGTCGAAGCCGATGCGGCAGCCGTCGAAATTGCGCCCGAGCGGCACTCCGCTTTCCTTTGTCTTGGGGGTTTCCTCGTATTTGCAGGAGACTACTTCGAGCGTGCGCCCGTATATCTTGTCACCCATGATGCTCCAGTCGAAACCGCGCGCGCCCTTTTCTGAATAGATGGAGGAAAGCTCCCTTGCAAGCCATTCGCAGCCGCCGATGTAAATCTTGCAGCCGCCTTTCATCCAGAGCAGGTACTTGACGATGCGCTCTGCGTATTTGAGCGTGAGCTCACGGTTTTCGGGCTTGTCTGCAAGCATCTCTGTGTGGTAGGCGGAGACGTGTCCATTGCTGCGTTCAAGGGCGATTGCCAGTTTTGAGCCGCCATTCGCCGCCAGCTTGCGGTAGGCCTGGTTCCAGAGGGCCGCAGGCAGAAAGCCAGGGTCGAGAACGGGTTTGTGTCTTGGGCTTACCGTGATGCTTGCGTTCATTGTCCTGATGTCCTTTTTTTATTATTGTTTATTATGCTGATTCGCGTATTATCAGTTCGCAATCGACTATTTCTTCCGGGAGGTTCTTTTCTCCTGCCATCTGCTGCCTGAGGCGTGCGACAGTGCGTGCGCCTATCTCGTAATGATGCAGGCTTATCGTGCTCAGCGACGGCGTATGGTAACGCGCCATTTTTATATCGTCGAAGCCTATTACGGCGACCTGTTCCGGGATATGCACTCCATTCGCAAGGGCAGCCCTTATGAAACCTATCGCAAGAACGTCGTTTGCGCAAAGGGCGCAATCCATTTTGGGATGCATGCGGTAAAGCCTTTCGAAGGCCGCGCTTCCGTGCTGGAAAGTGCTGCCGCCGTCGTCGAAGATGATTTCATTCGCACTGCCCGGAGCGAATCCGGCACTGAAACCCTCTCTCTTGCGACGGTCCATAAGCCCTCCAATATAAACCGGGTGCATGCGCCCGATCTTCCTGAAGTAGCGTCCCGCGAGCATTGCGCCCTTTTCATTCTGCAGGGCAATGCAGCTTTTCTGTTCGCCGGACATGTGTCCTATTATCACGTAGGGAATGCCTCCGTTGCGTGCTGTTTTTACGAGTTCGAGTGAGACCGGTGTTCCGGCCACGACTATGATTCCGGCGATGCTGCCATTGAGAATGATGTCCTTGTAGAATTCTATGTGCGACTCGGAGTTGTTGGGCATCGGATGTATCTGAAGGGGGGAATTGGCTGCTGCTGCCGCTTCGCTTACGCCAAGCATGATTTCGGTTATGAAGTAGTCGGGCTCCCCGGCGATCAGCGATGGGTAGAAAAACGCTATCGTTTCGCTGTGCTGCAGGATGAGGTTCCGGGCATGGATGTTGGCCCGGTAGCCGAGCTCCTCGGCTTTTGCGCGGATCATCTGCCGTGTCTTGTCGCTGATGCGGCCCTTGCCGCTGAAGGCGCGCGATATGGTCGCCGTCGAGACGCCGAGACGAAGTGCAAATTCTTTGATGTTTAAGCCAGTTTTCATAATGTTTGCGTAAACGGTTGCTCAATATTTTATAGTACATTAAAGCTTGGTGCAAGACCTGAAGATTAAAAATAAGCGAAATCAGTTGCGCGAAGTTTTTGCTCTGTCTTTTTCTGATCGGAATTTCAATGAGATTTTTTCAATGCGCCGCTAAGCGGACGTTGACTTCACAGGCATTTGCCCGTATTTTAGACCCCTTGTCACGAATCTCCACAGTGTCGGCTGAAAGGTGATTGGAATGCCAGGTTCCGGGATACAGTTTGAGATGACTTTTGAAGAGCGCCGCAACCGCTTCAAGGAACGCCTTGACAGCGGGAGTTTTTTCGCCCTTCTTGAAATTCCGTCTCCCAGCCGGAAAGTTGAACTGCAAACCGCCGTTTCTCGCATCTCCGAAATGGCGGAAACAGCAGCGAATGTCGAGGGCCTCTCCGTATCGCTTGCCTTTACCGACAAAAGCAAGTTTTCGGATTCCTGGAATGTTGCAGAGTTCGCCACCGCCCTTTGTCCGAACAACCGCGACAATCACGTCATCTATATAAGCGGCCGCGAGTCCTCACTCGACAATATGCTTGATACCCTCAAGCTTTGCGGCGCTGCAGGTTTCTGGAATCTTGTCCCGGTTTCCGGTGACGCCGTTCCCGGCGAGGACGCCAAGGCAACCATGTCCCATCGCTTCACCGAAGGCATTCATCTCCTCAATCAGATAGGCACTATCCAGAAGAATCCCTTCTTCCCCGGTTGCCCTGTCAATCCTTTCAAGTACACGCCCGACGATATGCTTGCCCAGTACTACAAGCTGATCAAGAAGCTTAACCAGGGCGCTGGCTTCCTTGTCACTCAGTTTGGCTGGGATATGATGAAGCTTCAGGAACTCCGCTGGTATCTCAACTGCCGCGGACTTCACTACCCGTCCATTGCGCGCATTCTCGTCATGAGCCCCGAGCATGCGGATAACATCCTTGCGGGCCGGATGCCCGGTGTACCGATATCCCCTGACTTCCGAGCCATACTTGAGCGTGAGGTCAAGCTTTCCGGCCGCCAATTCGAGTCTGCGCAGTGGCGGCGTCTGCAAATACAGGCTGCGGGCTGCAAGCTTCTGGGCTATAGCGCTGTCCAGGTTGCAGGTTTGGAAAATGCCTCGCAGGTTCGCATCGCCTGCAAACAGATCGCCGATGCCCTTCTTGAGTTCCGCAATTTTGAGGAATGGCGCGATGCCTATCAGGAGCATATGTCAAAGATTGAAATGGCGCCCTATCCCTACCGTTTTTACATGTTCGAGAAGCTTTTTTCGCAGGCGCACCCTGAAACAGCTCCCCGGATGAAGGATATCGCCTTGCGCCCCTGCAGCGGTGGCGAGCGCTTCAATTACAAGCTTTCGCGCTTCCTCTTTTCTCATGCGAACCGGCAGTTGCCTGATGAGCATCTTATCTCAAAAAAGATCCTTGTAGGCTGCAAACGCTGTTCCTATTGCAGGCTTCCCCTGACTCATTATCTTTGTCCGGAACGCTGCCCGAAGGGACTCGCAAACGGACCTTGCGGCGGGACTCAGGCGGACGGTTCCTGCGAAGTCAGCGACAATGAATGCCTCCATGCGCGGCACCTTCGTCTTGCTCTTCTGTGCAAGGATGGCGATTCCCTTGAAGAAAAATATATCAAGCCTGCTGAGAAAATCTGAGTTTAAGCGCTGACGCTGATTAAGGCTTCATATGGGTGGGCGGCAAGGGGATGTTTTACCTCACTCAACCATGAGCATTTCAAAGCGCCCATCTTCGTGTTCGACAATGGCGCTGCAATATTCCGTCCAGCAGCCGCAGTTCAGGTAGCGTATTTCCTCAAGCAACTTGTCTTCCGCCACATGGATGTGGCCGGAGATCACGCCGTCAAGGTCCATTGCCCTGGCTTCTCTCGCCACGACTTTTTCGAAGTTGTTGATGAACTTGACCGAGCTTTTTACCTGGCCCTTGAGCCACATTGAGAGGGACCAGCTTTCCTTGCCCAGCGTACGGTTTATGAAGTTATGTATTGGATTGAGCATGAGCGCAACACTGTAGGCCTGGTCTCCAAGCCAGTAGAGCCAGGGCATTTCACGCACGAAACCGTCGTACTGGTGGCCGTGGATGACGAGGTATTTCTTGCCGTCTGCTGATTCGTGGACCACACGGCCCCGTATCTCGACACCTGCGAAATCGTAGCCGCAATACTCATCCATGTAGTGGTCGTGGTTTCCTACGATGTAGGTTACTCTCGCGCCCTTGCGGGATACTTTTAGTATGCGCTGGATCAGCTTGTTGAAATCAGATTCCCAGTAAAAAAGTTTTTTGAGCCCGACCATTTCCACGATATCGCCAACAAGGTAGAGCTGTTGAAAATCATTTTCCTTCAGGAATTGGACGAGCCTCCCAGCCTTTGATATCCTCATCCCGATATGCACGTCGCTCACAAAAATTGCTTTGTATTTCATCTCAATCCATTCCCCAATTTTGTTTCTGCTTATGAATATGTGGATTCATCCAAAATTAACAATGGGCAGCGTGTTAGGACTTGGTTAGGATATGGTTTGTCTCTTGTTTTCTTAATCTTGCGCTAATAAAACTCCCTTCCCATGGCGCTTTTGGCAGAGGCTTGAAATCGTGAAAATGAAGTCTATGGTGTTTGTCTTGTGATTGAATTTCATAGCCATTATCAGGAGTCTCCATGAACAGTATGCATCTGAACCGTTATCCCCGCATGGTCCATGAATACTATGAGAAGAAGGTGAGAGAGCTGTTGGCTAGGCGCAAGGAGCGCATCGAGGCATTAAAAACCAGGAAAGACGCCTTGGCTTATGTCGAGTCCTTGCGCTCCGCCGTTAAGAAATCTTTTCGCGGAATGCCCGACCGGACGCCATTGCGGCCTCGCGTGAGCGGAAGGGATGATTATGGACATTACAGTCTCGAAAAAGTCATATATGAAAGCCGGCCTGGCCTCTTTGTGACAGGCAACTTGTATCTGCCCAGGCGCGCGAAAGGAAAAGTCCCCTGCGTCCTTGGCGTCTGCGGACACGCAAACGAAGGCAAGGCCTGCGATGCCTATCAATCATTCTGCCAGGGACTCGTGCTCAGAGGTTTCGCTGTTTTCATCATAGATCCCATAAGCCAGGGAGAACGGCGCCAGTTTTTCGAGGAGGATGGCGGAGACCCCGGGCTTTGCCGGGGCCACAACCTCATGGGCAATCAGATGGTGCTTCTGGATGAGTTTTTCGGTACATGGCGGGTATGGGATGCCCTAAGGGGACTAGACTATCTTTTGTCACGCCCGGAGGTGGACTCCACGAGGGTTGGCGTTACCGGCAATTCCGGCGGAGGGACTTTGTCCAGCTATGTCGCCGCCCTGGATCCGCGCGTGACAATGGCTGCTCCCGGCTGTTTCATCTGCTCCTATCTGGCTAATATTGAAAATGAATTGCCATCCGACGCCGAACAAAATCCGCCGGGAATAATTGCCGCTGGCCTGGACCAGGTCGATCTCTTGCTTTGCCATGCGCCGCGCCCCACCCTCCTCCTTGGGCAGTATGATGACTTTTTCGATCATCGCTACACGCTCGAAAGGTTTAAGGACATGCAAAAAATCCATGCTTTGCTGGGAGCCAGGGGCAATGCCGGCGTATTCATCGGGCCGAGAGGGCATGGTTACTTCCAGGAAAACCGTGAGGCAATGTATGCGTGGTTTATGAAGCATGCCGGACTCAAAGGCTCTTCCCGTGAGGAAGGTCTTGCGCTGCTCAAAGAAGAGAAACTTTACGCGACATCAAGCGGCTTGCTCAAAGAGAAAGGCGCCAGACGGGTCTTTGAGTTCAGTGCCCAGTCGGCACTTGAACTGAAGAATAAAAGGAAAAAGCTTTCCGTTGAAGAATTGAGGCGGCTTGCAAGAAAACTGCTTCACATGCCCAAGCAGGGGAAGGGCGCTCCGCACTATCGTCCGTTGCGAGGAGAGGGAGTGAATGGCAAACTCCATGAATTTGCCATTGAAACCGAGCCAGGAATCCAGGTCATAGCCACAGCCTGCGGCCCGCAGAATTTCAACATGCATCCGCCGAAAGGCAAAATACTGCTTTTTGTCGGTAATAGCTCCAGTCATGAAGACGCCTGCAATGTCCCGGAAATAAAAACTCTTGCGAATGGATCCGTTCCCTTTCTTACGCTCGATCCGCGCGGAATGGGGCAATCCCAGCCGAAGACTTGTGGCTCAATCGAGTTTTTTGAACCATACGGCTCCGATTTCTTCTATGCCTCGACTGCTGAAATGCTGGGAGAATCCTACCTGGGAGGCCGTGTCCATGATCTTTTGAGGACAATGGACTTCTTGTATGCGGAGGGCGCCACGGAGATTGAATTGCTTGGCCGAGGCATGGGCTCGATTGTTGTTGCATTCGGAGCATTGCTGCATAAATCGAAGCCAAGGGCGAGGATAATCAATTTTTTGCCAAGTTATCAATTGATTGCTGAGTCTCCCATTCATAAATGGCCTCTTTCAGCTTCGCTCCGGGGTGTTTTGAGGCATTTTGACCTTCCTGATATCTACCGCGCCTTGGGCAAAAGCTTGAAAATGGAAAGCCCTTGGAATGCAAACATGGAGTAATACCGAGTTGCAATCAAAGACATAAGATTCCGCCCTTAGGGCGAACAGCGTTTCGCCGCTGGCGTGCCGCCAGTGTCAAAATCTCGGCCTTGCTCCGCTGCCTCGGTTCTGAGCCAGGCGAATGCCGAGGCGAAGTATGAAAGCCCCGGACGGGGCATCAGCTCCGCTTGCCTAGGGGAAAAAAGAAGAAAAATATACATGTTTGCTGGGGAGACCCGAACAGTTTCGGGTTTCCACCTGTACCCCATTTCCCTAACTCCACTACCCCATAGATCGCAATTTGGCATTAGCTCTTGTCTCTAAGACGGTTACTGTATGACAGGGCGGAGGAGAGAGTCAATTGCGACTAAAGCATTTTGACGGCAATAAAAAACGCCGTACATTTTCATGCACGGCGTTGAAGCGTCTCAGCAATTAGTAATTGCGGGGAGGACGCGGACGGAACTGGCGATCGCCGCCGCCGCCGCCGCCGCGGTTAAAACCGCCGCCGCCGCCGCCGGTGCGCTGTTCGCGTTCGCGAGCTTCGTTGATGCGCAGATTGCGACCGCCGAAGTCCTTGCCGTTAAGCGCCTCGATGGCTGCCATTGCCGGTGCGTCTTCCATTTCCACAAAGGCGAACCCCCGAGGACGACCCGTTTCACGATCAGACACTAGCTTGACAGACGATACCGGGCCGTACTGGGCAAACAGACCTTTCAGTTCCTCTTCCGTGGCGCTGAAGGGCAGATTGCCGACATAGATGCTTTTCATCACTCTTCTCCAAAAAACTTTTGCATTGCTTGTTCTCGCGCTGAACGAAACTCTAAACCGATCTTGTATATTCGCAGCGGCCGCGCCGCGCTGCGCTGTTTGTCAAGCTTGCTTGATAGAAGTCCCCCCCGTATCGGCTGGCCATGCCTTTGCGTGAAGAGCCTGATATCTTGACAGGCATTAACAAAACTACAGGAGCTAGCGTATCCCCAAACTTGCAGAATACAAACGGATTTCGCAGATAATGCAAAGAAATTTGCAGATTTTTTAGTATTATGTTCAAAAATATAAACAAAACTGCTGTTTATCCCATCTATCTCTTGCAGAAACAGAGATTTAGTTCACCGAGAAGAGCACCCTTGACGTTTTGTCATTGGCATTGATGCTCATTATATAGGTGCCTGGGGTGAATTTCTTGTGGTCAAGGGCCTTGTCTAGCGAACTTTTGCTTCCCTTGTTTATCAGGATTATTATGGGTTTCACGCTGAGTTCTTTGCCGTTCTCATCGGAGGGGAAGGCATTGATGATGACTAGGTCGCTCTTGATGTCAATACTGAGTTCTGCGTTGGCGGGTACGGGGTCGGCGATGATCCCATAAGAATCATTGTGAGGGACTGCTGATTTTCCGGCGAGCATGACGGCGAAGGGCAGGGCAGGGGAGATGGCCGGATTGTTTTTTGGCTCTGCGGCAAGAGGCTTTTGCACTCCTGCTGTGGCAAGATTTACCGGGGTGTTGTCGGGTTTTGTCTGGGGCGCCGCAGAAACAGGAGGATTCTGTTTCTCTGGTTCAGACTTGAAGAGGCTGCAGGCGGAGAGGAAAAACATTGTACACAGGGCGGCGGCGAATATTTTGGGAAAGCGCATGTGTTTGGCTCCTTATATTTTGTAGTCCATTTTACATTTTACAGCCTGAGAGGGCTTCTGTCAATCATTGCTTATATTATGGCTTTGCGCGCTTCAGAGAGCGCGGAGAGAAGGAGAGCGAGGTCGCCGGATGTGTGGGCTGCGTTGACTGTCAGCCTCAGCCGGGCTGTGCCGCGCGGGACGCTTGGCGGGCGGATTGGAATTGCCAGGATTCCGCGTTCGAGGAGGAACTCAGAGAGGTTTTTTGCTGTTTGGGCTTCGCCTGCGATTATGGGGATGATCGGCGTGCTGCCTGCACCCGTGTCGTATCCGAGCGAGTTCAGTTCCGAGCGGAGCTTCTTGCAGGAGGAGAGCAGGCGGCTGCGGATGGCATCGTATTCGGGCGTCTGAACCAGGCGGACTGCCGCGGCGTTTGCGCCTAGCACTGCAGGGGGCAGCGCGGTGGTGTAGATGAGGGAGCCGCAGCGGTTGACAAGGAAGTCCTTCATTTGTCTTGAACAGGCAATGTAGGCGCCGTAGCTGCCGAGTGCCTTGCTGAAGGTGCCCATTGCGAGGTCGCAGTTGCCGTGCCCGGCGAGTCCTGAGCCGCCTTTGCCGAAAAGCCCGGAGGCGTGTGCGTCGTCGAGATAGAGAAGTGCGTCGTGGCGTTCCGCGAGTTCCTTCAGGGAATTTATGTCCGCGCAGTCCCCGTCCATGCTGAAGACGGTGTCGCTGACGATGAGTTTTCGTTTTGAGTCTGAGCTGGCGAGGAGTTTTTCCAGATGGGCGGGTTCATTGTGGCGGTAGCGCAGGAACTCGGCCCCGGCGAGCTGGCAGCCTGCGTTGAGGCTTGCGTGGTTTAATTTGTCTGCAAATATTTGAGTGTCCCGTCCCGCGAGGGCTGCGATTGCGCCGGTGTTTGCGAGATAGCCTGCCCCCAGTACGAGGGCGGCTTCTTCACCCTTCCAGCGGGCTATCTCCTCCTCTAGCTTGACGAGCTCAGGGAAGGTGCCGCAGACGAGGCGCGAGGCCGTGCTCCCTGTTCCGAGGCGCCTTGTCCAGGCTATTGACTCCTCCGACAGTGCGGGATGCCGGGAGAGGCCAAGGTAGTCGTTCGAGGAGAAGTTGAGCACGATCCTGCCATCGGGGAGGCGTCCCTCCCGCGCCGAGACTGGCTCGACAGGTCGGAGCTGGCGGCGGAGATCCTGCTCCTCCAGTTCGGCGAGTGTTTTTGTGATGAAGTGGTGCCTTGTGCTGCTTGTCATTGTGTTCAGCGGTAATTGTTGATGCTGTCCCTAAGTTCCATTGTGGCTCTGCGCGCGGCTTCCGCGAAGTCGGAGCCTTTACTTGCGTAGATTATTCCGCGTGAGGAGTTGATTACGAGTCCAAGGCCGTTGGAGCAGCGGCCGTTGAGGACTACCTGCATGATGTCGCCGCCCTGGGCACCGACGCCGGGGACGAGGAAGGGGATATCCGGGCAGATTGCGCGCACTTCGGCGAGTTCGTCCGGGCAGGTGGCTCCGACGACGAGCATGACATTCTTATTATAATTCCATTCCGTATCGGCATACTTGGCGATGATCTTGTATATCTCTTTTCCGTCGACCTTCAGGGACTGGATTTCCGAAGCGCTCGGGTTTGAGGTCCGGCAGAGGATGACAACCCCCTTGTTGGCGTGCTTGAGGAAAGGTTCGAGCGTGTCGGTCCCCATGAAGGGGTTCACTGTAACGGCGTCGGCCCGGTAACGCGAGAAAGCCTCGCGGGCGTAGAATTCGGCTGTGCTGCCGATGTCTCCCCTTTTTGAGTCGAGGATGACTGGGATTTGCGGGTATTTTTCGGCAATGTGTGCGATGCTCATTTCGAGCTGCTCTTCGGCGGCGGATCCTCCGTAATATGCGAATTGCGGCTTGTAGCAGCAGACGAGGTCGGCGCTGGCGTCGATGATTGCCTTGTTGAATTCGAAGATCGGATATTTTTTGTCGGCCAGGCACTTGGGCAGCTTCCCGGGGTCTGGATCGAGGCCGACGCACACGAAGGAGTTGTTTGCCTTCCAGGCATCGCGGAGTTTGTTCATGAAGCTCATATCTTCTCCAGCTGATTTTCAATGGTTGCAAAAATGCCGCACAGACATTAATCTAATCATTTCAAGTTACAATGGGAAATCCCCAAACTATGAAAAAGCGTTTTATTATATTCCTGCACCTTGAAGCATTGGAGTCCATATGAGACTGTTGCTGGTGGAAGACGATGCCAAGACGGCAGCCTTCACGAGCAAGGGCTTGAAACAGGCGGGCTACAGCGTGGAGATAGCCACGGATGGCGCTGAAGGCCTTGCAAAGGCCACCATGCAAAAATTTGACATGGCCATTATTGACATAATGCTTCCGAAACTCGACGGCCTTTCCCTGCTGCGCGAACTCCGTCAGCGGAAACTTGAGCTTCCGATAATAATCCTCAGCGCCAAGGGATCCGTTGAGGATAAGATAAAGGGGCTTCAGCAGGGCGGCGACGATTACTTGGCAAAGCCTTTTGCCTTTTCCGAACTCCTTGCCAGGGTGCAGGCGCTTTTGCGCAGGGCGAGTTCTATTGTCGATCCGGCCACTCTCAACTATGCCGACCTTAGCGTTGACATCCTGAGCCGCAAAGTCACCCGGAACGGCGAGAAGATAGACATTCAGCCGATGGAGTACATGCTGCTTGAGTACCTGCTGCGAAATGCCGGGCGGGTCGTCTCCAAGACAATGATAATGGAAAATGTCTGGGAGTACAATTTTGATCCGCAGACAAACATCGTAGAGGCAAGGATCTGCCGCCTCCGGGACAAGATAGACCGTCCTTACGAAAGGAAACTCATACACACGGTGAGGGGCTTCGGCTATGTCCTCGAATAGAATGACGGCAATCTTCGGAACAATGAAGTTCAGGGTCGCGATCTGGTATGCGGCCCTTTTCATTATTGCCTTTGCGGCAACTTTCATAAGTGTTTACTACACCTTATCCTCAAATATGGCAAAAAGGCTCGACAAGGAACTTCTTGCCGACTCAAGCGAACTCGAAGCCCATTACCTGCCGGGTGCTGATCTTGCCGACGGGGAGGCCTGGCTTCCAGCCGGAAAAGTCCCCGCCGAAATCTCGGATGCAATAGCTAAAACGGAGTTCAAGCTTTTCAAGGCCAGGCGCAACGGAGATGGAAGCTATCAGGGGATAGGAATCAAGGCTGGCAAGGCTTACGAATTGAGCATGGCCGCAAGCGGCGCCCTGGAAAAGCAGGCGGAAATCCCTTTGGAGGCCAGGCTGCGCCGGATCGAGAATGAATTCAACTCGGAAGCTCACGCCGAGGGCGTCAATAACATATTTTTCCTGATGCTTTCCCCTGAGCGCGAAATCCTCGCAAAATCCCCTCTCGAATCATGGCCTGGCATCGAGAAAATAGCCAAGGAAGACATTCCGCTCAAAGACGGCGTATGCTTCAGGACAATCCGCGTAAAGAATCATCGTGAACGGATCCGCGTGATGGACGTAAGGTTTCCCGACGGCAGGATTATTGCGATAGGCAAGGGAATGAAGCGCGAGGATATGGTGCTGCGGGCCTATGTGTCCATCTCTTCCTCCGTATTTGCGGCAATGCTGCTCTGCGGCTCTGTGGTCGGCTGGTTTATCGCAGGGAAATCAATGGCCGGAGTCGAAAGGCTTGGCGAGGCGGCGAAGGCGATAGGGCAGGGGGATTTTTCCAGGCGCGTCCCGCTTCGTGACAGCGAAGGCGCAGAGCTCAGGGAGCTCGTGTCAGCCTTCAATGAAATGACTTCACGGATACAGCACCTTGTGCAGGAACTCAAAATGATGACGGACAACATCGCGCACGATATGCGGACCCCCCTGACCAGGATGAAGGGAATCCTTGAGGTCGCTATGGGCAGTCCCGGCTGCTCCAATGGCGAGTGGCGTGAGACTGCCTGCAACCTGGCCGAAGAAGCCAACAATCTCATCCAGATGATAAACACGATGCTTGAGATCACACAGACGGAAGGCGGCATAACGGCGCTTGCGGCAGAATCAGTCGATATAGGCGAAGCGGTTTTGGCGGCCCATAGGCTTTTCCTTCCGCTTGCGGAGGAAAAACACATCAACTTCAAGCTCGAAATACCGGGCTTGCCGCTTTTTGTGACGGGCGACAAGCTAAAACTTCAGCGTGTCATATCAAACCTGCTCGACAACGCGATAAAGTATAGTCAGGAGGGAGGGGATGTTTTGATTTCAGCCGAGCTTGCAGACCCTGAACTCAGGCTCTCTGTGAAAGACAGCGGCCCCGGGATAGAACCCTCCGAGCAAGAGCTCATTTTTGACCGCTTCTACCGTTGCGACAACAGCCGTTCCATGCCGGGCAATGGACTTGGCCTAAGCCTTGTCCGCGCGATAGTCAAGGCGCACCGTGGGCGCATGGAGATTGAGAGCGCGCCAGGCAAGGGAAGCCGTTTCACTGTTGTTCTTCCCTGCTGATTTTTCCCGATCATTACCAAAATATAATCTTCCAGTCATCTTCCGGTTAGAAAACGGCGTCATTTTGCAGTTTATAGAAGCTCGGAAAAAGTGGGAGGCTTGGCATTGTTTCCGTAGCAGGTTACATTTCAAGCTTGCAGCATTAGGATAATGCCAGCCTTCCGCAATAAATGAGGATTCAATGATGAAAAAAATACTCTTTGGAATACTGCTTCTTTATCTGCTGGTTTATATAGCACCTCTGGGCCTGAGGCCGTTGATCATTCCCGATGAG
>Ga0154565_1157_pt1 | contig 15470 bp, 18 predicted proteins | sample RifGroF2_FD_105708 | JGI IMG/M metagenome (GOLD analysis project Ga0154565, IMG submission 105708) | Lentisphaerae bacterium GWF2_52_8 | reverse complement strand
CTCCTGCTGCTGGCCTGCCCTCTGAAGGCACAGACCCCAGCAGCAGCCACAGATACTTTGCCGCCTCCCTTGCCTCAGAATGATGGACGGAAGGCCGTTTGGGAGGAAACTTTCTCCTCAACCGAAAAAAGCGGGGATCTGTTCGTTCCGAAAAATTGGGACCTGCGTACAAAAATTGGCACTCCTTCCGCAGTTTTCTGCGTGAAAAAGGAAGGGGACGCGAACATCCTCAGCATGTTTGCGGAAAAAGCCACCGCCACCTACCTCTACAGTCTTTCGGGTGTGGTAGACCTCAAAAAGACTCCCATAGTCCGTTGGTGCTGGCGCGTCAAAAAGCTCCCGACAGGAGGAGATGGGCGCGATTCAAAAAAGGATGACCAGGCGATAGGGCTATACATCGGGACGGGGACACTCTCTCAGGACAGCATCGCCTATCGTTGGGAAACGGAAACCCCCAAGGGAGAAGAGGGCAAGGTCAAATACGGCGGCGGCCTCGTTTCCGTCAAATGGTACTGCCTGAGGAACAAGGAGGACGGACTCGGAACATGGAAGGTCGAGGAGCGGAATGCCGCGGAAGACTTCAACAAGAGTTATGGCTACGTGCCCCGCAAATTTGCATTGAGTGTGGTCTGCAACAGCCAATATACCGGTTCCGAATCCGAAGCGGAACTTGCCTGGGTGCAGTTTCTGCCTGAGAAGTGAGCAGAAAAAAGGCGGAGAGACAGGCAAGCTAATGACCGAAATATTCATAGTTTCAATTTTGGCAGGCATAGTGCTTGGCGCTCCCGTCGGGGTCGCCGGTGCAATGGTTGCTGATGCGGCTCTCGCTCACAACCGTGTGCGCCTTTATTCCACCATCCTGGCCGCCGTGGCAGGCGACACCACGCTCGCCTACGTTTCCTCCCTCGGTGCCAGCCCGCTTCGCTCCCTTCTGGGACGCCATGCCGTACTGCTCCAGATAGGTTCGGCCCTGACAATAATTGTGATTGGCATTTTAATGGTCATAGTAACAGCTCTTTCCCATCAGGGGATGATCAGAACGGAACAGTTGCCAAACTCCTCAAAATGGGTTTTGGGTCATACAGCCCCGGCCATCGGTACCTTCATCCTTACGATCTTTCATCCCGGCAGCATAATAGCCTTCCTTGGAACGGTGGCCATACTTTCAAGCAAATTCCAGCACTTTGGCGAAGCCAGGGGGTTCTTTACCATCGGCATATTCATCGGCTCGACAAGCGTCTTTGCTTTTTCTGGCTTTCTTTTCTGGACTATTCGTAAAAAAGCCGACCGCTTTGTATATTACTTGCGTTACGGGTTGGCTGCGGGCGTGCTGCTTTTAGGTGTTTATTTGCTTGCCGACAAAGCCATTCTACAAAACTTTATACAGGGTTGAGCTGTGGATTTCACTCAGATACTAAAAAAAATCTCGTCGCCTGCGATACTTGGGGAGAAGGAGCAGTTCCTTATCAAGTTTGCAGAGACTGAAGAAGAAATAGAGGAAACCCTCCGGCTCCGCTACCGCGTTTTTAACCTTGAGCAGGGAAAAGGCCTCAATTCCGCCAGCAGCAATGGCATTGACCGTGACGAATTTGACAAGTTCTGCCTGCACCTGATGGTCGTGGAGAAAAAATCCGCCAGCCCCGTAGGCACCTACCGCATACACCTTGGCCCCGTGGCAAACGCCGCGATGGGCTTCTACTCCGCCCGCGAATACCACATCAAGGGACTCGAAAGCATTGCCGCCGAGACCATCGAAGTCGGGCGCTCGTGCGTGGCTCCCGAGTATCGCAACGGTGCTGTTGTGGCCCTTCTCTGGGGCGGCATTGGCGAAGTCCTTCTCCGCTCCAAGCTCAAATATCTTATTGGCTGTGTCAGCCTCGAAACCACGGAACCCGCAGCAGGCTGGGGGCTCTACCGCTACTTTCAGATGACCAACAAAATATGCGACATACTAAGCGCCTCCCCCTCCACAAAATACAGGCTTCCTCAGCCCAGCGAAGCTGAGATGGAAAATTTTCTTGCCGAACAGCGGCAGATCACCAAATGCATACCTCCGCTCTTCAAGGGATACCTTCGCCTTGGCGCAAAAGTCTGCGGGGAACCAGTCCTTGACCGCGAGTTCGGCACCATTGATTTCCTGATTCTCCTCAACACAGCCAAGCTGCCTTCGCGCTATTCACGCCATTTCAATGTGGAAAAATAGCGGCGGTGCATCATGAGTTTCCTGCTTCGATTCCTCCGGATCGTTGCCGTGCTATTCTGGTTCCTGGCCCTTGGGGCCTGTGCGGCTTTGTTCATGCGCCGTTCTTGGGGCTGCATTAAGAAGGTTACCGGCGTAACGCGCTTATGGGGCTTGGGCTTCACGAAGATATTGAACATCAAAGTCAAGGTTTTTGGCGACCCGTCATCTTTCAAAGGCGGCATTATCGTCTCAAACCACATGGGCTACCTTGACATCCTTGTTCATGGTTCGCTCTTTCCGCTCCGCTTCACGCCCAAGTCCGATATCGCAAGCTGGCCGCTTCTCGGCAGCTATGTCGGCCTTTCCCATCCCATCTGGATAGACCGCCGGTCCAAGCAGAAGTCACAGGAGGCGCTCATCTCCTTTCGTGAAACGATGGAGCACGAAATACCCCTGATAGTTTACCCCGAAGGAACCAGCAGCGATGGGAAAAGCGGTGTGCTCCCCTTCAAATCCACTCCCTTCGAGGCGGTTGTCTCAAGCAATTTCCCCATACTTCCGATACTTACCATCTACAATGAGCCGGACGGACGCCCCACTTCCTGCTGGTACGGCGGAATGACCCTCCTCCCCCACGTCTGGACCATCCTCGGCTTCCGCTCGATTGAAGTGGAAGTCCACATTCTCCCTCCGGTCCACCCCGAAGGGCGTTCGCGCAAGGAAATCGCGATCTTTGTTCACGATATCATTGAAGCCGAATACAAGCGCGTTCATGCCGAACGCTTGCGAAGCGCCGAATCGGCAGTATAATTAAAGCTCTTGAAACTGTAAAACAAATTCCGAGGGAATTCTTATGGCTGGCATTGATGGGCTGGGCTCATTCTCCCAGGCATGGCGCCTTCTCCTCGATATTCCCCTGCCTGCTGTCTTCCGCCCCTTGGCCTCTCGTGACGGGTCAAGCGAGGAATTTGACACGGACTCGTCATCATCATCGCAGGTGCTTCTGAGTTTCCCCCTGGTGGGCGCAGCCATGGGGCTTGCCGCTTACCTGCTCGCCTGGCTGCTTCTCAGATTCCCGGGGAACCCGGCAGCGGCCTTTGTCTTTGCCCTTGCAGCCACTATCGGGCTGGAAATGGCCACTTCCGGCCGCCACCTGGCATTGCTTCTCTCTTTCCTTGAAAACCGCTTGTCAGGCACCCCTACAGATGCGGCCCTTCTCAAACTGCAGGATGATTTCCATTCGGTGAAATCCCCGCTCGGGACGCTGGTGCTGGTAACGGTTTTCCTTTTGAGGATATTCTGCTTTGGGCTGCTGGTTTACTACGAGCGGGCTTTTTGGGTTATCCTGGCGCTTACCGGAGGCTTTGCGGTGCAGGCGCAGCTTGCGACAATGGCCAACCTTGAAACGCGTCAGCCGCTCCTTGAATTGCCGGAAGAACGAATGGCCAACTACCCCTGGTTCATTACCGCCGCCATCTTCCTCGTGGCCGGCTTCCCCTGTCTGCCGGCAGCCTTGATAGGCCTGATACTTTGCTATATTATCGCCGTCCAGGCAAGAAAATACTTCGAAGCCCATTTTGGAGGCATAACTCCAAACATGACCAGCTTGGCGGGCTACCTTTCCGAAATCACGCTCCTCATTACAGGCATCATCTTCCTCGTAAGGCCTAACTGAGCATCGCCCAAAATAATGGGGAGGGGTGCTCCTTTAGCGAGCAACTTTGTAGCGCCAGCAGCCCTGTGTCTTGTCCCAGGAGCGGCTGATCGAAAAGCCATTGAATTTGCGCTTTGGATTTTCTGCGAATTTTGCGGCGATTCCGCCAATCTCGATTTCGTCGTCGGGCATGCCCAGCGCGACTGCAAGTTCTGTCCCGGACCCCTCGAAGTTTCCTAGGGAGGCCAGTTTTTCCTGCACGGTTCCCAGCATTTTTATGATGGTTTTGCTGGCGAGCTTGTAGGCCTGGACTCCGGGCTGGTGGAAGGCGTTTACGCCGATCAGCTCGGCGTAAGCCGCCACGGAACGCTCATAGAGCGCGATGATCATTCCAAGATTGAACTCGTCTACCTTGTTGATGGTCATTTCGATCACCTGGCGCTTCTTGCTGCGGAGCGCCGATGAAAGCCCCACCTCAAAGCCGTGCAGGTAGTCTCCCATCGAGACGCCCTTTCCGATTGGCAGGTCGAGGGAATCACTGAGGACTTCAATGAAAGTGACAAAGAAATCATTGCGCCCGTCATTGAGCTGCTGAATGAATGCGTGGGCGTCTGTGCCGCCTTTGTTGCCGAAGACATTGAGGCCCTGGTGGACAACATTGCCTTCAAGGTCGAGTTCCTTGCCTATGCTCTCCATCACTAGCTGCTGGAGGTAGCGCGACATGAGGATAAGGCGGTCTGAGTAGGGAACGATTACCATGTTGCGGTCGCCGAGCCCCTTTCCGGCCAGATACCACATCGCGGCCAGAAGGTAGGCGGGATTCTTGCGGTAATCAGGCAGGCGGGTCCAGGCGTCCATATGGCAGGCGCCGTTCAGGAGTTCGCGGAAGTTGAGCCCGGCGAGTGCTGCGGGGAGATGCCCGACAATGCTTGTCTCGCTTGTGCGCCCGCCGATGGACTCGGCCATTTCAAAGATTTTTAGCCAGCCGCCTGAACGTGCGTGGTCATCAAGCTCACTTCCCTTCATGGTGATGGCGCAGGCGTGCCTTGTAAAATCCAGGCCTGCCTTTTTGTAGGCTGCCTCGCAGGAGATCATGTTGTTTTTTGTTTCCTGCGTCCCGCCTGACTTGGAAATGTTGACCACGAGAAGTGTTTCAAGGTCGGCAACGGAGAGAAGGTCGGCGATTCCTGCGCTATCAGTGTTGTCAAGGAAATAAAGCTTGAGATAGCCACGGCGTTTTTCCTCGCCGAGTTCATTCCAATAGGGGCCGTTGATCGCAAACTGGGCGAGTTGAGGGCCCAGGGCGGAGCCGCCGATGCCGTTAATTACGGCTGCGCCAAACTTTTTGCCTGTTGAGCCTTTGATCTTGCCGCTGCTAATCTTTTCGGCGAAGTCCTCGACGTCGCGGAAGAGTTCGGAGCCGGAATAGCTGGCGCGGTCGGTAAAGTGGGTAACCTTGCGGTTTTCGTCGGGATTCTTGATTTCGCCAGCCTCAATGCGCTGCATTTCCTTGTGGGCCTTATTGAAAAGCCCGGCCAGGCCGTCGAGCTGGGCCTCGGTGAAACGCATTCCGGCGACATTGAGAGTGAAGCCGCTCTTGGCATCGATGAGGGTATATTTATGGTTCCTCTGAATCCAGTCCTGTTTTACATTCGTCATAAATGGAATCTCCCTAATTCTCTATGATGGCAAACATTGCTAAAAGCCGCTGTTCGCGGAGCTTTTCCAACGATGGAAAACTTATAATATGCCCCGTCCAAGGCATTCTTGCAAGAGAAAAAGCTGCAAGCTCAAGCTCCAAGTCTGCTGTGGAAGAGCATTTTCTGCTTAGTTCCTGAAAGGCTGTACATCGAAAGGCTGTCCACCACAAAGCTTCCGCAGGGGGGTTTTAACGACAAGAGATCAAACTCTTCTTCAGCGGATACCTGAGCGGCAAGTTTTACTGTGCAGTGCGGCAAGAAAGGGTAGGGAGTGGGATTGAAAAGCAGCCCGCAATTTGCCACAAGCTTATGTGCGGCGAGGAACTTATCATGCTCAAGCAGGGAAAAATAGAATATTCCGGTGCCAGGGAATCGGCCTGGCGGCCCAAAGGATGCCCGAAATGGCTTTATCTGGCGGGAGACTTCCCGGAGCAGGCGGCAGGCTATCTCGATATCCTGCCCGGCGGAGACGGTCCCGACCCCCGAAGACCCTGCTATGGTGATTTCCACATCCATTTTGGCGCGTGCCGGGTCATGGATTTTGCGGAGCTTGCGCAGTCTTTCCGCACAGGGTTTTGGCACCCCAAGCACGATGTATGTAGGGTTTTCGAACATCAATTGCCCAACTCTATGTATTGGGTGCTGTAGCTGATCTTGCCGTCATTATACTCATAGATGCGGAAGCTGGCCTGGCGCCCCCAGTAAGCCGCCACGGAAGAGGAGACAAAGAGTGGCACATTCCCCTGCCAATGGAACTCGTCTCGGTGGAAATGCCCGCTAAAAACGGCCTTGACGTTGTTTGCGTTCAGGATTTCAATCCAGCGCAAAAGCTGTTCCTTCTTCCATGTGCTCGGGTGGAGTTTGTTTTCATAAAAATCCTCGACGCCGGGCGCATGGTGAAAGAGCAGGACTGGTTTCCCATTTGCTTCCTTGAGTTTTTTCTCAAGCCAGTCAAGCGGTTCGTATCCGGGGATGCTTATTTTTTTCCGCAAGGGCTCGGTATAAAGGAAAAGGCAGACCACTCCCGAATATTCCGCCTTGGAGGATAGTTCCCCGCAGATGGACATCCATTGCTGTGCCGTACGTTCCTGGTCTTTCTCCAGTATGTCATGGTTGCCCGGGAGCAAATGGAGAGGGGGCTTGATCTTTTTGAGAAGCTCCTTTGCGGAATCGGCCACAACCTTATCTGTGATATTGTCCGCAAAAACGTCTCCTGTGAGCGCGACGAACTCGATCTTCATAGGCAAGGCGTTGATGGCGTCGATAATCTTGGCGCTGCGTTCGAGGTGCCTTCCATCTCCAAGGTGGGTGTCGCTGAACTGGACGAAGTAAAAATGAGCCGCCTGTTCCTGGGCATTTACTGTGTTTGAAGCAACTGCAAGACAAGTGATGAGTGCAAATGCCGAGAGGAGGACAAGAAGGCGTTTCATGAAATGTTTTTCCTTTCCAGTTCCAAGGCGCGATCTTGAACGCGCGCAAACAAAATCTGGGAGCTTATTGCGCCAAGCAACGCCATTGACATGTCGCATTGGGCGTCCCATTGGTCTCCCTGCATTCCAAGCCAGCCGGCGGGGTCGTCAGCATAAAAATTAGCCGCAAGCTGCCATTCAAGCAACTCATAGAAGGCACTGAAGGACAGGCAAATGCAGGTGCATAAGAAGAAAAGCATTTTTCCGGGGCGCAGGGGAGTCCTCCGAAGAAGCAATTCCCTTGCAATCATCGCTGGCACAAAGCCCTGCATGAAATGCCCGAGCCTGTCGAAATGATTTCGCTGCAGCGAAAAAGCTTCTTTGAGCCAGTCGAAGAGAGGCATATGGGCGTATGTGTACTTTGCCCCGAGGGCCAGCACCAGGAAAAGGGCGGCCATCAGGAGATAGGAAAGTCCGGTGAACGGCAGTGTCCGCCGCCATATGAGCAGAGTGGCCACTGCGATCCAGCCAAGCGCCAGCTCGAAAACCCATACCCAACGGTCTGCGGGTTTCCAGCCAGACCAGATAGTTGCCACGCAGACCACAATGAGCATCACTGCAAAGGGGGATGTGAACCTGCCTTTATCCATTGAGAAGCTGCAGTGACTTCCTGATGAGGTTTTCGCTGGAGCATTCCTTCTCCTCAAGGCCGGCAGCGAGTTCGGCAACAGTCTTCTGCGCCTTGTCTCGCTTGAAGCCGAGCTGTTCGAGCGCAAGCACGGCCATCTCCACCTCTTTTGCTTTTTCATCAGGAATTTTTGAGAGCCCTGCCACCGGAGAAATAGAGCCAACCTTGTCGCGAAGTTCTATTATCAGGCGTTCTGCACTTTTTGGCCCAATCCCGCTGATTCGCTTCAGGGACTTGATGTCGCCTTGCGCAATGGCATTGCAAATGCCTGAGACAGGCATGCTGCTGAGCACGTTGAGCGCAGTCTTTGGCCCGACGCCGTTTACTGCGATAAGGAACCCGAAGAGCTGCTTTTCCTCTGTGGTCGCAAAGCCGTAGAGATGCATGGCGTCTTCGCGCACGTTGAGGTAGGTCAAGAGGCTTAGCTCATTCCCCGGAAGGGGCAGCTTGTCATAGGTGCTCATTGGTATGAATAGGCGGTAGCCAACGCCATGCACATCCACGATTATTTCCGTGAGGCCCGTCTCAACGAGCTTTCCGCTTATTCTTGCAATCATACCGATGTCTACCTTATCGTTCGTTTAAAGGGTTATTTGATAAGTCGCAGTGAGAATGGGTAACGGTATTTCTGCCCTTCGTTCGCCTTCATGGCGGCTATGATAGGCATTACAATATTGATGATGGCCAGCACGGGCAGGAGAATGAATCCAATCAGCAGGAAGGCCAGGATGACACATACAAGAGCAGCTATGGAAATGGCTATCTGGAAGTTCAGGGACTCTTTTCCCTGATCATCGACAAGCGGATATTCCTCCTTTTTGATCAGCCAGATCACCAGCGGGGCAATTACATTTCCAAACGGGAACAAAAAGCCGGCAAATGCGCCGATATGGCAAAGCATTGCCCAGGTGCGTTCATCTTTGTTGGCGGCTTGAGGTGTCCCTGTTTCAGGTGCTTGGTTTTCCATTTTTTCTCCTTGGTTTGTCTTTTGGTTATGCCGTTTGAGGCAATATTTCCATTGAAATATCAATCGATTTGACCGAATGAGTCAGGGCTCCTACCGAAATGAAATCCACGCCAAGCGCGGAAATTGAAGGAACCCTCTCAAGCGTGATCCCTCCGCTTGCTTCGAGCTTGGCGCGGCCCGCGACTATTCTGACGGCTTCACTCATCGTGGCATTATCCATGTTGTCCAGCAGGATGTAGTCAGCACCGGCGGCAAGGCCTTCGCGGACATCGTCAAGCGTGTCCGCCTCGACTTCGACCTCAAGGTCCGGGTAGGAGCCGCGAGCCCTTTCCACGGAGCGCCTTATTCCGTCCGTTCCTTCAAAGCCTGCGAGTTCGCGGTGATTATCTTTTATCATAATGCGGTCGTAAAGGCCGATCCTGTGATTTCCGGCGCCTCCGGCGGCCACTGCATACTTTTCAAGATTGCGCCATCCCGGAGTGGTCTTGCGCGTGTCGAGTATTATTGCCTTTCCTCCTTTTTGCGCGGCTTCGCTGTAGAGTCTTGCCATGGTCGCCACGCCACAGAGCCTCTGCAGAAAATTGAGGCTGGTCCGCTCGGCCGTGAGGAGTGTTCGCGCGGGGCCGGAGACCTCGGCAAGAAAACCGCCTGCCAGGACAAAATCGCCATCCTCTGCCAGGGGCTTCCACAATATGCGGGAATCAAGCGCCATAAAAACCCGGCGGGCAAGCTCGATTCCCGCACAGACGCAATTTTCCCTGGAGACGAAACGTGCGGCTGCAACAGTGGTTTCGGGAATTACGGAGATACTTGTCGTATCGCCGCGTCCGCACAAATCCTCCTCCAGGGCCAGGCGTATGAGCGTATCAGCTCTTTGCCAGTCTATCTTGGGCAGTTCCTTTTTCATCTGGACAATGACCTGCTTTGAAATTTAAAAACTTGCCTTTACGGAAAGCGGTTTTATTCCGGTGGCGCGTCCCGTGATATGATCATAGGAGATGACGGCAGCATCAAGGCGGATTCCCTCCTCGACGACCGGGAGCCTTGTAGGCATTCCCGTGCGGAATTTTCTGATCACTGCATTTACATCGCGCCCGAGTACCGAGTTCTGCGCCCCGACCATGCCCACATCGCTGATAAAGGCGGTGCCGCCAGGAAGGATGCAGGCGTCGGCGGTCTGGACGTGCGTGTGCGTGCCGAGCACCGCCGTGACCTTGCCGTCGAGAAAGTGAGCCATTCCGGCCTTTTCGCTGGTGGCCTCCGCGTGGAGGTCCACAATGATTGTCGTGACAGTCTTTGGTATCAATGCGAGAATTTTCTCGACCGTTTCAAAGGGGCAGCTTGCACTCTCCTTCATGAATACTTTGCCGAGAAGGTTTATCACTGCCAATTCCCCCCCTGCGGGGTTGCGGAAGACGTCCCAGCCCCGTCCTGGCTGCAATGAGCTGAGGTTGGCGGGGCGGAGAACGTTTTTAAAGCGGACGATATCCTTGTCGAAGTCCTTCTGGTCCCATACATGGTCGCCGGTGGTGATCACATGGACATGGTCCTCGATTTCCTTGATGCAGGCGGCGGTCAGCCCGGTCCCGCCCGCCATGTTTTCCGCGTTGGCTATGCAGAAGCTGCAATTGTGCTCGCGGCGGAGGTTAGGGACAATTTCCGCGACAGCGCGGCGCCCTCCCTTGCCAACGATATCACCTACAAAAAGAAGATTCATGAAATCCTTTCTCAGGGTGCAAGTTCTCTGCGTTCTTCGAGAAGGCGGATGACCTCGTCCCTTTTGAGCGGCTTGTTCCCGATGCTGCGCGAATGGACTGCGGCAAGAATCGTCCCCAGATACATGCTTTGCACCTCGTTGCCTCCTCCCGCCTTGGAGAGCAGGGTTCCGGCAAGAAATGCCTCTCCGCAGCCCCTCTTGTCTCCCCTCCTCAAAAGAAGACTGGGAATGTGGGCGCTTTCCATGTTTTCAACGCCTTTTTTGGGAGGGCGCCTGAAATAGAGGGCGCTCCCGTCGGCCAAGGTCAGATACAGCTCTTTTACTGAGCTTTGCGAATAGAAACGGTCCACAAGAACGGAGATGCCGCTTTCGTAGTCATGCATGCAGGAACGCAATTCCATTTCCGTTGCATTGAAGTAATCGGACTCATAGAATTTTTCAAGCTGTGTGCGCAGGGTCATGGAAATATCCGACGCAAGCGGAATACCCTTTGCTTGGGCCGTGGCTATCATGTCCGCTACAAGGTCCTCCGGCAGGAGGCCGTAGCCAAAATCAGAAAGCACCACGCAGTCCGGCGAATTTTTCAGTTCCTTCTTGAACTGTTTGAGTATCTGACTGCGCAGGCTGGAATCCAAGGGTCTGTGGCGTCCGTTTTCAAGTTCAAGCACTTGATGAAAATCCACAAAATAGTGAGAGCGAACTATGATGGGCCTGTGCTTATCCTCAATATTTGACAATGAAATTCCGCTTTCATTCAGGGTGTAGTGAAAATAGCCGGAACCCTCGCTGTTCATGTCAACCGAACTGAGGAAAGTCACGTTCGCGCCCAGGGCCGCAAGATGCAGAGCCAGCGTTCCGGCCCCTCCTACAAACTGGACACGGTGCTTCAGCGAGATTGAGAGCACGGGGGACTCCTGCGCTATTCCGAGCCCGTCACAGTACTTGTATTCGTCAAGAAGAGACTCTCCCACAATGAGGAATTTACGCTTGGGAGCCTCTTCAAGTATCTTCGTAAGGATAGACTTCTTTATATCGTAGCGTTTGCAGATGAATTGGAGCTTTTCAGATTCCGCGGTGTTCAGGTCGTGATCGCGGATCAGCTCAGTGCTTGAAAAAATGACCTCACCTGACGAATAGACCACGCGCCCGCCAAGTTTTTCAACGAGGTTCTTCTCCTTCAGGAAACGCGAATCCCGGGAGACGGCATATTCTCCGCCTTTTACATAAATATCGGGCTTTATTACCTCAATGGGTTCGGTTCCTGTTTCCCCGGGAGCCACTACGACCATGTTGACGCATTCGATGGCAGCAAGGTTCTCTGCTCTTAGCTCCTGCGGCACGTAAGGGCGGCTGCTGCCCTTCTGGACGCAGACATCCGGCGTGATGGAAACTACCAGGAAAGTCCCTTGCTCCCTGGCAAACTTTAGGTGCCGGATATGCCCGGGATGCACTATATCAAAACAGCCGTGGCAGAGGACTACTGTGGTGTTTTTCTTTGTATTGCGCAAGGCTTCTATCTGCTCCTGCGCCTTCTCAAAAGCTATGATTTTCTTTTCCATGAGCCTCCCCATTCTGTGGAAAGGAATATATTGGCGCTTCACTCACTCTGCAAATGTCCCTTGCACAAGGTTGATTAGAGATCCTTTCAGCAGTATCTTTAGCTGATACCCCTTAACAAGAGCAGAAGTTCCACCTGATGACGGATCAGAATACGAGCATAAAAGACAAGGCAAAAGCCATTTTTTGGTTTCTGCTGCGGCTTGGGATTGCGGCAGGGATCATAGCCTATCTCCTCAGCAGTTATCAGGGAAATCTCCTTGAAAGCCTAGGGCATTTCAATCCCGTCTGGATATTGCTTGCCCTTTGTTGCTATGCCTCGCAGATTTGCTTTGGCGCATGGCGCTGGCTTTTGCTCCTCCGCGTCCAGGGTATCCAGCTGAGCTTTTTCGAGGCGCTATCCCTGACAATGCAGGGAATCTTCTTTTCCTTGGTCATACCCGGCGGGGCTGTTGGCGGGGACCTGGCAAAAATCAGTTTTCTGGCTTCGCGGACGCCTCCTGGACAGAAGATCGAGGGAGCCTTCACTATTTTCATGGACCGCTTTACCGGGATGCTTGGTCTCTTTGCTGTGGCGCTTGCCGTCCCCCTTTTCGCAGGGCAGGTGCTCAAGAATGTCAACGGAGTCATGGAACTAGCTCTTTATGCACTTGTGTTGGCGGCCCTCGGCGGCTTTGGCGCAGGAGTGGTCTTCCTCTTTCACAAACAGTTTGAAAACCTCCCTCCCTTCGCCTGGTGCCTGGACTTGGCAGATAAGCATATGCACGGTGCGCTCCGGCGCATCTTCGCCACGCTCGACCTCTATAAAAATTCATGGAAAACAGTCCTTTTCTGCATCGCTGGCAGCGTGATCCTCGTCCACCTCAACATTGCCGTGGCCGTCTATTGCCTTGCGCGTGGAGACGGGGCGCGGGAAGCCACCCTCTCAAACGTGGTAGCCACCGTTACCATTGGCAACACGGCAGGAGCCATTCCCATCACCCCTTCGGGTATCGGTGCGCGCGATGCCGTGATAAACTCCATGCTCAAGGCCTCGGGCCTGCCGGAAGACAAGGCCCTGGAAATCCCGCTCCTCAATACCGCCATAATACTTGCCTACAGCATGCTCGGCGGCCTCTTCTTTGTGCTCGACTCCATGAGGAAAAAACCTTTCCAAAAAGAAATACCAGCCCCTTAAAAAAACAAGCATTGACACGCTGCCTTTAAAAAAATTTGCAATTTTTCCGAATACCTACTTGCCTTTTGTGGACTACATGCGTAATCTTAACGGGCATCAGGATTACGCTTGTAGTCTTTATCTTGCAACAAAGGAGGATTGTTTTATGAAGGAGATGCCCAAGATTTCCGAGGCTGAATGGGAGGTTATGACAGTGCTTTGGAAACGCCAGCCAATGGCAGCCCATGAGATAATCAAGGAGCTTCCGGCAAAGAAATGGCATCCCAAGACGGTCAAGACTCTTATAGCGCGCTTGGTTAAGAAAGGTGCCGTCAGTTTCAAAAACGAGGGCAGAACCTATCTTTATCGTCCTATGATCAAGGAAAAAGACTGTGTCATTGATGAGAGCCAGTCTTTTTTGAACCGTCTTTTCGGCGGAGCCCTTGCGCCAATGGTCGCACAATTCGTCGAGAATAAAAAACTCTCTGAAGAAGAGATCAGGGAGCTTGAGCGCATCCTTCGCCAAAGTGCGAGTTCAAAAAAGGAGGACTGAGCTATGTTTGCCATTTTTTCGCAGATGACCCTCTTTGGTGACTGGCTGCTTTACAGTTCGTTCCGGGCTTCGCTTCTCGTGCTTCTCATATTGGCGGCCCGCTGGATTTTCTGGAATCACATGTCTCCGCTGTGGAGACATGCGCTATGGATGCTGCTGATAGTCCAGATGCTGCTTCCCTGGACACCGGGCTCGATGCTGAGCATGGACAATTTGTGGACTTTGACCAAGAAGGTTCCAGCAAGCTCGATGCAGGTTTCCGACATAAAGCCGTTGCCAACGGTTATGCAGTTCGAAACTCCAATTCTTGCCGATGCCCCAATCTCATTTCCCAGCAACATTGACTGGCGACTTGCGACACTGCTCACGATATGGAGCTTGGTCGCGCTTGGGATTGCCAGCCGTATCCTCTATATGAACCACCGGACGACCGCCTTGCTTAAGAGGAGACGCTTAATTACAGACACCACCCTTCTGGAACTGCTTGAAGACTGCAAGGAGAAAATGAATGTTCACCTTCCAATCGGACTTGTCTCGGCTCCAGGGGTCGAAACTCCAATGGTCGTTGGTTTTATCAGACCGCTTTTGGCGTTGCCCGAGAGGGTCCTGACGGAATTCTCCATGGACGAGATACGCCATATCATGCTTCACGAACTCAGCCATGTGAAGAGATGCGATATCGCCATGAATTGGTTGACGGCCATTCTTCAGACGCTTCACTGGTTCAATCCCTTTGTCTGGATCGCCTTCAAACTGATGCGCTCGGACAGGGAGCAGGCTTGTGACATGATGGCGGTCAAACGCGAGGGATATCAGGAAAATATCCGTTACGGGCAGACGATCATAAAACTTCTCACCGGATTTAAACAGCCACGATTTCTCCCCGAGATAGCGGGCATAATGGAGGATAAGGAACAAATGAAGACCCGAATCGCATTGATCGGACAACTCGGTAAGAATCTCAGGCACTCAAGCATCCTGGCGACAGCCATCCTGGTGACGCTGGCAGCGACATCGCTGACAAGCGCACAAACCGCCGACAAGAAGAAAGAAACAGACCCGCAGGCCACTGCAAAGAAAGGGGAGGACGCCAACGACAAGCAGGCAAACAAGCTTGAAACGGCCAGCAATAATCCGATGATCAAAAAACTCAATAGTATCATCATTGACCATGTTAATTTCGAAGATGCTTCGATTCAGGATGTAGTAGCGCTCCTCAATAAAAAATCAACCGAACTTGACCCTGAAAAAAAGGGTGCAAATATCATTCTTAAACTGGACCCGAAAGAAACTCTCTCGCTGACAATGGAAATGGAGGATGTCCCTCTTTTCTCAATAATTAAATATATAACAAAATCGGCCGGCCTAAGATACCAGATTTCAGACAATGCTGTGCTTATTTCGAAAAAGGAATCCAAGCAGCCGGTTCCGACATCTGAGCAGGGCAAGATTAAGGAATACTCGTATAAGGCGGGAAAGATTCCCGCCTATATGGCATAGAAAGGGGAATAACATGGGAATACTGCAAAAATCAGCATTCGCTATCCTCCTACTGTTTCTCATAGGGACGAGTGCCTTTGCGAAGCTTATGGAGGCGAATGGGCTAAGTGTAATTTTTGAGGTGCCAGATGATTTTACAGCTCTGACGGAAAAGGAGATTTCCAAATACCTCCATGAGAATTATGCTCCAGGTTCTCCGATTCCTGATTCCATTGGCAATGCGAGCAGGGAAATCATCATAACATATTGGACCTATGTTTCTGATGATTCCCAGCACAAAGTCAGCTTAAAAAAGGAGAAAAAAGACATAGAGGCCAGCCTGAAAAAAAGATTTAGGTTCAAGACAACTTAAGTTGAAACAAAAGCAACCTAAGGTATTGTCTTGTA
>Ga0154565_1175_pt4 | contig 15496 bp, 15 predicted proteins | sample RifGroF2_FD_105708 | JGI IMG/M metagenome (GOLD analysis project Ga0154565, IMG submission 105708) | Lentisphaerae bacterium GWF2_52_8 | reverse complement strand
CGCCGCAAGCCATCCCAAAAAGCTTTTCTTTCCCGTCATTGCACTTCTCCCTGATTTGCTTATCAGTATTTTAGACCCCAATACGTAAAATACACTTGCTAGTTCTTGAGACAGAGCCCGATAAGTTCGTCGATGTTCGCCGTGGCCAGACACTCAACGGTATCCGCAGCACCGTAATAGATCTTCACTTCACCACTGTCTTCGAGTATCATCCCGCCGGGGAATATGACGTTGTTCCTGAGCCCCCCCGAAACTTCGTAGGAAAGTTCCGGCGCCAGGAGAGGCTCTTTGCTCATGCCGATAATCTTGCGCGGATCATTGAGATCGAGCAGCATGATACCAGCTGTGTAACGCTTCTGCCATTTCTTTTCCCAGCCATTCTTGCCTCGCTCGGGATCGAAGTCAACGGCGTGAAAAGTGGTGAGCCAGCCCTTGGATGTCCGGACGGGTGGAGCAGCGGGACCGAGCTTGTTGTTGGAAAAAGGCACTTCTTCAACTCCGAGAAGCAGCGTGTGCTCGCCCCATATGCAAAGGTCCTGCGATGAGGAAAGCCATATGTCGAACTTGTCGCGGCCGTGACTGTAGACGGGCATCGGGCGTTCAAGGCGGACGTACTTGCCCCCGACGCGCTCAGGGAAGACAACCATGTTCCGGTTGTCCGGAGTAGTTATGCAGGTGACCTTAAAGTGCTCGAAGTCCTCAGTCACGGCGATGCCTCCGTGGATCCCGTGCGGCGTTTCAAGGGCGAAGCAGATCACGCAGCGGCCCTCGACAACCGTGATGCGCGGGTCGTAGACGAAGAGCAGCTCCTTGGAGACGTCCCGATAGGGGAAATGCTCCTTTGCCGCCTCAAAGATGCCCTTCTCGACATTCAGCTGCTTCGCCGAAGCCTCCCAGCTCACGCCGTCCTTGCTGTAGGCCAGGCCAAGGTAGAGCCCCGTCGAACTGTGCGGGTCGGGGTGCTCGGCTCCCGGAGGGGGAGTCTTGAATACGTTGTTCCTGTAGAGCATCACGTAGCGCCCCTGGTACTTTGCCACGCCGGCGTTGAAGATCAGCGTGGCCGGACCTGGAATGTCTTTGGCCGATAATACAGGATTGCCCTCGTAACGCTTTATAACTGGACTGGATTTCAACTCACCGATTACGGGTCTCATAATGACTTTCTTGCCTGATGCTTCCGCGAGGCGTTTAAATATTGCCCCGCCATGTGAAATAGTTTCATATAATAATAAACTATTTCAGCGGTCTTGTCAATAGAGCCAGGGGCTTTCAGCAAAAAATCAATGAAAAAACTGAATCGCACTGGCGCGTAGGGTATTCTGAAGACTATGGAAAGAGCTTAGCTGGCCCAGATGCTTTTGACAGATTGCCTGGAGTTGATCTTGCATTTCAACATCTTGACCGATTTGGGCTGTGAGGGATTTTTTATAAGACTCATCAGGCTGCTCATTATTTCCGAGGCCATAAGCTCGACGGGTTGATGAATCGTAGTGTGAGGCGGCGTCAGCCACTTTGAAAAATCCGGCTGCTCAAAGCTGATCAAAGATAGTTCGTCGGGGACTTTTATATCCAGAAGATTGAGTGCATACGCGGTCTCCGGGACTATCCCTTCGCCACAGACGATAACGGCCGTAGCGTCGGTTCTCCGCAGCTTAACAAGCACTTCCGTCATCGAGTTGTTGTTGTCAGCGTAGCAAAGTTCTGCCATTTCCGGGAGGCCAAGGCGTCTCATCGCAATGAGGTAGCCACGCTGGCGTTCACGCGCACCCCAGTTTTCCATTCCGTCATGAACCATGACGATCCTTCTGTGTCCCAGCGCATGTAGCTGTTCCACAGCCTCCTCTATCTGCTTGCAGTGGTCGAAACAAATGGCGTGCGCATACTCGCTTTCCTGATTGACGGCTATCAGCGGGATATTGAGGGAGGCTAGGCTCTCATGGTATTTTGCCACGCTGTCCTGGCCCGCAAGGATCACTGCGGCCTTGGTGTAACTCTGGAGGATACGGTCAATGCCATCGAACCCCATTATTTTGATCCCGTAGCCGGAATGGACGATCTCCCGCAAGAGATGAATTGTCAGCATGGAATAGAACTCAAACTGACAAGAGGACATGGATGAGTTGGTTATTATGCAGATGCAGTCGTGTGTTGCCAGTTGCTGGGGCGAATAATTCAAGGCTTTCGCCACACTCAATACCTTCTCCTTGATAGCTTGGCCCACAGGAGCCTTTCCCGTAAAAACGCGAGAAACAGTAGCCTTCGAAACGCCGCACTTGGATGCGATGGTATTAATGTCTGCCCTCATAGTTAAGCCCCTATAATTTTAATATCTTGCCATGTGAAAAAGTTTCATTCAATTATAGATGATTTTCATGAAATTGTCAATCCCAAACTTCAACTTCCCGCAAAACATCATGAGTACCAGGCAAATATAATACACACATTCCTTCAATGAAATCAATTGCAGCCCAACAAGAAACACCTTTATTTTTCCTGTAACACAAAAAAATGGCATTGACAAAGCTTAAGAAATAGCTTATCATTACCATGAAACCTTTTCATAAATTATGGCACTATCCTTAAATTATTGGAGTCATTAATGGAAAAGAGACTTATCGGAGAACTGAAATCCAGTCCAGTCATTAAGCGCTGCCCGGCTAACCCGATACTCACGGCGGCAAACGTTCCGGCACCGGCTTCGCTTATCTTCAATGCCGGAATAGTAAAGTATCAGGGGCGTTACGTGATGCTCTTCAGAAACGACTGCTTTCATCCGGAAACTCGTGCCTTTCAGTGCATAAGACTCGGCATGGCCTACAGCAAGGATGGCATAGCATGGGAAGTGCAGAAGAATCTCCAGGCCATCGAGAAACCGCTTATGGAGGCTGCAGCTCGCCACTATCTCTATCGCGATGTCTCAAAGGAACTCTTGCGCGCCTACGACCCTCGCCTCACCGTCATCGACGGACGCGTCATCATCTGCTTCGCGCTCGACACGCTTCACGGCCTACGCGGAGGCATCGCGACAACCGAGGACTTCGAGCACTTTGATGTCACCTGCCTGACCACCCCGGACAACCGCAATATGGTGGTTTTCCCTGAGCGAGTCGGGGGCAAGTACATCCGTCTCGAACGCCCGATGCCCGTCTACAGTCACGGGCGCGACAAGTTCGACATATGGCTCTCTTCATCGTCCGATCTCCGCAGTTGGGGTGAGCCTGCGCTAGTCCTTGGCATGGAAGAGGTGCCTTTCGCCAACGACAAACTCGGTCCCGCAGCTCCACCCGTCCGCACATCCAAGGGCTGGCTCACCACCTTCCACGCGGTAGATCGCGATGACTTGCGCGGCAAAAATGGCTGGGAAGCAAAGTGGCAGAAACGCTACACCGCAGGCATCATGCTGCTAGACCTCAATGATCCCCGAAAAGTCATTGGCTTCCACAAGGAACCGCTTCTCGCGCCGGAGGCTCCCTACGAGATCGCTGACGGCTATCGCAACCACGTCATCTTCCCCGGAGGAATGATCCTTGAAGACAATGGCGAGGTCAAGATCTATTATGGAGCCGCCGACACAGTTGAATGCCTCGCCACGGCACACGTTGATGACCTGCTCGACCTTTGCCTAAATAAATCTCAAAGGAGCCATGAGAGAAGCTGAACTGCACGTATTGAAACCCCGTGAAGGGGTTAACCAGGCAATGAACCTATGATTACAAACACAGCCAGGATAACTTGAAATTCCTTCGCGAACATAATCGTACTATCTGGAGTTATGAGTGTTCAACTAATACCGATTCGCTTTCAATTATAGACCATCCAGTCAAATGAAGACAGGGATTTGATAGTGGCTTTATCGCGGGAGCACTCGGCGAGCGAGGAGCAGAGCTGGTCTTCGAGTTCGTCCATGTCGTTCCAGAAATGGTTGGAGGTGTACTTCTCTCTGAGGTGTTCCCAGAAGTGCTCGACAGGGTTAAGTTCGGGGCTGTAAGGAGGCTGATGCTTGATGAGTATCGAAGGGAAACTCTTCAGCTCCTTGCCTGTGTGCCAGGCGGCCGTAACGTTCCAAAACTCCTCTTTCTCGCAAAAAATTCCCCGTTCCGGTCGGAAATACAAACTACAACTCTCTCTTTGATCTTGAACTGGAGCGGATAATCGGCATTGTTTAGTCCGGATTTGTTGGGCAAGATTTTCCAGTGTTTGCCGGTCGGGCATTGTTCCTTGCGTCTGCCAGTTTTTTCGTGCGTCGCGGATAGCGTTATGTAATTCCGGCCACGCTTGCGATTCATCCTCGGCTTCGTGGAGATGTTCTATGACGCACAGGCGATAGGCGTAGCCGTCGTTTGTCTCAGTAGGCCGCGCCGAGATGCTTCTCTACGCAGACATGAGGGGATTGTTGAGGTTGAGGTAGTTTTGCTTCCGCAGCTGCATGGTTTCTTCACTGCATCTGAATAAGCACTTAAATCGTCTGGAAGTAAATGAAGTCGCTAGCTTCTATGGGCGTTCGTCTAGCGAATATGAGGGGTGGTTGCGGGATGGTTTGCTTAAGTATTGGGACAAAAAGAAAGCCCTCGGATGGCTCAGGACCAGAGGGCTACAATTGCCCAAGATGCTGCGGTCATCGGAAGGCTTATCATTTGCAAGTATACCAGAACGCGGAGACTTTGTCAAGAGTGATAGCGTCAAAAACCTTGACACAAGATCCGTTATAGCGCATGACGACACACCAAGCAAATCAATATCTTCTATCCGGCATTTGTCGAAGACGAAGATGGCCAAAGAGCGCGAAAAGTTAACATTTACTAACGTGGTTTCGTGCCATCACGGGATGCAAAAACCACGAGGTTAGTAGAGTCAACAGATTGTAGTTGCTTCGGGGCATGATACCCACACATTTTGTTTAGTTCTTGAATTGCTTTTATCCTGTCTGGTGGCTCTTTACTTTCGTCACGCGCGATAGTCGAAAGGACAAGGCCGGCTTCTCGGCGAGTCCATAAAATCTTTTCGGCAATCTCTTCTTTAAGATAAGTCAGCCGATCTGCGACTTCTCTGATTTTGCATAGCCTTGCTGCCGCTGCTGCCGCGATGTTTTTCTGCTTAATCCCATACAACTCCTTGTAGGCTTCCGATTGTATGGTTCCATCTGCAACTTTTCGGCAAAACGCTTCTCGACGGCCATTTTTCAATGAGGTATTTCCATTTTTCATTACGTATCCCTTTATTTTTATCGCTCTTATAGATTCCGTTTGTCGTAAGTTTTTAGCTGTTGTGATGCCTTTGATCATTCGTATTCACTCAGCAAGCCCACCACCTTCCACCCTAGCCACCCTAGACTTATAACTTTCTGGAAAATTGTACCTTTTTCAGGGTAATTATGTGGCTAGGGGTGCTTGGGTGAAGGGTGCGGTGTTTAGCGACACTTGATAGAATTTAGCCAATTTCCAGTTTCCGCAATCGTTTTTTTGTTCGCGTTCAATGCGGTCTATTTTGTAAGAGTCAATCTCTAAGGTTTGAGATTCCCCGAAGGCTTTGGCGCAAAGAACACCAATTCTCTTTCGTCGTGAATCCTCATCGTCGGCCTTGAGCCCGGGAATCTCTATTGCGTGATCTTCACAGAGTTCCCCAAGGTGTGAGGCTGAAAGCTCGACTCCTAAGCGGTTTTCTTCCTCAATCGCCAGGGCTATTGCCCGCAAGAATGTAAGCTCCGGCTTGCTGACACGTTGCTGTGCTGCCTCGTGCCCCTCCATTAGGGGAGCTTCGCTTAAGATGTTTTGGACGATCCAATCCAAAGCCCCGCACCATTCCCGGAAGTCGTGCCGCGTCTCCGCTGTTGAAGGTCTGCCTTGGCGCACCCATTCGCGGATAACCTCAAATACTGCCCCTAGATAGTAAGACTGCCGGGCTGTCAAGTGCCGCAACAAGTCCCCTTCAGGGTACATCTTGAAGATAGTTCCTATTTTTTTGCGAATCCTGACAATACTTGCGCGGTTGACTAAATCCCTTGTGGATTCCGCCCCATTGCTGGTCAGAAAGAAAATGAAGTGTGGGGCGAAAACATGAATTTCGCCTTTATGAGGAACACGTGCTGGAATACTTCCGCCAGCAGTGAGTACCATTTCAAGGAACTGGGAATCTAGCTTGCCCCGAAAATTGTCGAGCTGAATAAAAGGCCTCCCGTCAATCATCGCCTGAGATATGCTCTCGTCAACTCCGCCGACGCCTCCATCTTTTTTGGCGATAGTTGCGCAGGATTCCCGATAAAGTGCAAAGACCAGCTTTTGCCGATAGGTCTTGCCGCTCTGTGAAGCGTTGGCCTCCGCGATATCAATGGGAATATGCCCTTTGAGCCATCCACCGGCCTTGAGCGCCGGGGTTATAAAACTTGCAAGCGCCCGGCTCCTGTCTCCAAGGGAAACAAAGTCGAACTCTGAAATAATTTCCTTGAGAGATTGGACGGCTTCTTCGATCTGCATTTCTTGAGGAACATATCCGCCAGTTATAATGATTCCGTTATTTGCCGTATGATACCCTTTTGAAAGTACCGTTGCTTGCCCTGCAATCTCCGCAATCACAGGGCAGGAATGCAATCCTTTAACTTGTGGCAAGCGTAAATTTTCATCGCAAGCAAGAAGTTTTCCTGCTATCTCAAGAGAGCAGTTAATGGGCTTCAATTCCGGCTCTCCATCGCGTCCAGCTCGAAAAGCAAAAGGCCTTCCATACTTCTCAATCAAGCTGCAAAACAATTCTCCTGAAACAATATCCAGTCTAAGGCGGCCTTGCTCATCCTCCACAAGGCGCATGATTTTCCCGCCTCGCAGGAAAAGCTCTTGCGCTGGCGCGATCCGCTCAAAAAGGACCTTTGCAGATTCGGAAATAGTCCAGCCCGAGTTGCTTGGCAAGACAATCATCTTTGCCAGTTCCTCAGCGTTAGGCGCTGTCTCTTTCGCCTGCACCTTGCATTCCGGCGGAGTCACCGAGTCCATTACATTAAAAACTGCCTCATTCATCGCGCGGCCCTCGCTTTCGGGTTCAAGTAAAGGAGCCGCTGCCAGCGTCCTTTTTCTTTTCGGAAGTGTCCCGGCAGTCTTGAAAGTCTTGACTCATTCCTACAAGCCCGATCACAGCCCATCGGAATTAAATATTGCTCGAAGAGCTTCCGCTCAACTTGCGATTCCCATTCGGCCCGATCCACGCAAGCTACCGCAATCCACGCATGAAGGCTCTTGCCGCCGCTGTCGACTATCGCGCCGATAGGCAAGCCCTTGTCGAGCATCGCCACCCAAAAAGCAATTTGATCCAGACGACTCGCGCTATCCATTTCCGCAACAGTGAAGGCGAAGTTGGCAACGCAATTGTCCCCGCGCCTGGTCTCTTTTCCGTCTTTGGTCTGTCCGACCTGGCCCGTCAAGGGATTCGGAATTATGAGTGGAAAATCTGCAAGCGTTTTATTTTGGAGCCATTCTTCAACCGTGCGAACAGTCTGCCCGTAGGTGTCCCCGATGAAAAGGTACTCATCTGGCCTGTAGAGCTGACTTAGTAGCTCGTAAGCGTCACGAGGTCCAGCTGTCCAATCTATCCGAATCGGAGAGCGCTCCCAAACTTCAAGCTCGTCCGCCGCATCCTTGTACTTCTCGACAATCTTCTCGAAGGCGTCCTGCGTTACCGCTGCCTTGGGCTTTGGTGGAATCTTGAAGCTCACCGCTTGTCCGTGGTGTTCCTTGAAAGCCTTGCAAACCGCTTGCCTGATTTCGTTGTCAGATACCCGGCGCCCGCCTTGAGGTATTGCACGCCTGATCTTCTCGAAGGCCTCGATTTCAGGAAGCCCGGCTAGCGCCGCAAGATTCGCTGTGCCCAATAGTGCCGTATGACATCCACCACCGCCAGGAACCGGGATTATTTCTAGCGACCGCTTAAATTTTTGCAAAATATTTTCTCTCGGCCTCATACGACACCCCCTACGACAAATCTTTGAATCTCTGAAAGCTTGTAGCCGACGCGACCACCGACACGACGGCCGTCTCCGCGTGTGTGTGGCTTGAATATTACGATCTTGGATATCAAGCCCCGGCTTGCCATCGCATCAAGCGATTTTCGGCATATATTCAGCATTTCGGCTGCCGCTACGGGTGAAAGAAGCCTGTCCGGTTGCTGTTGTCTCTTGGAGTGTCCCTTGGACCCTTTGAAATGATTTTGTAGTGCTGTCCTCAAATCATCTTCGGTCAAGCTGGGAATGTGTTGTTTTAGGGTTAAGGTTGCGATCTGGAGAGCTGTTGTTGGGACTGTTTGTTTACTCATTACACAGCCCTCCGCTCTGACAAAAGCTATCTTGCGGATGGGGTGGAGTACGTGATGCGGCTAGATTGGGAACAAAGTCCCCTGACACATAAAGAAGGATAGGCATAATGAGCCTCCTGTTTATTTTGGCCTTCAGGAGGCTCTTGGTTTATTTGTAGTCTACGTGAAAAACACTTCCACGTCTCAATCTACTGGCAAATTTTTTGCATTGAACTGGGCAAACTGACTTACAGTACTGTGCCTTATTCGACTGCATAAACCCGCCGCTCTATAGAGCAATATGACATGGCAAAGAGAAATGCAAGCTAGGAATTAGGAATTATCAAAATATTTTGCTTTACTCCCATGAAGGCGTTCCAGTATGCTTTGGGGAGTGTAAGAGTTTGCGAATCTTCTGCAGTGTCTTTTCATCAGCTTGCTCGATGAGTTGTTTGACTTCATCTAGGAGAGGCGTCGATGCTGGGGGCAAAACAGGAGTGCCATGGGGAAGGGTCGCTATTGCTTGCCGGGCGCTTTCCTCTCCGACGTGGATATAATGCCGGGTCATTGCCGGGTTGCCGTGTCCGACTATGCTTTGGACTACTGGAAGGGGTACTCCGGCCTTGGCGCAAATGCTTACAAAGGTGTGTCGCAAGGAATGAAAGCCAAACTGGTTTACGGCAAGCTCACGTCCCTTGACGTTTGCGCTGGTTTTCATTCCGGCTTGTTCAAAAATCCATACAGCGTCTTTTTGTACTCCGCTAGGGGTGCTTTCATAGCGTTGGGCCACTTGGGGCAGGACAAACCCGCTATCGTCCTTCCAGTTTTGAGCGTTCAATAATTCCGCCTCAAGGGATGGATGGAGCGGGATAACTACGGTTCGACCTTTACGCTGCGTCTTTAGAGGCATAACAGAGAGAAGCCGCCGGGTCATGTTCATGCAATCCCAACGCAGGAGGGCACAATCTGCCAGACGTAGCCCTGTGAATATGCCAATATGAAACATTACCCGCATTTCATCCCGGTGCATCAAATTCAGTCCGGGCTTGTCAAAGACGGCAAGAAGGGCGCTTACCTGTTGCGTTGTCAATTCCTTGTGGCTATGTTCGACTTTTTGCCGTTTGGCTACATCCTCAACAGGGTTTTCGTCCAGCCCTCCCGGGGTCTTGAGTATTCGGAAAATCAGGTGCAGGGCTTGCCTGTGCCCATTGAATCCGGCGCTTGAGAGTTTCCGTCCGGCAAGGGTTGAGAAGTACGATTGCACTGTAGTTGCGTCCACCTCTGCCATTGCTTGGATGTTTGGCCGTTCTTTTTGCAGCCATACCGCGAACTGTTGCCAGAAGCAGGAATATTTCCGCAAGGTCTCTTTTCCGCTGTCCGGCCTTTGCGTCGAAGCAAGAAAAGCATCCCATGCGTTGGCAATACTGAGCCTTGACGATGAGATTATTTTTCTTGCCTGGGCTACATGGGTTATGATTTCCTCTTTACTCCTTGCGGCCTGGATTGACGGCGGAAAAAGCTCTTCCGCCGCTTTCACTGCCCGGTTGTAGTCTTTCTCATGGAGACTTGTTGCTTTCATCTTGCCATTGACGCAGGTTTGCAGGTAATAGTAATCACCGCGCCGGAAAATGGAGCCTGAGCCGTAGGAGCGTCTTCTTTTTGCCATGTTTACGCCTTATGGTTTCTTTCTATACCATATTTTACCATAAGACTTAAGACAATGCAAGCATTATACTGTAAATAATTAATAAAATGAGGCTAATAGCAGTTCATTCGTAATGAACAGGTCGTCGGTTCGATTCCGACCATTGGCTCCAATTTTCCAGCCTCAATTTAGCCTCAAAACAATCCTCTCCCTCTAACGGACTCCAAATGACTCAAAAGGATGCCTTGAATAGGCAATAGGCTATCAATAGGCTATCAAAGTAACCCTTTTGTAACCCTTTCGAGCATCCAAAGCACCTTTTTGAAGGCTTTGGCGGCCTTGGAAAGGGAAAAAATACGTTGAGGCTAAAATGAGGCTAGGAAATTGGAGCGAGCGATGGGGATCGAACCCACGACAGCCACGTTGGCAACGTGACGCTCTACCACTGAGCTACGCTCGCTTATTCGTGTTGCAGGAGACGTAATATGCTGCGATCTTCCGGAAATGCAAACAGACCACAAAAATTTTTGCGGCCTTTTAGAGGACTCCCTTTGTCGAGAGCACTCCTTGCACTCGTGAATCTTTGGACACCGCCTGGTCAAGGGCTTTTGCAAACGCCTTGAAGACCGCCTCAAAGACATGGTGCACTTCCTCGCCCTTGAGAAGCTGGATGTGCATGTTGATTCCGCCCTTCACGCAGAGCGCACGGAAAAACTCCTGGAAGAGGGCGGTATCTATGTCCTTGATGCGGGCAGCCGGAGGGCGGAGGTCGTAGACCAAGAAGGGACGGCCCGAAAGGTCAAGCGCGACAAGCGCCAATGATTCATCCATAGGAAGAAGGCAGGAACCATAGCGGCGAATGCCGGATTTATCGCCAAGCGCCATCGCAAGGGCCTCGCCAAGTGTAAGCCCGAGGTCTTCCATCGTGTGGTGGCAATCTATGTTGAGATCACCCTTCGCAGTGATTTCGAGGTCGAAGAAGCCATGTTTGGCAAAGAGCTCCAGCATGTGGTCGAGGAAGGGCAGGCCGGTGGAAACCGAGCTTGCGCCAGAGCCGTCAAGGCAGATAGAGACGCTGATATCGGTTTCCTTTGTCTTGCGCGCCAGCTTTGCCGAGCGGGGCGCGGCACTTTTTCCAGATACAGGACACATGCTCTTTTCTCCGACTTTTCGTTGCATATAAATACCCGTTGCGGAAAACCGCAAATATTCTTGACACTAATATAGCTGCTTGCGCGTGAAAAGCGACCCAGCGCCGGAGGGATGGAATGGATGCCGTTTGTTTTCGGGGTTGATTTTTAGCGAAATGGCTCTATGAATAATGTGCCGTATTTACAGAAATCGGAGAGGCGGCCAGACATGGTTCCAAAGAAAGTATTGTATCCCGGAAGTTTCGATCCCGTGACCAATGGACACCTTGACGTGATAGGGCGCGCGGCGCGGCTCTTTGACACGGTAATTGTGGCAATCGCCGGCAACGCCGAGAAAAACCCGCTCTTCAGTGCCGAAGAAAGGATAGCTTTGCTGCGCGAATCCTGCGCCGTCTGGCCGAACGTGCAGCTTGTCTCCTTCGAGGGCTTGCTGGTGAATGCCGTATCACAATTCGAAGCCAGCGCGGTGATCCGCGGATTGCGGGCGGTATCCGACTTTGAATATGAATTTCAGATGGCCCTCATGAATCGTGAACTGAACAACTCCTGCGAGACAATCTTCATGATGCCCAGCCCAAGTTATTCCTTTGTCAGTTCCAGGCTGATCAAGGAGATAGCATCCTGCAACGGAGACGTCTCGGCATTCGTTCCGCCAAAGGTTGCCAAGGAGTTATCGCTCAAATTCCATGGGGGAAAGCGATGATAAGAATCCTGGTGAAGCGCCTGACAGCGGAAGGAAGCGACTTTTCAGGAGAAGAGCGGCCGTCTTTCCTTGAACTTGAAGAGTCTCCGCTGCTTTTCTGCGAAGCTCCCGTCAAATATGAATTCCGCGCAAGCATTGTAGATGCCGGGGTGCTTGTCGAGGGGCAAATCAGCACGGTGTTGAAGGCTGTTTGCGACCGCTGCCTCGCTCCACTTTCAAGCCCGCTCTCGAACAAGCTTTGCCACTACTATGAAAAAGTCACGGAGGACGAGCTCGACATTTCTTCCGAGCTCCGCGAAGATCTGCTGATAAACATACCCTACAGGTTCCTTTGCAGCAAGGACTGTCCCGGACTCTGCCAGCAATGCGGGAGCAATCTCAAAGAGGGGGCCTGCAAATGCGCAAGCGGCAAGGAAAGCGAAAACGGAAAGACTGGGAGGCCTCCAACTGCAAAAAGCAATAATATTTGGGATGCCCTTGACGGGTTGAAGGGTTGATTTTTTATTTTTCCGGGCTACATTTTCCGACTTGTGCTATAAAAATTCAACCACTTTAGGAGAAAAACCATGGCTGTTCCGAAAAGAAAAAAATCGAAAATGAAGAAGCGCATGAACAAGGCTCCAAAGCGCTATGAGGGCGTTCAGCTCACATATTGCCAGACTTGTGGCGCGCCCGCTCCGTCGCACACGGTCTGCAAGGCCTGTGGCAATTACAAGGGCAAACAGATAATCACCGTCTCCTGATAAGGCAAGAAGCCCATGAGGATAGCGGTTGATGCCATGGGGGGCGACTATGCCCCGGCTGTAGTCATAGAGGGCGTGGCTCACGCGCTTCGTGATTTTACAGATGTCGAGGTTGTCCTGGTCGGACACATCGAAAAGATATCCCATTACCTCGAAAAATTCGAGCTATCCGGACACCGCCGCCTTGAGACTGTCCATGCCGATGAGGTCGTGGAGATGTCGGAGCCATCCACTTCTGCAATCCGCGGCAAGAAGAACTCTTCGATCACGATCGCGGCCGGGGTGGTCAACGATGGGAAAGCCGATGCGATTGTCAGCGCAGGCCATACAGGTGCCGCGGTTGCCGCCACAAAGATCCGCATCCGGATGCTGGAGGGGATTGAACGGCCCGCCATCGCCACGATCATGCCCGCTATCGGCGGGCGCTTCATCCTCATTGACGCAGGGGCAAACACCGATTGCAGACCGTTACACCTCGCACAGTTTGCAATCATGGGCGAGGCTTACTCTCATTTTTCGTTCAACATTGAGCGCCCCAAGATAGGCCTCTTAAGCGTTGGGGGCGAGGATTCCAAAGGCAACGAACTTACAAAGGAAACCTTCAAGCTGCTCTCAAAAATGCCCGTAAACTTCATCGGAAATGTCGAGGGGCACGATCTCTTTGAAAAGAAGGCCGATGTCGTTGTCTGCGATGGCTTTGTGGGCAACGTCCTGCTCAAGTCCTGCGAAAGCATGGCCATCGCTACCATGCACTGGCTCAAAGACGCCTTCACAAAGAACACCTTCCGCAAAACCGGCGCGATACTAGCCAGAAATGCCTTCCGCGACCTGAAGGCTGTTGCCGATGCCGAAGAGTATGGCGGTGCGCCGCTCCTCGGGCTCAACAAGATTTGCATAATAGGTCACGGCTCCTCTTCGCCGAAGGCCGTTCGTAACGCCATCAAGGTCGCCAACGAGTTCGTCAAGTTTGGCGTGAATGACTATATCTCAAAACGCGCAGCTGAGTCCGGGATGCTCACCACACGGGGACATTCCGAACCCCACGGGCAGTAACTGGCAGGAAAACACATGGGCATCAAAATAATAGGCACAGGGTCCTACGCGCCTCCGCGAATTCTGAGCAATGCCGACCTCGAAAAAATGGTTGACACGACAGACGAATGGATCAGCACAAGGACGGGGATCAAGGAACGGCACATTGCCGCTCCGGAAGTCGCAACTTCCGATCTTGCGCTTGAAGCCGCAAAGCAAGCTCTTGATGCCGCTGGACTCAAGCCTGAAGACCTCGATGTGATATCTGTCGCCTCAATAAGCTCGGACAAGGTTTTCCCCAGTACTGCCTGTTTCCTCCAGCGCAAACTCGGCGCAAAAAACGCCTTCTGCTATGACCTCCAAGCTGCCTGTTCCGGCTTGCTCTACTCTCTCGAAACCGCCTTTTGGATGCTGAAGGGAGGCAAGTACAAAAATTTTCTCGTGGTAGGCGCTGAAAAGCTATCGAGCATCGTCGACTGGCAGGACCGCAGCACCTGTGTCCTCTTCGGCGACGGGGCATCTGCAATGGTGCTTCAAAAGACTGGCCGGGGAGTTCAGGACTGCATCGTCGCAAGCCGCCTTTGTTCGGATGGCAATTATACTGAAATCTTGCACGTCCCGGCAGGCGGGTCTGCGCAGCCCACATCCCATGAAACCGTTGAGCAACGCCTGCACTACCTTAAAATGGGCGGTCAGGAAGTCTTCAAACTTGCGGTAAATGGAATGGTAAGCGCCAGCAAGGAAGTGCTTGAGAAGGCGGGAATCGCCGCAAGCGATGTCGCCTGGGTCATCCCGCATCAGGCCAACATGCGCATCCTCAAGGCAGTGGCAAGCCGCCTGGACCTCCCCGAAGAGCGCGTATATGTGAACGTTGACCGCTATGGCAACACCTCCGCAGCCTCCATCGGAATCGCAGTGGACGAACTCGTCCGCGGCGGAAAGATCAAGCACGGCGACCTGGTGCTCCTCACCGCTTTCGGCGGTGGCCTCACCTGGGGTGCAATGCTCCTCCGCTGGTAGGTGGCTGGCGTGCCGCCACTGTCGGTGGTGTGCCACCACTGTCGAGTACCTCGGCCCCGCTCCGCTGCCTCGGTTCTGAGCCAAGCAAATGCTGAGGCGAAGTACGAAAGGGACCGTCGTCCCCCCGCTTCGCTGCTTCGGGAGATAACACTTGCTTTATTCTTCAGATAAGTTACCTGCAAATATATTGGAAAAAACAGCCATCTGCTTTATAATACGCAATGAAGTTCACGTCTGTGGAATTTGGTTTTTAGGAATTTATTGGAATACATCTATAATGTTTTAAGGAATTTTATCTTAAGAGTCTGGATGAGTTACGGAGAAATGGATATCATGAGAAAATTTACGCTTATAGAGCTGCTTGTTGTAATAGCAATTATCGCGCTACTTGCCTCGATGCTTTTCCCTTCCTTGCAAAGGGCCAGAGGCATCGCCCAAAAAACCGCCTGCGCCTCCATCATCAAGCAGACAAGCCTCTCCACAATCCAGTACTCCGAGGAAAACAGGGGGTATCAGATAGACTCCATTAACAGGACATCTGCCATCCAGCGGATAGTCCGTTATATGGCAGGGCTTGACATGAGCAAGGCAACACCTGCGACATCCGTTGCCTACAAAATGACATGCCCGGTCCGCTCACGCTACAACGGGGAACTCCAGTCCAGTAATTTTCCGGGTTTTTTCGGGTATGGAGTGGGCGATGCAGGATATAATGCAGCGACAGATAAATGGACCTGCAAAAATATATTTTCATTGCAACGCCCCTCAGAAACGGTCATGTACATTGACGGCCCCAGTTCGTGGGCGGGCGGGCAACCCTGGCTCGGAAGCACTTCCAGCGTAGCCTACTGGTATTATCTTCCAGGGGCATTGACCGGGAACAGCGGGCTTCCCCTTTTTACGGGAGACGGCCCTTCCCTGACCGATTACC
>Ga0154565_1138_pt1 | contig 15511 bp, 16 predicted proteins | sample RifGroF2_FD_105708 | JGI IMG/M metagenome (GOLD analysis project Ga0154565, IMG submission 105708) | Lentisphaerae bacterium GWF2_52_8 | reverse complement strand
CGATTTGCAGACGGCGCAGCAGGTCATTGTAAATTATTTGATGCCGTACCTGTGGGGCCATTCAATCCTGCTCTCTTTTTTAACGGACTGAACTATTTATGCAGGTATTATATAATACCTAATTATACAAGACCAGGACTCTCCTGTCAAGCCAAGTTGCAACCTGGGACAGGGCATTCTTATTTATTTGGGCCATAGGAAGTAAAGATAGGCGGCATAGCCTGCCAAAAGCAGTCCTCCCTCCCAGCGGGAAAGGGTGGAAGAACTGCGCATAAAGGGAAGGAGCGCTAGCGACAGGATGAGCATGAACCCTATGTCAAGGTGGCTTATCCCTTCACAGGCAAAAGGCTGTATTGTTCCTGCGGCACCTATGATGGCCAAGCTATTAAGGATATTTGAGCCTACTATGTTTCCTAGGGCAATGTCGGACTCTTTCCGGATGGCGGCAACGACTGAGGTGGCGAGTTCTGGGAGGCTTGTTCCCGCAGAGATGATCGTAAGCCCGATGACGGCTTCGCTTATGCCGAACTGGCGGGCAATCTGCACAGAACTCTCCACAAGGAAACGTGCGCCCAGGACAATCGTGATTAGTCCCGCGATGAGGAAGGCGGTGAAATAGAGGTAGGAACCGTCGTTCGTATTTCCAATGCCTTGTCCCATTTCCTGCTTCTTGTTCTTTTTTGCCGCATTGATGTGCCAGAGTGTATAGGCCGAGATTGCGGCCAAAAACAGTATTCCCTCCCAGCGAAAGATTCGTCCCCAGTACAAAAACAAGGAAAGCAAGACTGTTGCAGCAAGCATTACCGGCAGGTCAAAACGGAGCAGCTGGGCCTTGACCCGCATGGGGCACAGCAGTGCCGAGAGCCCGAGGATCACGGCGATGTTGAATATGTTTGAGCCTACCACATTGCCGGCTGCGATATCTCCGCTTTTGTGGAGAGCAGCGTCCACGGAGACCACCAGTTCGGGGGCGCTAGTCCCGAAGGCAACGACGGTAAGCCCGACTACGAGTTGGCTAATCCCGCTTTTAAGCGCGATACCGACGCTTCCCTTGACAAGCCATTCGGCGCCATAGTAGAGGAGGACCAGTCCGCCCAAGAGGAGAAGGGAATTCACATTTCACCCCATTTCGGCTTATGTTATTTTTGCCCGGGGCCGGTGATGACCGTGACGGGGGTGGCAGAGGAAAGATATTTTGCGATGATACGGTTTGTTTCGCGGTGGCTAAGGCCGCGTATCTCATCGGCCCGCTGCCAGGGTGCGCGGAAGCCTTCGCCATAGAACTCGGAAAGCGCACTGTTGAAAACCTGTGCGCCGGGATTTTGCGCCTGGTCAGAAATCGTGTAGAGCACACAGGCGCGACCGGCATCGAATTCTTCTGTTGAAAGGCCTTCCCTTCCGAGGCGCCTGCGTTCTTTTTCGATGAGCGAGCAGACTTTTTGGGATGCTTCCGGGTGGGTTCCTGCGTAGAGGGCAAGGAATCCTTCGTGGAAGCCACGTGACGAGTAGAGTCCTGTGTAATAGGCCAGCCCGGAATCCTCCCGTATCGAGCGGAAGAGGGGGGATGCTTGTCCGTTCATCGCTTCCTGGAGTATTTCAAGGGCGTGGCGCGCGGGCGAAAGGTTGTCGCAGGCAGGCACGCCGATTAGTATGACGGATTGTTCGCGCGGAAGCAAAATCTGCTCGGAGATTGCCGAGTCAGGGAATACCGGCCTTTTGGGCAAGGCAGGTGCCGGGCTGGAACTCCAGTTTAGCGAGGCGATCATTTTGCGGAGGCTGGAAAGCATTTTGCTGTCGAAGTCGCCTGCGAGTCCGAAAACCGTTTTGCGGGGCTGGAGGCAGACGCGGGCATAGAAATCATGAACCTGGCTTGTGCTTAGGGAGGCAACGCTCTTTTCCCTGCCGCATGAAGGGTTCGCATAGGGGTGTTTCCCATAGAGACGGAGCAGCATGGCGTCTTCGGCAGCATTTTGCGGGTTGAGCTTGCGGCTTTTGAGGGAATCGAGGGTGTTGCGCTTTTCCCTCTCAAATTCCTCTTCCCTGAAGAGCGGTTCCGAAAGGATGCTGCCGAAGAGTTTGAGGGCCGTGTCAAATCTGTCGCGTGGCCCGTCAATCCGCAGGACACAGCTGTTGTTGCCGCTGCTTATGTTGAGGTCGAGCCCGTTCTGGTCGATGAGTTCTGCAAGTTTCTGTTCGGTGTATTTTCCCGTTCCCGCGGGCAGGAGTTTTGCGATGAGCTGCGATATCCCCGCATTTTTTTCGTTTTCAAAGATCGTGCCTCCTGGCAGGACCGCGCAGAGGTCGAAGAGGGGCAGCGATCCCTCAAAAAGGCTCACAAGGCGGGGGCCTCCTGGGAGTTTTTCCAATTCCGGTGATGGACATGCTTGCTTTGCCAGGGAGGGCTTTGATTTTGTTTTTTGGGGATCATCCGGAAGCATGGTCAGAAGGGTGGCTTTTTCCGGATTAAGGTAGTTGGCGGCGACACGCTTGATATCTGCTGCGGTGATCTTGGTGAGTTGCGCAATGTACTTGTCTGCGTAGTCGGCTACTCCATAGCTCAGGATGGAATTCCCCAGCATCCTGGCGAGCCCGCTGTTCGAACGCAATGTCCGGAGGTATTCGGCCACTTGCTGGGCTACGACAGACTCTACCTCAGATTTTGCGGCCGGCTTTGAGCGTATCTTTTCGATTTCATCAAAAATCCCCCTCTTAAGGCCGTCTGCATTTTCAGGTGAGCAGAGGGCTGAAACCCCCATTATTCCACAGAAGAGGGGAGTGTAATTGAAGGAGCTGATGTTGATGGCGAGCTGGCGTTCATGTTTAAGCTTTTGGACAAGGCGCGAACCCTTGTTTTGCCCGAGTATCGAAGCCAGCACGTCAAGCGCCGGGACATCCTCGTGGCAGGCAGGAGGGGACTGGTAAGCCAGTGCTATGCGCGCAAGAGGGTCCTTGAAGCAGAGCTTGAGGTTCTTCGCGCAGCTGCGGGGTGTTTCAAGCGGTATCGGGATTTCTGCAAGCTGTCGCGGTGCCCATGCCCCGGCAAGTTCGGAGATGCGCTCGAAAACCAATTCCGGGGATACCGCGCCTGTAACGACGAAAAAACTGCGCCCCGGAGTGTAACGGCGCTCGTAGTAAGCTTTCATCATATTCTGGTCGACGGATTCAATGAGTGGGCGGTAGCCTATGATCGGGTGGCGGACCGGATGGGAGTCAAAGCATTCCAGCCAGAGCCTTTCGTTGATGACGCGCCCCGGGTTGTCACGGCCCATGTCGCGTTCCCGGAGAATGACATCTTTTTCAAGCTTGAACTTTGCTTTTGGGAAAACGGGGGTTTGAATCATGTCACAAAGGATGTCAAGGGCAGTGCCGACGTGCTCTGCGGGCAGCTCGATGTAATAGACGGTGACCCCGTGGGAGGTGTAGGCGTTGATGTCTCCTCCGAGCTTGTGGACAAGTTCGGATGCCGACTGTTTCGGGTAGCGCAAGCTTCCCTGGAAGAGCATGTGCTCAAGAAAGTGAGAGAGGCCGCAGCCAAGCCATTCTGCCTCGTGGATGCTGCCAGTCTTGACCCAGGCCTGCACGGAAACAACCGGAGCGGCATGGCGCGGGAGGACATAGGTGCGCAAGCCGTTGTCTAGGCTTAGGGATGCCGGTTCCCCGATGAGGCTTTCTTTGGGGAGCGGACGGATATTCACGTTTCGGCTCACGCTATTATTGGTGGGGTCAGTTTTTGGGCGCAATCCCTTGCGGCAAACGGGCGTTCGAAGACTTCCGTGAAATCAAGGCCCTCGTTGAAGTCATCCAGAGAGTCATTTTTACTTGCCCTGAGAAGTTTTTCATTGACCATGTTGAAGACTACGCAGCCGACATCGCGCGCATTGTTCAAGCCCCAGTTCCTGAGCACAGTGGCGGCCATCGGCCCGTATTGCTGGAGGGCGTATTCGGCAAAACCCTTAAGCATTTCCTGCCCGCTGATGTGGCGGTTTTCGCTGTTGCGGTGGCGCATGAGATTCTTGGCGGTGTAGGTGACTGCTTCGCTTACGAAGGAGTAGGCGTCCGGCGCATAACGCGAATCGGAACGGGTTATTTTAAACACGGTTTCGTGAAAGTTATCTTTCATGCGCAGTTCCCGGAATAAAGGATTTAAAAGGCTTGGCGGTGAGAGTCCGGTCTCAAGTCAGTCCCCGTAGGCCACGATGGTGGTTTCCTGATAGAAATAGAGGACGTTCTTGTATTCATAGTCGACATGCTTCACGGTTTTGATTCCGCCATTTGCCGCTGCACTTTTGAGGCTCATGTCGCCGACCGAGACCAGGTTGAACACGTAGGCCTTGTGAGTGGCGCGGCCAACCTTCGAGCCGAATTCCTTGTTATTGGCGGAGGGATCAAGCGGGGCTTTGTACTCCGCGAAAATCATGCCGTCAGGCGGTTGTACAGGGTCAACGCCGCGAAGGCAGCCGGTAACTGCAAAAAGCATCATGGACATAACGGCTAAAAACAGAAGCTTTTTCATGGTCTTTCGGGCTCCTTTTTACCTTTGCTTGGGCCAGTTTGTATAACGATGCTTTAATCTACAACCAGGGACTCAAATAACAATCTCTGTTTTGGGCGTTTAAGTAGCAAAGCTCATTTCCCATGCTAAGATTATCGTATTCTTGGATCAAGGATGAGGAGAGGGCGAAAGAACATGAGTGAAAACATTGACCCGGCTAAATCTCAAAAGCCACTAGCAGAGCAAGGCGGCGGAAATGGAATGGCGCGTGTTTATGTCTGGGCGGCTGTGATCATCGTCACAGTTTCGATACTCTCACTCAGTGCCTATGCAATTTTCTCCCGTTTGATCGATCTGCCACGCAGTGCGGCGGCCCAGCTCGGGCAGGCCATTTCGGGGGCGGTAAACGTAAATCTTACGCAGGATTTCCAGTCGTTCGTCGAAAAGAAGGAGAAGCGCCAGAGTCTGGTTTTGTGCAGCGTTTCACGCGTCGAAATGCAGGCCCGCAGGTTCAGCTTTGATGTCAAGGGCAAGGAACTGAGTTCGGCGATACTTGAGATATGTTCGCCAGTCACCTACTACTACTGCATAGATATGCGCGGAAAATGGGAACTGCACAACAAGGGCGGCGAACTTCTCGTCATAGCCCCCAGGCTTCAGGCACTTGAACCTGCCATAAACATGGAACAGATGAAAACCAGCATTGATTCCGGGAAGCTTATCTTCAATGAAGAAGGCAAAATGGAAAAGTTTAAGAAGGAGTTTTTAGAGATACTCCGCAAGAAATCAGCCAGCCCGGAATATCTGGACCAGGTCCGCTCGGAGGCGAGGGCGAGCCTTGCCGAGTTCATAAATTCATGGGTCGTCAAGTCGATGCCTGACGGGGACTCGGTTAAGAGCATATCCGTGCGCTTCGAGGATGAAAAGGACTTCCCATTCCTAAGTTATTACGTGAAAAGGATGTGACAATGACCCTTCTCTCCGCTGTAATCACGTTGCTGCTGGTCATAGACCCTCTGGGCAACATGATCACTATCGCGCCAATGATGAAGGAAATACCTACGAAAAGGAGACTTGTCTTCTCTCTCAGGGAATCGCTTGCGGCGCTCCTTCTTCTTTTCTTTTTTCTGTTCACCGGGCGCTATCTCCTTGAGCTACTCCAGATCAAAGAACCCATGCTTGGGATAGGAGGCGGAGTCGTGCTCTTCCTCATATCCATAAGGATGATCTTTACTCCGAAGGAAGGCGGAATCTTTGGTGACACTCCGGACGGCGAACCCTTCATCGTTCCGGTGGCAACGCCCCTCCTTGCGGGCCCTTCAGCGATTGCCGTGGTACTGCTGCTCGCCTCAAGCAATCCTGGAAGAATCTCTGACTGGAGTATTGCACTTCTGATAGTTTGGGTTGTGATGTTTTTTTCACTGCTTTTCACGAACTGGTTTGCCAGGGTAGTTGGGGCGCGAGCTCTTGTCGCGCTCGAAAAGCTTATGGGAATGCTGCTTACGGCTATGTCTGTCCAAATGCTCGCCACCGGCATCGAAGCCTGGCTCACAAAAATCGGCTCCTGAGAATTCCGGGTTACGCGCCAGGCATGTATGAGCGTGATGCTTGTACCCATGTGTCTATTTGAAATTCTGCTTATGGCTATTGACATGGGCGGATTTTTTTGCTATAATACTAAAATATTTAGTAAATAATTTAGCAAAAGGGAATTCCTTATGACAGGCAAGGAACGCATCTCAAGGATTCTTCGCAGGCAACCCGTGGACCGCATCGGGCTTTTTGAGCATTTTTGGGGGGATACTCAAAAGAAGTGGACGGCACAGGGCCATCTTAAGGAAGGAGAGGACCTTTCCAGCCATTTTAACTTTGATATCTCTGGATGCTGGGCATTCAACCTGATGGCTGACCTCAATTTTAAAAATGTTGTGCTTGAGGAGACGGAGGACACAATTCTTGAGCGCAATGGCAATGGCGCTGTGCTTCGCCGTCACAAGCTTCACAACGCCACTCCGGAACATGTTGATTTCGCAGTAAAGGATCGCGCGGCATGGGAGGAACTGATCAAGCCCAAGCTTACTCCCTCGCGTGACCGCATCAATTTTGAAGCATACCGCAATATGAAGGCGGAAGCCGCCCGCACCCAGCGCTTCTTTACTTGGTCGGGAGTCAATGTTTTTGAGCTGATGCATCCCGTCTGCGGACACGAGTATATGCTCATGGGCATGGCCCTTGATCCCGATTGGATTGGCGACATGGTCAAAACCTATTCCGAGCTTACTATCAGCCTCATGGAAATCCTCTTTGCCGAGGAGGGCAAACCTGATGGCGTATGGTTTTACGAGGACATGGGGTTCAAGGAGCGCCCCTTCATGTCTCCCGAGATGTACGGCGAACTGATCCAGCCGGGACATGCAAAGACCTTCTCCTTTGCCCATGCCCAAGGGCTGCCGGTTATTGTTCATTCCTGCGGTTTTGTCGAACCGCTTGTTCCGGGCCTGATCGAAGCCGGAATGGACTGTCTCCAGGTCATAGAGGTCAAGGCTGGCATGGATCTGCTGCGTCTTAAGAAGAATTTCGGAGACCGTGTTTCCTTCTGTGGCGGCATGGATGCCAGGAATCTGGTCGCAAACGACATTCAGGCCATTGATGCCGAGTTAAAAGAAAAAATTCCAGTGGTGAAAGAAGGCTTCGGATATATATTACATTCTGATCATTCCATCCCGGATCAGTGCGAATACCGCACATACAGGCATTTCGTGGATGAGGGGCTCAGATTGGGGAGATATTGAAGAAGGCAGTTTCTAGAAAAAAAACCAGGGTTACGGTGGCTGAGATCGCAGCCAGGCTTGGGCTGTCTCAGACAACAGTTTCCTTTGTCCTGAACGGCAGGGAGAAGGGCATCAGCCCCGAAACCCAGGAGCGTGTTCTTGCCGCCGCACAGGAAATGGGTTATCGGAAAAGTTCGCAATCCGCCCGGGCCGACTGGACCCGGGTGGCCTATGTAAGCTCAAATATCGAGTACTTTAATTTTTACACCTCATTCTTTGCGGGCGTGTACAACCATCTTCAGCGGCAGTCGCTGGAGCACAAGATGGAGATGTTCCTGCTTGAACTTGACCTTTCGCAAGGAGAGCCTTATGTCTTTCAGCGCCTTCAGGAAATGCGTGGCCTTGGGATCGAAGTCTTTCTGAGCAATGAACAGGGTGCAATAAAATACCTGCTTGAACAGGATCTCAAGGCGATTCTGGTGCAGGGTGGCGCAATGGACGGCTGCGTTTGCGTGCGTTGCGACGATGAGGAGGCCGGGCGTGTGGCCGCCAGACACGCCCTTGAAAACGGACATCGTTGCGCTGGCATGATCTTCCCCTCTTTTGAATCTCCGCGCGCAATCGGATTTCTGGACGAGTTCAAAGCAGTTGGTATATGTCCAAAGGAATTCCGTTGGACTATTACTATGCGGCATGCCGAGGACGCAAAGATTTTGGCGGAACTTGTCAGGGAGCACAAGAGGAAGCTTCCGAGCATCTTCTACTGTTTTGCCGACAATTGCATGTTCCCGGCCTTGAGAGCTTTTGCGGCCAACGGCTTGCGCGTGCCTGATGATGTCAGCCTGATCGGTACCGATAACCTTTACTGGGGTTCCTGCTCCCAGCCCGCTTTTAGCACGGTCGATCTCCGGGAGGAGCTTTTCGCTGAAAAAGTGATAGAGGCCATCAAGCATGTAAAACAAAATGGAGCTCCGTATCGCCTAGCGGTGCCGGTTTCCATCCTGCCTCGTGAGACTGTCAAAAACTTATCAAGGGACCGCCATGGAAAATAAAAACGCAAAAGCTTTTCCGATAATGATCTATCTTTCGGCGCTTGCTGCTCTTGTGGCAGTGGCTGCCTTTAACCGGCTCAGCCAGGCCGCCTGGCTCAACAAGCCGGTTCTTGACGTTCTACGGCCCTGCGACCTGATCGTGGTATTCCTGCTGGCTCCTGTTGCGATTTTCCTTCTTTGGGGGCTCTTCAAGGTTTTGCGCGGGGACACTTTCCTGCCCGCGACCTTGCTTTTTCTTCTGGGTGCATTTTTGACGGGTGTGGCTTTCGGGATGCATGAACCGATGAATGTCCTGAGCTCCGTCCACAGGGCCTCAATTCCCCCGCAACTTCTAAACAGCATCATTTTCTTAGATGACGGACTTGGCCATTATGTCTTCTTTGCGGGCTTTATGTCGCTGTCGCTAGCGGGGATATGGGCCGAGCTGCGCGACGCTCAGAGCACGGAGCCTTTTTCGCGGAATGTGCTTGTCTGTGCAGCCGTCACCGGGATCGTAACCGCTGCGGTCATATATGCGAACATGGTTCACGAAAAGGCACTGATAGACATTGCGATCCTTGCAATAACGGTCGCCATATCTGCTGTTCTTCAGCTCGTATATGGAAGCCCGTCTTTCAGAAAACTGCCTCTTTTGATTGCCCTCTGTCTCGGATACGGCGGAGGGGTTCTTGCGACACTGCTTTACTGGCTCATTCGCGGAATGCCCTGAAGAACAAGGGTGGTTTTTGCTTGCCTGGAGCCGGAGTCCTGCTATATTGGGACGGTTCCCCTTATTTTTCTGATTTCCCTAGGAGTTGTCAAACAATGGGCAAAGTTTCAATTACCCTGCCGGAGACCGTTCATTTCAGCACCGAACTTGCGGTCAGGATCACCGACATTAACTACGGAGGACACCTTGGGAATGACCGGCTTCTCGGCCTCGTCCACGAGGCGAGAGTACTCTGGCTCCGCTCCTGCGGGTGGAGTGAGCTGAACTGTGCCGGGTCAGGACTGATTATGGCCGATACCGAAATCTCTTTTAAAGCCGAAGCCTTTTCAGGCGAGACGCTTGTTGTCACTCTTTCCGTCGCCCATTTTTCCTCCGCAGGCTTCGACATTTTCTACCAACTCCATAAGAAGGAGGGCGGGGTGGAAGTAGCCAGAATCCGTACGGGAATGGCCTTTTTTGACTACGAAAAACGACGGCCTGTCCGTGTGCCAGACCTTTTTAGATGCCGTTTCGCGGAACCCGCAACTTGATTCAGAAGGACCCCGGCACGTTTTGGGACGCATATGAAGAAAAATGTCAAGAACATCTTTGCTTCAGCTCAGGCTGATGCCATTGCTTCTCATCTGGCGGCCCAGCTGCCAGCGCATTTGCGCATCCTCAGGCGCATGGTCGGAATAAACAGCTTCACAGAAAACCAGCGGGGAGTGAACCGGCTTGGCGATTATACCGCCTCTTGTTTCGAACCCCTCGGATTCAGTTCGAAATTCATCCAGTCCGCAAACCCGAAATTTGGCAAACACCTCTTTCTTCGACGCAAGGGGCGGGGCCGGGGGGCGGTCTGCATGCTTTCCCATTTGGACACTGTCTTCCCCCCGGTCGAGGAGCGGCTCCATGATTTCCGCTGGCACCCCGAGGGCGGGCGCATCTATGGTCCGGGGACTGTGGATGACAAGGGCGGCACTCTTGGAATCCTTATGACTCTCAGCGGTATCAGGCGTTTTTTTCCGGAAATTTTTGAGGAGATCACATGGGAAATTGCAATTGATGCGAGCGAAGAACACCTTTCCTCGGACTTTAGCGAGCTCTGTGCTTCCAGACTTGAAAACCTTAGGACTCTGGCCTGCCTTGTCTTTGAAAGCGGGGCCTTTAATGACAATGTCTTTACGCTTGTAAGTGCGCGAAAGGGGCGTGCCGTCTTCAAAGTCTCCGTCAGTGGGCGTGGCGCTCATGCCGGTGCGTCCCACGGGCAAGGAGCGAACGCCATTGTGCAACTTTCCCGGATTGTCGACCGCATTTCTGCTTTGAACGACTATCAGCGCGGGCTTACTTTCAATGTTGGCCTCATTTCGGGAGGAAGCGCCATCAACCGCGTTCCCCACCACGCCGAGGCTGAACTTGAAATGCGCGCTTTTTCCCCTGAGGTTTTCCGTTCGGGGCAGTCTGCTCTTCTTTCTCTGGCTGACGAGGCCGCCACCGTCCACAGCCATGAGGACGGTTTTTCCTGCCGTGTCCGCATCGAAACGCTCTACGAAACTTCTCCCTGGCCTTGGAATCCGGGAACCGAGAGCCTTCTTCAGGTTTGGCGTTCAACGGCGGAAGACATGGGAGCTTCCATAAAGGCGGAGGAGCGAGGCGGCCTTAGTGACGGCAACGCCCTTCACAGCCGTTTCCCGACCTTGGACGGTCTTGGGCCAGGCGGTGGGAATGGGCACTGCTCCGAAAACAGTACGGATGGAAGCAAAAAGCCGGAGTATCTTGATCTTTCTTCCATCGTTCCGAAAGCCTGCTTGAATGTACTGGCGATTGCCAGGCTGGCTAAAGAAATGCAAGCCAGGGAACCCGGATTATTCCATAAGTAAATATGCCGCAAGCCAGAATAAAAAAGACTAAAAAAGGCAAGAGCTCCGGCGCTTTCAAGGAGCTGACGCGGCAGCTTTTCTTTATGGCCCTGGTTCTCTCCGTCCTCAGTTCGGCCGCCGCACTCGCCTTTTCCATGATAGCCTACGAAGATGTTCCCCTGACCTTTCGGGAGCTCCATGACGATGTCACAAAGTGGCGCAACAGGATAATCGCCACAAGCCAGCTTCCAATTTCTCGCTACAAGGATGTCAGCCATGTCGATCTTGGCGGCAATCGCTCAATCGAGATATACTTTGCGCCTTCGCCTAAAATCAGCGGGAAACTGTCCGAATTCATAGGAACCGCAAAAAACAGCATTGACGTCTGTGCTTACGATATCAACCTCAGCAACGTTGTCTACAGCCTTGTTGCCGCGAAAAACCGGGGCGTGAAAATCCGTGTCCTCACCGATTCCGACAATTTCGCAAAGCAGGAGCTTAAGCCAATTTTCAAGGAAAAAATTCCCATGCGCGAAGACAAGCGCGATGGGATAATGCACAACAAATTTGTGATCGTTGACAACAATGCCGTCTGGACAGGCTCTTGGAACCTTACTAAAAACGGTTCCTCGAAAAACGACAACAATGCCCTCGTTCTGAAGTCTGCCGCGCTTGCCAGGAATTACGCGATGGAATTCAATGAATTGTGGCAGGGGATCGGCGGTCCGGATCCAGCCTCAAAGCGCACGCGTTTCCCAAAAGTACAAATAGGCGACGCCTCTTTTGAATCATACTTTGCCCCTGAGGACGATGTCATGGCTAAAATACTGAAGGAAGTCGAATCAGCAGCCAGGAGCATTGATGTGATGGCCTTTGCCTTCACTTCGCCGCAGCTTGCCGAACTCCTTATCGCCAAGGCCGAAAAAGGAGTCGCTGTCCGCTGTCTTCTCGACCCTCATCAGGCTAGCAACAAGTTCAGTCGTGACGAAGCTCTTTCAAATAGCGATGTTGCCCTCCGCCTGAGTGAGAACCGTTCGGGCCGCATGCACCACAAGGTGATAATCATCGATGGCCGCGAAGTTATCACCGGCTCCTTTAATTTCAGCAGTTCGGCAGACCGCAAAAACGATGAGAATACCCTCTTTATCAAGTCAAAACCCATTGCCGAGATCTTTAGCGAGGAATTCAATCGCTGCTGGCGCGGCATCAAGGGATACTAGTGTTTAATTGCGTAAGTTTGGGATAGTATCTCTGGTCTGCGCCCCCTTGACATCGCGTTTGCGCCATTTGAACGGATGAGGATTTTTTGAATATCCCTCTATGAAATATTCCATACCTTATCTTTTTCTGCATGAACGCTGCGGCAGCCCTTTACGTCACAGGCGCGGCGGCTTCTTACAAGGAAGGTTTTTCGAAGGCGAAAGAAGCCCTTGCGAGCGGCGCTGCATATACAAAATTAAAAGAACTCATTTCGTGCCAGGGCGGCCGAAAAAGAAATTGAATACCTGCCCATAGGGTTAAAATCAAAAAAATCAGCCTAAATTTTGATTCTATGACCTAAAGAAAAGGGTAAAACATATACATGCTAACAATATCCGAGCAAATAACATATTTCACGCACGATATGAGTCATAAAGCAATATAATTACGATGTGCAAAAGCCACATTATGACTCATGACGGGGGTTGCCAAATAAAGTTTGTATTTAACGCACGCAACATATCAAAAGTATCAATGTGGGGAACGCCAAATATCTTGCAGACATTAGGGATTTTAGCTTTTATCTCTTGATAGTCATGTTTTTCAAGTGTTACTAATGTGTAACCAGTTGCCTTGGCAAAAGCAATTAACCAACCATCAGCATTGCTAGCAAACTCATCCTTAGAACTCTTCTGAAATGTTTTATGACTTTGAACCCAAGTTATAATAGATTGATAATGTGCCAATACATTTATCTCTTGCGTTGACTTGAAAAAAGTATTAGGTATGGTATCAACCGCCCAATCGGCAAGATCATCTTCTCCGGTTTCAATCTCTTGTCTAACTCTATCAATGCTGAATATCCTGTTTTGTCCATGGCTCCAGCTAAGGAAATCCCAAAATCCCGGGCAGCAATCGAATCCATAATATTTTTGTCTCTTTGCCTGAATAAAGACATTGGCATCGAGAATGTATTTTGTTTTGGGACGAGGCAATGTCATACCAGATTCATCTCCAATCCACTAATAAATTTTTCAAATATGTTGCCGTTAAGTCCCGTAAGCTGATAGGCATCTCGATAAAGCAGCTTTCCCTCTCTCACCGCACGCCCTACAGTTAATCCGAAAAGTTTGCCAACCCGAGTGTTTTGAGAAAGGATAGCATTACCGCCTGGCTTGCGTTTTTTCTTCAAATCAATGTATTGGGCAACATCATGCTCATAATAAGAATAGAATTGTGATTCTGATATGAATGATAAATCAAAAGCTCTTCTCGCAGCGACTAATGAGCTCACTTTGAATTTCTTGGCAATCTTGTTAAAACGATCTTCATCAGATTTAATTTGTCCCCATAACGCATTTAATTCAGCTTTAGGAACAAGAAACTCAGCAGCAATCATATTACATAAACGCTCAACCTTATTTTCAGCTGGCATAGTCTTCTCAAAATTGAACACTCCTGATTCGCCAAGCCAAAGATGCGCTAGTTCATGTGCTATTGTAAACATTCTAGCAGATTTGGTGTCGTTCCCGTTGATGAAAATAAGTGGAGCATATTCGTCAACAAGGACAAACCCACGAAATTCCTCTGGATCAAGAGCTCGATTAGTACTATTCCCAACAACGCCATTTGAAACAATCATTATTCCAAGATCATCAATGGCATTCCGAAGTGTTCTTAGTGCTTCTTCATATGACCAATGCCGTTCAGCCCATCCTGGTGTCTTATTGAGCGCGCCACGAATGTCAGCGGCAATTTTAATGGGATCATTGCATCCTTTGGCAGATCCAATGAACGGAAGCTTCTCTTCTCTTTCAGATATAAAGAAATCACGCATCCATTCTTGGCGACTTTGCATTGTTTGGATAGTATCAAGAAGGTGGAGACTTGGACGCTGTATGCACTTGTTTTTTATCGTCCTGAAGTCTGGAATTGGTATTTTGTCCTCTGGAGGAGGCTTTGGGAGAAAGAAATATCCAAATGGTGTATAAGTCTTGTGTGCAAAACCTTCAAGCTGTTTGAAGGTTGGCATCTTCTTGCCACTTTCCCACAATTCATACTTTGTGAATCGCTTGTCCTTGGAAATGTCAGAAGGAAGCAACCCAGCACGTTCGCGGGCCCATTTTAGCAGTTCAGGCTTTATGGCAATCGTATTCATACATACTTAAAATAGTTGCCTTAAAGTATTCTTCAAACTATTTTTACAATACGAATCGTATCAACCTTCCCCGTGACAGCTTATCAATCAGGGCAATCGTATTCATTTTATATCGCATCAATTTCATGCAGCAATCCTGAATATGTTAAGTATTTATCCATAAATTAATAGAGCATAAGAATAATTGTTTAAGGCTTAGCTTTAAGATAGTCCCTTATGGGAACACCATCAAGGTAAAGCTCCTCAAGGACGACTGCTCCGTCTTTTATCCTTATCGTAACATAGGTATTGTCACGTGGGGAATTTTTCCCGTTTCTACGGTTCAGTTTTCGGTAGGCCTCTTCGGCGGCCGGAGCGGCAGCCTCATTGAGATAGTATCTGTCGAAAGGCATCGTTATGTCTACTTTTTTATTATGGGAATAGAGAACCTTCGCCGGGAAGTAGTCTCCTTCACTTGGTCTGTTTGGACTCGCCTCTCCAAGAACTGCAAAACCGTCAGGACCGTTTTTCACGCGGACATAAATGGTCTCCCCGCGCCGCAATTTCTCGGGTTCGGGGCATGACACAGAACGTTGCTCAAAGGAAAGCGCCACGTATTTCCCGCGAAAAGGATCGTCGGGATCGACCGGAGCCGTTTTGAATTTGTAAACGGTGCCATTGCTGAGAACATTTTCGTGTCTAGCTATCATGGCAAGAGGCGCTCCAAGCTGGGCAAGCGCCATCACGATGAAGGCTGAAATCAAAATATGTTTGCTCTTCATTGGGCTGCTCCTTCCCTTTCCGTTTGCGCTAAAAACGCACGTTTCCTCACAATAACAAGATTCACCACAAGCAAGACAATCCCCGCCCCTATGAACGCAAGGCCCTTTACAAGGTATCCCGTATCCATTTCAAAGAAACGGCAGAGTATCAGTGCCGCGCCCAGAAGCATCCCGCAATTGATCAGGCCCAGGCTTCCTGTTCTCGCCCCTCTGATGATCGATGTAAGGCAGGAAATCGCAAGCAAGGCCGTAAAAAGCAAGGCTGCCAGCCAGGGCAGTTCGGCAAAGATGGGCATAAAAAAGGCAAATGCCGCGACGGCTCCAGCCGAACCGAGCAGCAAACCCTCCATGCGCCGTTTATCCCCGAATATCAAAACCAGCACCGGTGCAGCCATCAGAAGTGCGCCAAAAATAATCATCCCCCATGTTGGAGCCGAGGCGACAGTTTTCCAAATCCCATGATCATATCCATAATGGGATCCCAAAACTTCGCGCCATATCCATTTGAAACTCAGGATAAGGCAAAGGAT
>Ga0154565_1123_pt10 | contig 15833 bp, 12 predicted proteins | sample RifGroF2_FD_105708 | JGI IMG/M metagenome (GOLD analysis project Ga0154565, IMG submission 105708) | Lentisphaerae bacterium GWF2_52_8 | reverse complement strand
CGGCATCGACTTGCCGGACGAGCTCCAAAAAGCCACGGGCTCGCTGAGTTTCAATTTTCTTTTGAGGAAAGCTGCGATGAAACGCCCAGCCTTTGCGTAGAGCCCTGAGAAGACAATGGCATCGAGGCCTCCCATTGCAGCTATTCCCGCCCCGCATGCGAGCAGGACACGGTATTTGAAAAGTTTTTTTGCGAGCCGATGCTTGCGGTCCTTGGAGGCAAGCAGCGCTTCGAGCGTTATGGATTCATCGAGAAGTCCGCGCAAGCCGCTTTCTTGTGTCAGCATCATATTGATCTGTTCAGGGCCCCACGAGAGTTTTTTTGCCAGCATGGTTACGAGAAATGGGTCGATCTCTCCGCTGGAGCACTCGCCGGGCAAGCCTTCAAGCGGAGTCGCCCCGCTGGTGACATAGAGAGGCCTGAGTTTTGCAACTGCCGTGATTTCCGGGCGCTTGTCGAGGCATATGGAAAGGATTTTTCCGGCAGGCTTCATCCTCTTTGCAGAGAGCAGTAATATGTGTTCCAGTGCTGCCTGATGATAGAGCCCGTGGTAGCCGGAACGCAATAGCCCGAGCTGCTCTGCCAGCGCGGGGTCCAGCGCGTAGGATCGTTCCCTTTCGGGCAGGGCGCTGAAGAATGAGGTCTCAAACGCCAGCACCAGCGGAATTTTTTGACAGAGCCTCTTGCAGGCCCGCGCCACAGCCAGCGTGACCGGCAGGTGCAGCGGAGCCTGCGGGATAAGCGTCTCAAGGCGCGTAAGGACTGCATCATCTGCGATCACAGCTTCGGGGAAGAGCGTGTTGCCATAGGGTACCCGCAAGCATATGAGCGAGGGCTTTTTCCCTTTTGAGTCGCAGTCTGCCAGCGCGGTTTCCAGTGCGGCCTTGGCCTCTTCTTCCCCGCGGCAGTCTGCGGCTTCGCCACTGAGGGATGCTTTTTTTGTGCGGTTTCCTGAAAAGAGCGCGTAGCGAAGTTTTTTTTGTGTGCTTATCAGTGTCAGCGTATTCATTGCTTTCTCCTTGCGGCATTTATTGCAGCATAGCTGCGGCGCGCTATTGCCAGTTCCTCGTTTGTGGCGATCACGAGCATTTTGACGCGGCTGTCCCTGGTGGAGATCTCTGCCGGGAGTTGCAGCGCAGATTCGTTGCGGGCGGCATCGATTTTCAGTCCGAAACATTCGAGCCCCGCGCTCACTGACCAGCGCACCTGGGGAATCTTTTCGCCGATTGTGTCCGTGAAGATGACCGCATCAGGATTGGGTACGGCAGCAAGGTAAGCGCCAAGGTATTTGCGGATGCGCCAGAGATAGACTTCCTCTGTCTGCTCTTTTCGCAGCATCTCCTGAGGGCTTGCCGGTGTGGACTTGAACACATCGCGGATGTCTGCGCTCTTGCCGGATAGGCCCAGGACTCCGCTCTTGTTGTTGAGGAGCTTTTCGACGTCATCGCTCTTTCCGAATGCCCGTGAGAGGAGTCGCAGTGCCGCCCCGGGATCAAGGTCTCCGCAGCGAGTGCTCATTACAAGCCCCTGGAGCGGCGAGTAGCCCATCGTGTTGTCAAGCGAACGCCCCTTCACGATCGCGCAGAGGCTTGCGCCTCCGCTGCCCAGATGACAGCTTACCGCGTTAAGCTTGGAGAGCGGCTTGCCGAACATCTTTGCCGCCTCTTCCGCCACGAAGTGATGGCTTGTCCCATGGAATCCGTATTTGCGGATCAGCATGCCTTCCCTCAGTTTGCGGGGCAGGGGATAACTGCGCGCATAGTCGGGAATGCTTGCATGGAAGGCCGTGTCAAAGACCGCCACCTGCGGCAGTTCCGGGCTTTGTGCGGCAACGGCCTTTATCAGCGAAACAGCCGGAGGATTGTGCAGCGGCGCCATCTCGCTTATTGATTCAAGCTGCTTTAGCGCCTCCGCTGTCATCAGGGCGGAATCCTTAAAAATATTTGCCCCGTGAACAAGCCTGTGCCCGGCGAGTTCGGGAAGCAACTCGGGACTGCGTTTCAGTATCTTCATGATTTCATTGAAGGCGTCTCCGTGAGTCCTCATCGGCGCCTCGATAATTTCTTCGTGCCCGTTGATGCGATGGAATATTTGCGCTGGCTCCGCCGTGGGCGGCCCCACTCTCTGGGCCTCTCCTCCGGCCAGCTCCCGCTCCGAAGGCATTTCTATCACGCGGTATTTCAGCGAGGAGCTGCCGCAGTTGAAGACTATCACATTCATTGTCCTTCTCCCGGCGTCAGATTTCATCCGAAGTCCAGCCGAAGACCGGTATCCCCACCAGGCTGTGGACTATCGCCGCCGTCCCGTAGACAGCTTCGTAGACCTTGCGGACATCGACTGATTCGTTCTGGCTGTGCGCCTGTGTCTCGTCTCCTGGGCCATAGCCGATCACGGGGATTCCGAATTCGCGCGTGAGCACTCCTCCTGCCGTGCCCATCCCCATGCGGCCGAGCTGCCATTTGCCGGTGCGGACCTGGATTCCGGCAGCTGCCAGAGCCTGTCTGCTGCGTTCCATCAAAGGGTGGAATGGGTCGGTGGCCCAGGCGTCGACCACGTGCTTGACCAGTGTGCGGGTCCCATTGTAGAGCATCTGCTCCTCCTCGCAGACGGCCACCTGGACAGCCATTGCCTGGGCGGATTGCGCCACAAATTTTGTCTCGTGCCGTATCTGTGTCAGAACATTGCTTGCGCTTTCCGAGCCCTGCAGACGTTTTGCCACCCTGATGCTTGCATGGCGCATTCCCCCGGTGTTTGCAAAGAGAGGCTGCCTTACTTCAATGTTTGCCCCTGCCCCGTTTTCCCCGTCCCTTGAGATTTCGCTGTAGATGCTGCGGGCGGCGTCATTGACTTGGAAAGGATTGCTTCCCTCGATGCGTATATCCAGCTCGACGCGGGCGTCATGTCCGTAGTAGAGGCCGAGCCCGCTGCGTTCCCCGAGTATCGCGTAGCCCGGCTTGAGTCCGAGTGACGGCAATGTTTTTTTGAAAAGTTCGCGCACTCCAAGGCTGCAGCCGTTTTCCTCGGCCGTTGTGGCTGCGACTACGAGTGTGCCTTTCAAGGGGAGGAGGCTGCGTTTCAAGAGTGCCCCTGCGTAAACTTGCGCGGCGAGTCCCCCCTTGCAGTCGGCAGCCCCGCTTCCGTAGATGCTGTTGCCTTTCATGAGTGCTCCGTAGGGTGCTGTTTCCCATCTCGCCGAAGGTGTCGTTTCAACCGTGTCCATGTGTGAATTGAGAACCAGCGCAGGGTCTCCCTCTATGCCGTAGATGATGCCGATGACGTTTCCCGCATCGTCCCGGGAAACCTTGTCGTAGCCGAGTGCCTTCATCTCCTCCTCTATGAGCTGGGCGGCCTCGCCCTCCATCAGGCTTGGGCTTGGTGTCTGAATCAGCCTCCTGAGGAAGTCCAGGGTCTCATGGTTCATGGCCTGATTGCGTGATTTCAGAAGTCCGTACATTGTGATTTTCTCCTTTTTTTGAGTTATCTGATAAATGTTTCACAGCAATACTTGTGCCATGTTCAATACTGTTTTCATAATGTCTTTTATGATAACATGTTTGTTTCGAATTCACACTTGCTTGACTTTTTGAAAAGTAGTTTCATTTTAGATAAATAGTATTTCAAAATGAAAAGGAAGGGCAATGAAGGCTGCAGACCTCAGGCTTGATGAATTGGTTGACTTTTCGGAAGGAGGCTTTCATCTCCAGGGCCGCCGCCTTGTCCTGCATGATATCCATGCCATGGCCCAGTTCAGGCGTGATCTGGTGGAGATGGCTGGGGTGGATGAAGCCAGGCGCCTGCTTACCCGTTTCGGCTTCTATTGGGGGCAGGCTGACGCTGCGGCTATGCAAAGGCTTTTCAAGTGGGACAGCATTGAGGAGTGGATCAAGGCGGGCTGTCGCCTGCATGCTCTCCAGGGTGTCGTCCTTACGCAGATCAAGGGGTTGAGCGTTGACCGGGATTCCGGGCTTTTTCGCATGAGTTACGTCTGGCGGAATTCGGGGGAGGCGGAGGAGCATCTTGCTGAATTTGGCGCCTCGCAGTTTCCTGTCTGCTGGATGCTTGCCGGTTATGCAAGCGGCTACGCCTCCTTCTGCTTGGGCCGCAATATCTATTTCATCGAGCATCAATGCCGCGCCCAGGGGGAAAAGGTTTGCATGGCGGAAGGGCGTGACGAAGCCTCCTGGGGCTCGGAACTCGAATCCTTCCGCCATTATTTCCAGTCGAGCGACATATGGAAAAAGGTTCAGTCCCTCACAGAGGAACTCCGCAACAAGGAGCGTGTCCTTGCCCGCCAGCAGAAACGCCTTGAAACGCTTTCAAACCAGCAGATGCTTCCCCCTGGACACGTCGAGATCAGGAGCGCGGCCTTTTTGAAAGTCTCCGAGCAGGCGGCCCGTGTGGCGCATTTTGACAGTTCCGTGCTCATCAGCGGCGAAAGTGGCACAGGCAAGGAGGTGCTCGCCCGCCATATCCATGCAAATTCCTCGCGCAGCGCAGCCCCATTTGTCGCAATCAACTGCGGTGCGCTCCCCGAGACCCTGCTAGAGGGGGAACTTTTTGGGTACAAGGCCGGGGCCTTTACCGGGGCTTCCAGCGACCGTCCCGGACTCCTTGAGGAAGCCAACCGCGGCACGATTTTCCTCGATGAGATAGGCGAGATATCGCAGGCAATGCAGGTCAAGCTCCTTCGCGTGCTTCAGGAGCGCGAAATCCTTCGTCTCGGTGAAAACAAGCCCCGAAAGATTGACGTCCGCATCCTGGCTGCCAGCAACCGCGAGATGGCCGAGGCCATACGCACCGGACGTTTCCGCGACGATCTCTACTACCGCCTTGCCGTGGTGAACATCGAGATTCCTCCCCTGCGCGAACGCCCCGAGGACATTCTTCCCCTTGCAAGGCATTTTGTCGCCAGCTGCGCGAAAAAACTCAAGATATCTTCGCTTCGCCTTGACGCCAAATGTCTCGATCATCTTCAGAGCTACCGCTGGCCCGGCAATGTCAGGGAACTCGAAAACGCCATAGAGCGCGCTGCAGTCTTTTCCCAGGACGGCCTTATCCTTCCGGACTGCCTGCCTCCGTCCATTCTCCACGCTCCCGTGCCCGAACTGCAATCCTTTGCCGCCTGCTCAAAGAGCCTTGCGGAAATGGAGCGCGACTATCTCCGCGCAGTGCTTGCGGAATGCGGTGGCAACAAGACGAAGGCCGCAAAAGTCCTTGGCATCGGAAACGCCACCCTGTGGCGCAAGCTCAAAGACGACACAAACTGAGCGTCTCAGATTTCGCGTTCTGCCGCCCTCAGAAATTCCAGCGCCTTCCGGACTGCATCATGCCCGTTATACTTGCTGCCTTCGTACTCAATGTTGATGAAGCCCTGATAGCCGCATTCCTTCATCGCCTTCAGGCAGGCGCGCTGATTGACGGCTCCTTCACCGATTAAGGCGGGCCTGTAATACATGCCGTCCTTCATTTTTCGGTAGCCTTCCTCCTGGGCGGATAAGATATCCCAGTCCTTGAAGTGCGCATGGACGACATGCTTTGCAATCTTTTTGAAGCCTTCCGCCGGGTTTTCTCCGCTCGCCGAGTTGCCGTTGTCATAGGTGACTTTCAGTCCGGGTGCTTCTTTTATTGCTTCGAGGATGTCATCAGAGGTTACGAAGGGGCTCTCTATGCCTGGGAAATTTTCTATTGTGAATGCAACTTTGTATTCTGCCGCCAGCTCGATGCCTTTGGAGAACTTCCCTATCCAGTTTTGGCGGTTTTCTTTTGGGGAGACATCGCTACGCCCTGGTGTCACCACCATCACGACCGGCGCGCCGAGTATTGCTGTTTTTTCCAGCTCTTTTTTGAGCTTGTCGAGCCAGGTGCCAATGTCCACCCCGTTGGCTTCATTGCCGAAAGTATGGGCGGCCACCTTTATTCCGTTGTCATCGCATATTTTCCTTATCTCGGAAATGCCTGCCTTCATTGTTGAATCGGGGAAGCAGATGTCTATGGCCTTCATTCCTAATTTCGAGGCGAATTCCACGGTGTCACGGATATTGAAATCCGGATAGCGCGACATTGTGTAGCTCATCATGCAGTAGTTCATTTCGTGAATCCCTTCCTTCATTTCCACAGTTCGTTGATTGACTTGAGTGTTTCCTCGACCAGTTCCTGTCCGCCGCTCGAATCGACAAGATTGCAGTATTGAGTGGCACTGTAGCCTTTACCCTCTTCGCCCCGAATCGTAGGCAAATATGTTCCTCCGCCCTCGCCGACTTCGCTTCCGGCCAGTTGGATTATGAATGTCTGGACTGCCGGGCTCCGCGCCTGAATCCTGTGCGCATAATCCATGTAAAGCTCGAAACGGTTTGAGGCAAAAGCTATGTCCCCCAGGCGCAGCACATGTAATTCCATCGGCAGCTTGGAATTTTTTTCCTGCTGCTTATAGCGCCTAATGACAGCCTGGCAGCGGTTTCGACGGCTTGCCAGTATTGAGTCTGCAATCATCCGCTGCTTTGGATCGGGATCGGTGGATGGCTGCAGTTCTTTGAGTCCCTCAAGGTTTTTCAGTTCGCTTTCATACTCTGCCTGCGTGATCTTACGCCTGTTTAGTCCAATAGTCCTGGAAATATGCCCCATTCTGATGCTGTTGCGGATATCCTTTGATGCCCAGCTGGAAATCTCCTTGACTCCTTCTGCTATCCGCTCGGCTATGTCCTGGCGCTCGCTTATGCCCTTCAGCTCCAGCCTTCGCTGCAAGGCGGCCTTGTAGTACATGGCGTGAGGCGAAAGATCGCCGGATGCGGCGCACTGCGGCAGGATCTGGATCTCATTGCCGAATTTCTTTCTGAGCTCCTGCCGCGTCTCATGCCAGAAGTCGGCGGAGAGCATCCAAATCTGCTCGGATACTTGCGATGGGCATGGTACGTTTACAAGGATGCCGTTCAGTTTGCTGTTCGCGTCGTAAGTAAAGAGCACGTTCAGGGAAGTCTCGGTGCCCGCTTCGAAATGACTGAACTTGGGGTCATTTGTATTGCCGTACATCGCGGCGTGGCCGTTGACCATTAACCCCGGATTGCCCTTGGCCTGCGCTCTCTTTGAGAGGTCATCAAAATATACTGCGCGGCGGCTGTAGGCGACCGTTGCAAACCCGTAGCCCCAGGCGATTCCTCCGGGCTGGCGCTTTTCCCAGGCCTCGACAATAGCTTCAGCCGCCATGCTGCTGAAAAACTCCTGGTATTCCTTTCCCGGCATCCTTGGCGGCGTTTCAAATGTATCATTGTCGTCATAGAGGTCTCCGCCCTCATGCGTGTGCGTGGCGTTCATGATGATTTTTTCAACGGGGAACTGCGGATTTATCTTGCGCAGCTTTTCCCTGATCATCCTCAGGAGGAACGAGCGGACTACCACCATGTCGCAGGAAAGGAAAACGACTGAATCCTCATCATTTGAAATTGCCAGCGCAGTGACTGTGACCGGATCGAGAATCCCTTCTGAAAGACGCAAATGGAACTGTCCGCGAATCCCGACTGGCTTGTCTGTTGATACATCCCTTGATGCCCAGCCGATCAAAACTTTCGAATCCATAAAATTCCCCGTTCATTTTGAGCTCTGGAAACTACCAGAGCATATTTGTCATTTTCAATGCCTCTGCGGCGATTGTATTGCCTGTGGAGGCGTCCATTTTGCTCCAATGTGCTGTTGTGGTCTCGTGGCCGCCCTGCCTTTTTAGCGCCTCTTCTGTGGGGATATAGCCCAGCCAGCCGTTGGCGAGAGTGACGACGCAGGTGAGTTTTGCCGGGCTTTGCTGTTTTATCGCCATGCCCAATTCCGTGAAATATTCGGCGGGTATGGCGGCAAATGCGGCGTCCCCGATCCTGAAGACCTGGATTATTATCTTTTCGGAATCAGATTTTGCTTTGAGTTCTTTAAGTTTTTGAAGGGAGTCGGCATACCAGCCGTTCTTTATCAAAAAATTGAAGACATTGACAAATTTTTCTGGATTTTCCACGCAGTCCTCAAGCGAGGAAATGTCCCGGTATTTTAGCGGGATTTCTGTTTCTGCTGATTTAAGTACGGGACTTGTGAAGCTTTTTATTTTCTCCCTTATGACGCTGCTGACTGTTTCGGCAAGAATGTTTCCCGTGTTTTCTTTTGTGTCCTTCTGTGTGGGATCGGCGAAATTTCTGTGAATGATATTGCCGCAGGCGCCATTGAGGAAGAGGCAGGCTGAGCCTTCCCCAAAATTCTCTTTGAGCCTTCTGTAAAGTATGCCTGGATAGCCAGCTGAAACCTGTCCCATCAGGTGGCATGCGTGGCATGCGAAGTTGACCATGATCCCGAGAACTTCACCTGCAATATTCTTTACGCATATGACTCCGACTTCGGGATCGATTGTGCCTTCATTGCAGAGGATATCAGAACTTAGGTTGCTTATCGCTGGTTGGCTTATCGCCGTGCCGTCTCTTTTTATGAAGCGCCTGTTGAAGGAGATTCTTCCCTCAAAGCCCGAGCCTGTTCCAATTTGCGCGTCTTCCATTTTCTCAAAGGCCGTGGCAACTGTGGTCACGGACTTTTCAATCATGTATTCTATGTATCTCTCCTCTTTCTTGAAACTTCCACGTTCAACCACGGCAGGACAGGCATGATTGTGCGTGGCGCAAAGCATCAGGCAGGAGCCTGGCAGTCCCGTCCTCTTTTCGACTCCAGCCCGTATTTTTTCGACATAAGCCCGTTCGATTATCACAATGTCGAGTGAAAGAAACGCCAAGGATTCTTTGCCGTCCGAGAAGACTGCGGCATGCGCGTAAATCGGATCTACGATCTCAGTGACTTCACCCATATAAGTCCTTACCGGGAAATAGTCCGGGCTGATATCGATTTCGGCAAAGCCTGCCTTGAAACTCATTTTCCTACTCCAATGCTGGCATTGTGTCGAGGCCTGTGTTAGATTTTTTTGATAAGCCTTATGATTTCATCTGCGATCAGGTCGCCTGTTTCCGGAGCCATGCAGCTGCTGCACAGGAATGTCGTTTCGTAGCCGCCTCTCGTGAAGGCGTTCTTGCTTGGCACATAGCCCAGCATGCCGTTTGCCGCTCCGACCGTGAGCGCGTGGATTTTTGGGAAGCTCTCCTTGATTTTGAGCTGGAACTCCACGAAATATTCGGCGGGTACTCCGGCAAAGAAAATATTGCCGATCCCAAGCACCTGGATCTCGGCTGGACAGCTTGTTTCGCCGGCGTGCTCTTTTTTCCAGTGCGCGATCGTGGTGTTGTAATAGTCATCGGAGCGGAAACGCTGTGCTCCGAATACCTGGCCTTTTTCTTCGGCTGGACTCGATCTTCTGAAGGGAAGCTGAAGCGTGTTTTTGTGTGTATTGACAGGCCATTTTGATGAGAAACTGATATTCTTCTGCGCTTCGGTAAAGGATTTTGCGAGGGATTGCCCGGCTTCCTCCATTGAGAGGGAAACGCCTGTTTCGAAGTCCACGGTTATCACGTTCCCGAAGGCTCCGTTCAGGAAGAGCGCCACCGGGCAGCCTAGCTTTTTGAGTTCTGCTGCGAGAACGCCCGGGAAGCCTGCTGAAAAGGCGTCGTCGCCGCCGTGGTGGGTGGGATGGCACGCGTAGTTCAGCAGGGCGCCCAGTGTCTTTCCCTTTGTGTCCCTGACAAGAAAGACAGCGAGTTCAGGGTCCCTGGGGCCTTCCAGGCAAAGAAAATTTTTATTCGCGGATGTCGTTTGGGTTTTTACCGTGCCGTCCCGCATTCTTGTGCGCCTGTTGTGGGCGACCTCGAAATTGAAGACGCTTGCGAAGCCGCCTTCTGCCTCTTGTAGACTGGAGAATGCTGACCCGAAGGCCTCTGTGCATTTTGTGATCAGGCCATCGATATAAGCCTCGTCTCGTTCCTGGTAGGGGAGGAAGGAAGAGACGGCAGGCCCCGCATGGTTGTGCGAGGCCGAGATCATGATGTTTTCTGAAGGGAAGCCGAAACTTTCCTTGATTGCCTCCCTGATCCGCCTTGTCAGTGTCCTGCCAACGCAGAGCGTGTCCAGCTGGATGAAGGCGGCTTTGTGCCCGTCCTCCTCAAAGACCGCGATTCTTGCGAAGAGCGGGTCCAGGATATGGGTTCCCTTTATGGGCTGCAGCCAGCCGATTTTTTCCGTGCCTGGCTGCGGGCTTATGTCTATCTCTGAAAAGCCTGCTTTCATGCTGCTTTTCCTTTGTGCTTAAGCCTTGTCAAAGTCGAGCTGATCGAGATTCGCGAAGACCTTGAGGAAGGCCTCGGCGACCTTTTCCGGCACGTCTGTCCTGTTCGGGGCGCGGAGCGGGACTGTCATTCCGAAATGCGTGTCGCAGTGGCGCTGCGCCACGGGGTAGTCTTCCGGGCGGTACTCTAGCTGTGTCTTGTTGAAGGGGCAAGCCCAGGGGCAGCCCTTGCCGTAGGCATTTTGGGCACGGAAGACTGTCATGGCCGGAAGTATGAAGCTTTGCCAGATGCCGACGCTTGTGCCTTCCGCCTGCAAGGCTTTCATTATCGCGTTGCGCGGCTTGTCAGGGGCGCCGTTCCAGCCGAGTGCGGCGTTGTCGATGCGGCAGGTGTAATTGTACCAGTTGTGCTTGTGCTTTGGCGGTTCGGTCGGTAGTATGAGGCCCTTGACACCCTTCAGGTTTGTGTTCAGGACTCCTGCGTTTTCCTCCTGTATCTCCATATAGGAATCCATTTTCTTAAGCTGCCCGCGGCCAAAGGCGGCGGTGAGCTCGTTGGAGCGGTACATCCAGCCGAGCGCATAGGCGTGGAAATCGCGGGACTCATTGGGGGCCTTCGTCTCGCCGAAGCACCAGAGCATCTTTCCTTTTTCGAGGAGCGCATCGTCATTGGTGACGAACATTCCGCCTTCCCCTGTGCAGAGGCACTTGTTCTGGTTGAAGCTGAAGGCGGCGCAGTGGCCGATTGTGCCGGCCTTCTTGCCGTTGAATTCGGCGCCGTGGGCCTGGCAGGCGTCCTCGATGACCATGAGATTGTGCTTGCGGGCAATTGCCATGATTTTGTCCATGTCCACCATGAGGCCGTGGAGATGGACTGCGACGATGGCCTTTGTGCTGGGAGTGATGGCCTTTTCGATCTTGTCAACGTCGATGTTCATCGTGGCGAAGTCGATGTCCACGAAGACGGGAATTGCGTTGTGGTGCAGGATGCAGGTGGCGCTAGAGGACCAGGAGTAGGAGGTTACAATCACGTGGTCGCCGGCGCCGACGCCGCAGGCCACCATGCACATGTGGAGGGCCGCCGTTCCGCTGTTCGTCAAGATGGCGTGCTTGTTGCCGTTCCATGCCTTGTACTCGTCCTGGAAGGCAAGTGAGTTTGTTGCGTAGGTGTATCTGCCGCTTTCAAGGGCCTGCATGACGAGCGCCTTGTCATTGTCGTCAACGGGCGGCCAGTTCTTGATGAGGTCAGCCGGAATTGTTTTTGTACCGCCATTAATTGCGAGCTTGCTCATGTCTGATCTCCTTTTTGATTGCAATTGAGACTTGTTTTATCATCTGCAATCAATGATAGGATGAAAAAAGCTGCAATGGAACAGGCTTTCCGGGTAATCCCTTGCCAAAGGATGGAGACTCTTGCTTTTCGGTTCAGGCTATGAAGTCTGAGGGGGATTTGCCGTGGTGCTTCTTGAAGGCCTTGGAAAAATAGGCGGGATCCTTAAAGCCGACAGCGGCTGCGACTTCCGCTATGTTCATGCGGCGTTCAAGGAGGAGTTCTGTAGCTTTGAGCATGCGTACCTGAGACAAATGCTTGAAGAGAGAGAAGTTGTTCTGGCTGCTGAAGACCCTGCTCAGGTGATAGGGGCTTACGCCTAGCGCCGTTGCGATCTGCGATAGGGAAAGGTCTTCCGCATACTGGCGTTCGATGTAGTTCTTTGCGCGCTGGAAGAGCATGGCGCGCGGCCCTTGCCGTTCACTTTTGCTGTTTTCTCCGGCGTCTATTTGTTGAGGCTCTTCGCCTTTGAGGAGCGAGAAGAGCACTGAGGCAAGAAGCGAGCGGTCGACCAGCGTGTCGAGGGGGCTTGCAGCCTTTTGCAGGGTCGCGGCAGCGCGCATTTCCCCGAGTATCCTTCTGATCCTGTTTTTTGACTGGTCCTGGAGTGTGCGGAAGATATCGTTTCCAAGTCCTTGCAGCACAGTATCGAGAGCGGGCCATTTGAAGAAGACGAGAAAAATGTCAAGTTCCTCCTTCATATCAAATTCGTCCCTGTGCGACTGCCGGGCAGGATTAAAAAGCACTTCCCCGCTGCCTGCCTTGTGGCAATCTTTTTCAGTGCTGAGCCTGACATTGCCTTTCACGACATAGAGAAGTTCATGGGAGTCGTTCTTGTGCGTCTCGTGAGCCCATATGGGGTCATAGACGAGGAATTGCATCCGTGTGATGACGGGCAGTCCTGGTATTTCCGGCATTTCAGTCATAAGTGCATTCCAAAGTCTTTTTGACAAAGCGGCATCAACTTACACCCATGTATTGCAGCAATCAAAGCCGGCTGCACTGTGGAAGCGAGTCTTGAGCGAGGGAATTATGGCGGAGGTCCCCCTGCTAGCTGATGATGCCCTTCATGTACTCGCGGGTCATTTCCTCTTTCGGATTTTCAAACATCTCCTGGGCCGGGCCGTGCTCGATGAGCTCGCCCAGATAGAGAAAGACCACATAGTCGGCAAGGCGCTTGGCCTGGCGCAGGATGTGGGTCACTATGACGATGGTATACTCATTTTTGAGCTCGAGGAAGCGCTGCTCTATGTGGCGGCTGGATTTTGGGTCGAGCGCCGAGGTCGGCTCGTCGCCAAGTATGATCTCAGGCCCGACTGCGAGTCCGCGCGCAAGGCAGAGTCGCTGCTGCTGGCCTATCGAAAGCTTCGAGGCCGGTTCGTGAAGCCGTCCCTCCACCTCGTCCCACAGGCTTGCCATCTTGAGGTGTTTCTCCACGATTGCATCAAGGGCGGCACGCTTCCTCAAGCCGTGGAGCCGCGGGCCGTAGGCAACGTTATCGTAGATGGACATGGGCAGGGGGACAGGCCGCTGGGAGAGGAGCCCCATCTTCTTGCGGATGTGGGTGACTTCCGCGTCGGGGCTGAAGAGGTCTTCCCCGTCGACCAGCACCTGTCCGGTGACCTTGACGTCCTCCACCGTGTCAATAAGGCGGTTGAAGCATTTCAGGAGCGTGGATTTTCCGCAGCCCGAGGGTCCGAGGATGACCGTGATTTTCTTGTCGGGTATGTCGATGTTGATGTTTCTGAGCGCATGCGATTCCTTGTAGTGAACGTTCAGGTTGCGGACGCTGATGTGAGTTTTTGTATCCATTATAAGGCTCCGCTCATTTGATTATATTCCGTGACAGTTTTCTTGAGGCCACGCGTGCGCCGATGCTCAGAAGCAGGATCATCGTGGTAAGTATCAGGGCCGATGCGTAGGCGCGGTCCTGCACCTCTGGCACCGGGGTGCCGAGCTGGAAAAAGATCGCCAGCGGCAGGCTTGCCACCGGGCTCAGAACTGAACTTGGAAGGTTGTCCGAATAGCCTGCGGTGAAGAGTACTGAGGCGGCATCTCCGATGCCCCGGCCAAAGGAGATCAGAATGGCGGTTGTTATGCCCGGGAGCGCCTGGCGCGTAAGGACGCTCAGGGCCGCCTGGAGCCGCGTTGCGCCGAGCGAGTGGGATACATCCATCATGTCCTTTGGCACCATTTGAAAAACCTCGTCCATGGCGCGGCACATTATCGGCAGTATCAGGAGCGCCACCGTGATGATTCCCGCCAGGAGGGAGGCTTTGAGCCCGAAAAAAAGCATCAGCGCAAAACCGAATGCTCCATAGACTATCGAGGGGACTCCGTTGAGCACGTCAAGCGAAAAGCGTGCGAAGGACGCCAGGCGTGAGCCTCTGCGAAGATAGACATTCAGGCCTATGCTTACCGGGAGGCTTAGCAGGAATGCCAGCACAGAGGCGCCCGAAGCCAGCAGGAGAGAGCCGACTATCGCGTTTAATATGCCTCCCTCGCCACCCATGTAGAAGCCGCCTTTTGGCACGCTGGAAACCATGTCGAGGCTCATTGCGGGTAGTCCCCGTCTTAGAATGGACCACAGTATTAGCGCCAGGCTGCCCGTTACGATCACGCATGAACCTATCATGAGGATCTTGAAGAAGTTCTCCTCTAATTTTCGCATGTCGAACTTTTTCATTGCACCCCTTTTGCCAGATGCTGGAGCACCAGTTTTGCGGCGGCGTTGAAGACAACCACCACGACGAAGAGCATCAGCGCGGCAAGCATCAGCGCAGCGTCGTACATCGGGATTGAAAGCATCTCCCCGTAATTGTTTGCGATAAGCGCGGGCAGGGGATAGGCCGGAGAAAAGAGAGAGTCGGGCGCCCTTACCACGTTGCCAGCCACCATCAGCACCGCCATTGTCTCGCCGAATGCGCGCGACACGCCCATTATGACCGCCGCCCCGATGCCCGGCAGGGCCTTGCGGAGCACCACGAGCTTGGTCGTTTGCCATTTTGTTGCGCCAAGCGCAAGTGAGACGTCGCGGACATCGTTGGGCACGGCGCGCAATACCTCAAGCGTGACATGGATCACTATCGGACAGACCATCAGCGCGAGCACGATGCCTGCCGTGAGCACGGAATAACCCGTGCAGGGGATGCCAAAGACATCCATCGCCAGGCTTCTTACCATCGGCACAACCGCCAGTACCCCCCAGATGCCGAAGACCACCGACGGAATTCCTGCCAGCAGGTCAACCATGGGAGCTGCGACTGCCCGTATCCGCCGGTGCGCATACTCTGAGAGGTAAAGGGCTGTCAGCACCGAGAAGGGCACTGCGAGCACTACGGCCACTGCTGTCACCCACGCCGTTCCCATGATAAAGGGGAAGAATCCGAATTCTCCCCTGAATGGTCGCCAGTTCGAAGAGAAGAGCAGGTCTCCCAATGATTTTGCGCCCAGGATCGGCTCAGCTTTCACCAGGAGCCCGATGCCTATCAGGAATAGGACGACACCAGCGGCGCCCACCAGAAAAACGGTGAGGCATTTTGCCATTTTGTCTGCGATTAGTCTTCCTTCAGGCATTGCGCGGCGGACTTATTTCAATTTTTTAAGCTGTTCTGCAAGCTTTGCCTCAGGCAGGTTTACATAACCGCCCTCGGGCACGAATTTCTGCCCTTCGGTCAAGACCCAGTTCAGGAATGCAAGAGTCAGTTCCTTCTTTGGTTTGCCCTTGCAGACCAGGTAAAGGTCGCGTGCCGGCGGGGATGGGTAGACGCCTTCGGCAATTGCCTTGACGATGCTTGCACGGTCGGCATAGAAATCTTCTTCCTTGCTGATCTTGCCATCTCCATTCAGGTCAATTGGCACTATTGCCAGGCCTTCGATGGGTTTTCCCGTCTTAGGATTATACGCGAAGCCGATGTTGTTGTAACCGATCCCCGTGAAATCCTTCTTGACGGCTTCCGCCAGTCCAGGGTCGCCATAGACGCCGGTGCCCTGAAGGTCTTCCTGTTTGCCGCCAAGGTATTTTGCCCATATCTCCGCAGCGCCGCATGCGTCGGAGCGCGTGTAGACATTGACCGGGGCATTCACTGAGGTGCCTAAAATTTGGCTCCAGGACTTTGCCGTCCCTTTCATCCATATCTCAATGAAAGTCTCTTTTTTGATGCCATGTTCCTTGAGCTTTTTAAGCAGCGGGTTGTAGGTGCTTACCACAGGGACAACCGCATCTTTTGTGACTGCGATAAACCAGGCGCCCTTCTCGATCTCTGCGGGATTCAGATCGCGTGAAACCATTCCGATGTCAACGGTCTCCGATAGC
>Ga0154565_1044_pt4 | contig 16009 bp, 14 predicted proteins | sample RifGroF2_FD_105708 | JGI IMG/M metagenome (GOLD analysis project Ga0154565, IMG submission 105708) | Lentisphaerae bacterium GWF2_52_8 | reverse complement strand
CATTCCTCTGCTCATGGCGCTTTTCGTATTCAGCGGCGCACTTACGCTGGGCAGCATTCTTCTGGCGGATATCCTCTATGTCCTGGCTGATCCAAGGATAAGCTTTCATCGTCGCGCCTGAGCCGGAGAGGAAGGCTGCCCACAGGGTTGCGCAACGGGGGCTTTCGCAGTATGGTATCAATAGGGATTTTCGTATTGCAGATGCGTTCTCATAACGCAAGGATAAGGAACTTGATCTTATGGGGAAATTGAAGTTTACAGCAATGCCGGACCAGGACGGCTTCTTTGGCGAGTACGGAGGCCAGGTCATTCCTCCTCACCTGAAAAAGATAATGGACAGCATAGCGGCGGCCTACAAGAAGATTTGCAAGAACAAAAAGTTTCAGAAGGAACTGGCTGAACTCTACAAGTATTATGTCGGCAGGCCGAGCCCGCTTTACTTTGCCAAGAGGCTTTCCGCGCGTTGTGGAGGAGCATCGATTTATCTGAAGCGCGAAGACCTGAACCACACCGGGGCGCACAAGATAAACCACTGCCTGGGAGAAGCCCTGCTGGCGAAATACATGGGCAAGACCAAGGTGCTTGCAGAAACTGGCGCCGGGCAGCACGGAGTTGCCCTGGCGACCGCCTGCGCGCTTGTCGGGATCAAGTGTGAGATACACATGGGTGAAGTTGACATCAAAAAAGAGCACCCGAATGTCACAAAGATGAAGATTCTGGGCGCTGACTTGGTCTGTGTCACCCGTGGGACAAGAACCCTAAAGGACGCCGTTGACAGCGCCTTTGAAGAATATGTGAAAGACCCGGAGCACTTCTTTTATGCAATCGGCTCGGTCGTAGGGCCCCATCCGTTCCCAATGATGGTCCGGGACTTCCAGAGCATTGTGGGACGCGAGGCCAGGGAGCAGTTTGTCGAGATGACCGGAAAGCTTCCGGATTATGTGATGGCCTGTGTCGGCGGGGGAAGCAACGCGATGGGCATATTCACCGCATTCCTGCCGGACAAGAAAGTCCAGCTGATCGGCGTCGAGCCGGCCGGACGCGGACTGGACACGAAGGATCATGCGGCGACCCTTTCGAAGGGAACAAAGGGTTCTCTTCACGGTTTCAAATGCTATGTGCTTCAGGACAAGAAAGGCGAACCCTTGCCGGTTTACTCAATCGCCTCAGGCCTTGACTATCCTGCCGTGGGCCCCCAGCACTGCTATTTAAAGGACATCAAGAGAGTGCAGTATGAAACGGTCAACGACAAGGAGTGCCTTGACGCATTTATGACCCTCTCACGCGTGGAAGGAATCATCCCGGCTCTTGAGAGCGCTCATGCGGTGGCCTACGCGATGAAAGTGGCGTCAAGCATGAAAAAATGCTGCTCGATCCTTGTGAACCTCAGCGGACGGGGAGACAAGGACGCCGACTTCGTAGCCTCAAAACTGAAACTCTGAACGGGGCGCCAAGCCTCTGCAATGGGAGGGAAAGAAAATGGCAAACAAGAGTGAATTCCTTAGCCGCGGACTGCACAAGATACGCACCCAGCTCGCCGAGGCGCAGGCCTCGAAAAAGGCTGGAGAGCAACACGAAAAAACAGAGATAATCCGCCCTCCCCAGCAAGCTGCACAGCACAACAATGCGCCATCAAAAGAGCCAGGAAAGGAACACGGGAAAATCCCGAGTCCCCGCTGTGAGGAATTGGACAGGGCCCGTTTTTCACTGAGCGAGAAGCTAAGCAACGCGCTGGCTATACTGCCTGACGGAATAGGCAAGCATGAAACCCGCCTTCAGGAACTCAATGCCGCACGCGACAGCTTCAACGAAATGCTGGCCAAGCTTCAGGCCTTGGAAGAGATAAGCTCCTCCTCCAATGATGCGGCAATCGACGAGGCCGTAAAAACGATTGAGGCAGTCCGTGTGGAATTTGCGAGGAACTCTGAGAAACTCTCCAAATACGAGGAACCGTGCGAAGTGCCCTCCGCACCACTTCCGGCGCATCACGGGAACTCAATACTGCCGGAAATTCTCTCTCTTTCCTTTTGGCAGCTTTTCACAATTGGGCTGGCAGTTTTTCTGCCGCTCATGCTTACGATCTTTTTCGCGGCAATCATACTGGGGATGATCATCCACGCGGCAATGGGGCGCTGATTCTATGCGTCGGAAAGTTCGCAAGCATGCCTCGGTTGATTATGCGAAGAGAGGCCAGGACCGCCGGAAATTAAGTCACTATCTGAAGGCAGGAGGCTTCCGCAAGGTCGGAGGGACTCCAATTTTCGGGCGCAGCGTTTTCCGCCGCAGGGTATGGCTCTCGGTTGCGGCGACTGTGGTGCTTTGTGTTGGCGGCTATTTCATGATCTTTTGAAAAATGATGAAAGCCGGCTTTTATGTCTGTGAAAGTCATACAGTTGAAGGTGGGGGGCCTCGACGATAATTTCTCCTATCTTTTGCGGGACGAAGACTCGGGGGCTTCTGCCTTGGTCGATCCTTGCGGGGACACTGCAATCATCAGAAGCGCCGTCGAAAAGGAAGCTCAGCTGAAGCCGCATTTCATCCTGATCACTCATGGGCACCATGACCATGTATCGGGAGTTGCCGCGGTAAAAAAGTTTTTCCCCACTCCGGTGCTTGCGCATCCCAAGTGCCAGTTCCCTCATGAAATCAGCGTTGCAGACAGACAAAAGATTCCCTTTGGCGGGACTTTCATAGAGTGCCTTCACACGCCGGGGCATTCGCAGGATAGCGTCTGCTATCGTCTTGGAGATGATTCGGCAATCTTCACAGGTGACACGCTCTTTATCGACTGCTGCGGTTATTGTGATGCGCATACAATGTTCCGGACAATGCGGGACGTGCTCTGGCCGCTGCGGGACTCGAATATCGTTTATTCCGGGCATAATTACGGCCGCGTTCCGTTTGCCACACTGGGAGAAGAAAGGCAAAGCAACCCTTACTTGCGCATAACGGATTTTGAACAATTTAAAAAAGAGCTGAAGAAACTTTAAATGTTCCAAGCTGACAGAATATTGTGAAAACAGAAAGGATGAAATCATGCCGCTGGTAAAAGCAGAAATCTCAGTTCCTTGCGGAAAAGAAAAGAAACTCGCCCTGGCCAAGGCGCTTTCAAAACTGGTTTCAAAAGGCACGGGGAAACCGGAAAGTTATGTAGCCTCTGTTGTCGAGGACGATGCCGCCATAACATTTGCAGGGGAAGAAAAACCCGGCGCCTTTGTCGAAGTCAGAGGCATTGGCGGCCTGAGCGCAAGCACCAACAAGAAACTGAGTGCCGACATCTGCGCCTGCCTTGAAGAAGAGCTCGGCATCCCTTCGACATGCGTTTATATCAATTTCACGGAAATCCCGGCCACAAATTGGGGATGGAAGGGCAGCACCTTTGGCTGAGACCAAGAGACTTCCTCACACAAAAATGGAGCGTGGCCAATCATGAAATGGATTTACACGGCACCAGAAGACGCCGTTGAGCTTCTCAGATCGAGGCGCAAGGCCCTTAAGCCGCCCGCAGACTATTTGGAGCAGGCCCTTTCGGGCGGCGAGTACGCGGTCCTGGCAAGACAGGTCGCCTCTCCCAACTTTGAGGCTATCAATTTTGCCAGGAAAGCTGCCGCCTGCGGATTGAAGCCTCTGATTTTAGAGTATTCGGAAGACAAGTTTTCCGGCGAAAACGTGTCAAAACTCTCTTGCGGGATATTGGAGTTCGAAGGAAGCAAACTGATCGAACAATTCATCGCGTGCAGGGTGGCAGCCTACCTCGGGAAACCCATTTCAACGGTAAAGACACTTTGGGGCCAGCCCCTTTTGGAATTTCACCACGATATGTTCAAAATGCTGCCAGAGCTTGCGGAAATCCCCACGATTGACTGTTCCCGCTGGCTCCACGAGCATGGGCGTTCCGCAAAAAACTATTATGTTCATTACCTTTCGCTTTTCGTGTGCCATGGGGTTCTTTTTGAAACCTTCCCGGATAATTTGGAAGAGGGCGGCTTCACACAGGACATTGTGATTCCCGCGATAAAACAGGCAACGGAAATTCATGGCGAAAAACCCCTGATTGTCCCTCTTGACCCTCCCGATGATGAGGCCGGAGAACACTGGTATCGTTACCCTTCCAGCCTCGAAAATTTTGTAAGGGCAAAACTGGGCAGGGACATGGTTGAATCTGCCGCACTAGAACCCAAATAGAGGACAGGCAGGGCAAAATCCTTACTTCATCTTGTGATTGAGCCTTCTTTTTTCAAAGATTCCCTTTTTGCGGTTTTTGGTAGCCGTGTCCCAGCGCAGGCAGCGACCGTTCATCGCGACATAGACTCCGGGTTCCAATGTTTGCGCAAAAGCCAGCGCGCCGCCAAGGTTAAACAAACCGTCCGAGCTTCCAAAGCGGTATGGAACCATGGCTCCCGTAAGAACGACAACCTTGCCGGAGATGATGGGACCGAGAAAGCGGGCTGTGATTTCCATGGTGTCCGTGCCATGGGTAATCACGATTCTCTTCTGCTTTGCCTGGAGACATGCGTCGGCAATCTGCTGCCGGTCGGCGTCTCCCATTTCCAGGCTGTCCTTCATCATCAGCACCTGCATTTTCAGCGGGATACGGCATCTGCCCAAAGACAGCATTTCCGGGAGGTGCGTCTTTTTGAAATACAACTCCCCTTTGAGCTCATTATATTCCTTGTCGAAAGTTCCGCCTGTGGCAAGAATAAGCACTTTCATTGTTTGTCCCCTTTCAATTATCAGCCAAAAAGATTCCATCCGCGACGGCGGGCTATAAATTTTATGAACTCAAACCAGAGAATGCTGGCGGCGCCTGCAGAAAAGGTGATGGCAAGGTCGCCAAGATGCATGGGCGTCAGGTGAAAAAGTTTCTGGAGAAAGGGTATATAAAGAACCATCGCCAGGAAACCCAAGGCAGCCCCGACCACCCAGAGAAGTGCCCTGTTAGGAACAAAGAACGAGTGGATGATGCCTGTGCGCCAGGAGCGATTGCTCATGATCATGCAAAGGTTCGAAACAATCAGCGTGATAAAAGCGAGGGTGCGCGCCTCGCTGACACCGCTCTCTGTCTCCTTGTAGGAATCCAGTCCGGCCTTGTAAACAAGCGCGACCATCAGAAGGGAAAAAAGCCCCTGCAACATGCATATCAGCACCATCCTGATGCTGAAGAGGGGAGCGGATGGCAAGCGGGGAGCCCGTTTCATTATGCCCCTTTCCTCCGGTTCAGACTCAAAAACAACCGAGCAGGCCGGGTCAATTATCAATTCCAGAAAGACCACGTGGACTGGAAATAGAAGGATGGGCCATCCGAAAAGCAGAGGCAAAAGAGAGAGTCCCGCAATCGGAATGTGCACGCTGAGAACATAGGCCATGGCTTTTTTGAGGTTGTCAAAAATGCGGCGCCCCATGCGGACAGCCTCAACAATGGAAAGAAAATCATCCTTGAGAAGGACGAGGCTGGCGGCTTCACGGGCGACGTCGGTGCCGCGTTCTCCCATTGCCACGCCGATATGGGCGGATTTCAGGGCGGGAGCGTCGTTGACGCCATCCCCGGTCATGGCCACAATCTCTCCATTTGCCTTCAGCGCATTTACAAGCAAGAGTTTCTGTTCGGGGGCGACACGGGCAAAAACATTAGTGTCTTTGATTTTTTGCCTGAGCTCATCTTCACCCATCTCCTGAAGCTCGGGCCCGCTGATGACGGCATTTGGGGTCTTGAGCCCAATCTGTTCCCCGATGTTGCGGGCGGTGATGGCGTAGTCGCCCGTTATCATCACTACTCGCATGCCGGCATCATGGCACTCCCTGATAGCGGCAGGAACGGTCTGGCGGACGGGGTCGGCCAGCCCGATAAGACCTATGAATTCGAAGTCAAAATCGTGCTGGGACTGCGGAAGCCCCTTCCCCTGGTATCTGGACTTGGCGACGCCGAGGACCCGCAATCCTTCGGAAGCCAGTTCGTTGACGGTTCCGAGTACCGTGTTGCGAATGGACTCTTCAAGATGGCAGAGATCGCAGATGGCTTCCGCCGCGCCCTTGGCAGAGATTAGATAGCCCTTTCCTCCGTGGTCTTCCTGCCAGACATGCGAAATCGAAAGGAGTTCGCGGGAAAGCGGATATTCCCCCTTGAGCTCCCAATTGTCGTGAAGATGTTCGGTGTGCGTGAGCTTCTTCAGCCCAAGCTCCTGGAGCGCCTTCTCCATTGGATCGAAGGGATCCTTTTTGCTGGCCAGAATTGCGTATTCGACAAGCTCGTGAAACTTTTCAGGCAGCTCATGTTTGCGGTTTTTGAGTACATCATAGATTTCACCTGAGGCCGCCAGCTTCTGGACAGTCATGCGGTTTTCAGTAAGCGTTCCGGTCTTGTCAACACAGAGCACTGTGGCTGAGCCAAGGGTCTCGACTGCCGCCACACGGCGCGTGAGGACATTCTTTTTCGACATGCGCCAGGCTCCAAGCGCGAGGAATATCGTAAGCACCACAGGGAACTCTTCCGGCAATGTGGCCATTGCCAGCGTAAGCCCCGAAAGAAAGCCCTTTGTCCAATTATGGTAGCTCACGCCGTAAGCCACAACAACAATCGCGCATAAGACAATGGCCACGATAAAGATGTTCTTGACGATGCGGGCGGTTTCCTTCTGTAATGGGGTATCCCCCTCTTCAATGCACTGGAGGGCCTTGCCTATCTTGCCCATCTCAGTGTTCCCACTCACGGAAAACACTCGCGCAACACCTTGTCCCTGAACAACAAGAGATCCTGAAAAAATAAATGGCAACCCGTCTCCCCCGGCGCGGCGGCCTTCGGGGGGCGGCATGGCTTTTTCGTCTTCAAGGGAAGTTTTGTGGACCGGAACGGATTCTCCGGTAAGGAGGGATTCATCAGCCTGGAGGTTCATTGCCCAGATGAGCGCGGCGTCTGCCGGGATGCGGTCCCCTTCGCGAATCATGATGATGTCTCCCATCACAACTTCGCGCCCTGGTATGCGCAGCTGTTCTCCATCCCTTATGACCAAGGCGCGAGGGCTGGAGAGGTCGCGCAGGGCTTCGAGAGCCCGTTCCGTCTTCCGCTCCTGATAAACTGTTATGCCGATGATCACAAGGACGAAGCCAAGCAGCATCAGGGCCTCTTCAAGGTCTCCGACCAGCAAATAAATGGAGCCGCAACCGACCAGCAGCAAAAACATCGGTTCGTGGAAAACTTCAAATATAATGCGCCAGATGCCTCGTCCCTTTGCAGAGGGAAGCTCATTGTAGCCATCACGGGAGAGGCGCTCCTGGACTTCGTTGGAGCTAAGGCCCTTAAGAGCCTTGAGTTCGGCTTCGGACATGCTCATGATTAACTCCTTGACAGGTTTTTCTCAGTGCGTACACGTGTGCGCCGCCTGTCTGAAGCCGTCTTCAGACTCTGAGAAAATCCTGGCGGAAAAATCCGAGCACGATATTATAAGTTTGAGAGGCGCTTGTTTCAAGCTCTACTTGCGATAGATTTATGCTGTATGCATCAACACTGATTCTATCTCAAGCACAGGGAATTTCTATGATTAACAGACAAATGCCTGAGCCCGGTCTCTATCCGTTCTGGTTTTGGAACGGGGTACAGGAAGAAACTGAGATCGGCAGGCAGCTGAAACTGATGAAGGATGCCGGATGCAAGGGCGTTGCGATTCACTCCAGGACCGGAAACAAGATAGAATATCTTTCTGAACGCTGGCTGGAACTGGTCCGTTTTTCCTGCGAACGCGCTGCGGAACTTGGATTGAAAATCTGGCTTTATGACGAGGATGGCTATCCCAGCGGAAATGCAGGGGGGAAAGTTCAGAAGCTTCGGCCTGACCTTGTTCAGAAATACCTCAGTTTCGAGTACTCCGTGACAAACCCCGAGCAGCCAGCCTATGCCGCCTTTGATGCCGACACCTACAAAAGGATCGACGAAAAAGAGTTCCCGGCAGGAAAGGCCGCACTCCGCTTTCAAATCAAGACGGTCAATAATCATGTCGATACCTTGAACCCGGACGCAGCAAAGCTTTTCATTGAATTCACGCATGAAAAGTATGCAAAGGAGCTGAAAGAGTTTTTCGGGAACACCATTGAGCTTGTTTATACCGATGATGAGAGTTTTCAGGTCTGCTGGGTATCCGGGATAGTATGGTCGGAAGTGCTGGAAAAGGAATATGCGGCCCGTTACGGCTCAGACATGAAAGAGCTCCTTCCACTTCTTGTAGAAGACCTTCCGGGGCACGAAGCCGCAAGGCGGAATTATTTCAAGCTGGCACAGGAACTCTTCCTGAAGAACTTCATTGAGCCGCAAATTGAATGGAGCAAGAAACACGGCCTTGTCTATACCGGCCATCTCTGCGGTGACGAAGGTCCGCGCCGTTTCTCAATTGAAAGGTATGCTTCGATCACGCCTTATTTGATGCTTGAGGACATTCCCGCGCTGGACGATTTCCTTTGCGACATGACCGACCATGGCTACCTGCGCCGCATCTACAGCGATCCCAAAACGCGCCTCTTAGCTGCCTCAGACAGGAAACTGGCGCCGCTTGTCACCTACAAGTACGCCTCTTCCGTTGCCCATCAGTTCAAAAAGGATTTGTTTTCGGTGGAAGTCCTCACTTTCCTGTTCTGGAAATGCAAAGTGGACTACCTTGACCTGCAAATGCTTTTTGAGCTTGGAATGGGCGTAAACCTTATGACGCCCCACGCATTTTATTATACGGTGGGGGACGGGACGAGGAATGATTGTCCGCCAAGCTATTTCTTCCAGCAGCCCTATTACCCTCTTTTCGGAACCCTGATTCAAAAATGGACAAGAATCGCCAAACTCCTTTTGCGCGGGAAATACCATGCAGACGTGCTGCTGATCTCTCCTGCAAACGAGCTTGCCCTCCAAAATGGCACTGAGTTCAATCCAAAGTTTGAGCGAAAAGTAAAAAGCAAGTCAATCTCACTTTCCGAAATGGACGAGAAATTCTCGGGAACAGTCCTGGAACTTTCAAGGAGGCATATTGGCTTTGATATCGGCGATGAATATGTCATGGGGGAAAAAGCGGTTCTCGAAGAAGCCAGGATAAGGCTTGGCGATATGAGCTACGGAACGGTCGTGCTTTCTTCCGGACTCGAACTTCTGCCCAGCACTTCCGCGCTCCTGGAAAGCTTCAGGGCCGCAGGAGGCAGGCTCGTCTTTCCTGATGCTCTTGCCTCGCTTGCTCCCGACATCGATCTGAAAGGCGAAGGCACGGAAGAAATCCTGGTGCATGCGCGTGACAACAACGGTTTCCGTGAGCTCTACATGCTCAACCTTTCGGGGCGCGACCTGAAGCCGGAATTTGAATGCAATTCAAGTTTTTGCATTTACGATCCCTTGATTGATAAGATCGTATTCTCCGGCACGAAACTGCCAAAGGATTTTACCCTCCGTGAAGGGACAGCCTTCATGGTGCTGGCATCTGGTTTTCAGGCGGAAGAGCTTCCGTTTGAGCAAAGCATATTTGCAAAAGCTTCTGAAGAGGCGGAAGCGACGTTAAAGAAGATAGCCCCGAATGATGACAATATTTTCGCAATTCAGAAGGCAAAGACTTTTGAACTGAATATCCCTGACAATGCCGTGATTAAAAAAGTCTATTCTGAAAAACTTTTTGAGTCAGGCATTAAGATCAACGGGAATGTCCCTGTTTTGAAAATGGCCCCGCACCATCCGGCAGACCCCTGCTATAAGGGAGCGGATGCTTCCGGCTTTTTCCATCGCGGGACAAATCAGGTCACTTTCGAAAAGGAGCCGGACATATTTTATCTTGCCGGAGAGTTTCAGGTTATGAAAGGCGAAAACGGCTACTTCATTACTGAAGGCAAGCTTGGCTGCGGCGACCTTGCCCGGCAGGGCTATCCGTTCTACTGGGGCTCATTTGATTATGAGTTTGTGTTTGAGGGCAAGCCGCGTTTCCTGAAACTCGAAATCGACGGCGCCGCAGAAGTTTTCATCAATGGCAAAAACGCCGGGACAATCCTGGGAAAACCGTATATGCTGCCAATCTTTGCTGCCTGTTCTGTCGGCAAAAACTCCATGCGGATTGTTTTAAGAAATATTGCACAAAACTTTATCTGCGCGGAAGAGCCTAGTTCGTTCGGAATTTATAAGGCCTTGCTTTTGAAATAAAAGTAAAACTATCGTAAGAACCTCAAAAAAGGAGTTGTTTAAGATGTTATCGCTATTCTTATCCCGCTGGCACTTACCGCTGCTCTGTCTCTTACTTTCCACAGGGCTTGCAAATGGACAGGACGCAACACCCCCCTCAAGTGCGCCATCTTCCCCCTTGGCTTCCGAAAACCTTGATTTCGAACAGGGCCTAGATGACGGGAGTCCCTTTCCGAAAATGTGGAGAGGCGGCGGCGGTGGCTACGAGGTCAGCCTCGACAGCACTGTATGCCACGCTGGGCGCTGTTCTGGAAAAATCGCCCGCAAGGTGGGAGAGGAAGGCAGTTTTGGCGTTTTGAACATGCAGCTCCCGGCGCAAGCAAAGCTTGCCGGGCAAAAAATCAGGGTGCGCGGTTTCCTGAAATTTGAAGGGGTTACGGGCTTTGCCGGCCTTTGGCTGCGCGGCGACCGCGGGGCGGGACAGCAACCTGCATTCTACAACATGCAGGATAAAAACTTGCGAGGAAGCAGCGATTGGAAGGAGTATTCCTTTGAAATGGAAATGCCTCAGGATGTCGGGCGAGTCAACCTGGGCGCAATGCTTGTCGGGGAAGGAACCCTCTGGGTTGATGATATCAAACTCGAACTTCTCGGAAGCTCCATAGCCCCGGCCGCGAAAGCGCCATCTCAGGCAGACACAAGACAGATGGTGCTTGAGGCCAAGGCTTCCGCTGATGCCTGGCTTGCCCTCATTGATTCATCAAAATATCAGGAAAGCTGGGAAAAAGCCGCAAGCTTCCTCAAAAATGCGGTGAGTTCGGAAAAATGGGCGGCGGAAATACCCACCGTGCGCAACCCGTTGGGCAAAATAGTCATGCGCAATCTCAAGCAGGCTCAATACATGAATGCCATTCCCGGCGCACCAGATGGCAAATACGTGCTTGTCAAGTACGAAACCGACTTCGAATCAAAATCTGGCGCCGAGGAAAGCATCACGATGATGTTTTGTCCCGACGGGGAATGGAGGGCTGCGGGCTATTTCATCCGTTAAGAAGGCTTGCATTCCACGTCTGAAATTTTGCATCCTTCAAATCGGAATGATATAATATTCGAAGTGCGCGCGTCCCATGTCGGGCGCCGTAAAAAACTTAAATCAGGAACAATCTATGAGAACACTCAAAATCCTCGTCTCAGCCGCAATCACCGCCAGCCTCCTGTCAATCTCCTCTTTTGCCGAAGACAAGGACAACAAAGAGAAGAATCCCTTCGAGAACTATGACAAAAAAATCAAAACCATCAACGACAACATAGACAAGGCAAAAGACGACAAGGTAAAGGAAAAGTATAAAAAGGAACTGGAGAAAATAGAGAAGGAAAAAGACAAGGACCTCGATAAGAAAAAAGAAAAAATCAACAAGGAAATAGAGGCCCTTGAAAAGCAGCTTGAAAAAGCCAAGGAAGAAAACAAGGAAGCCATCAAAAAGAAAATAGACGCCCTCAATGCCAAGGTTGACCAACTGAACGACTGGGCAATGGGCAGAGAGGGGCAAAAGGATGATGAGAAGAAGGCTGATGACAAAAAGGATGAGAAGAAGGACGAGAAAAAAGACGAGAAGGCCAAGTAAATAGCCTTTGCTTAAATATTTCAAAAGGCCCGCCCCCGCAAAGGAGGCGGGTTTTTTTGTTGCCCCAGCTCCTAATTTGTGTTTTTTATTGCCAGGAAGATGACAGATGCAATATGCAGTAGTATCTTATCGGATGTTTTTTTGTCTATCTGTCCGCAGCCTCTTGGCGCGGCGCAACTAATGAATAACGGAGAAAAGTGCCATGCAAGTGCCATTGCTGGATTTGAAGAATCAGTTTGCCGAACTCAAAGCTGAAATCATGCACGAAATCGAGGCAGTTTGCGATTCGCAGATGTTCATTCTTGGCGACAAGGTCGACAAACTTGAGCGAGAGGTTGCCGAATACAGCGGCGCAAAATACGGATGCGGAGTAAGTTCCGGTTCCGACGCACTCCTCATCTGCCTCATGGCGGAAGGCATCGGCCCCGGCGACGAAGTCATCACAACCCCATTTTCCTTCTTCGCAACCGCCGGCGCCATAGCCCGCGTCGGAGCCAAGCCTGTCTTTGTTGACATTGACCCCAGGGTCTTCAACATCGACCCATCCCTCATCGAGGCGAAAATCAATCCGAAAACCAAGGCCATCATACCAGTCCACCTTTTCGGCCAGTGCGCCAATATGGGGCCAATAATGGACATAGCCGAGAAGCATAAGCTCATCGTCATTGAGGACGCCGCCCAGGCCATTGGTTCCGAGTATGAGGGACGCCGTGCGGGCGGAATCGGCCATTATGGTTGCTTCTCCTTCTTCCCGAGCAAAAACCTCGGCGCTTTTGGCGACGGGGGTATGGTTACCACAAATGACGAGAAAAAGTGGGAACTGCTCAAAATTTTCCGCAACCATGGCTCCTTCCCGAAGTATTACCACAAGTACATCGGAGGCAACTTCCGCATCGATTCCCTCCAGGCGGCTATTCTCTCCATCAAACTCAAGCATCTTGAGAAATGGACCATAGCCCGCCAGAAAAACGCCGCGGAGTACCGCTCTCTCTTCGCCAAGTCGAGCATCGGGGACAAAGTGCTTCTGCCCGTCAAGGCTGAATACCGCACCCGCCATATCTACAACCAGTTCTGCATCCTGGTCGAGAACGGCAAGCGTGACGAGTTGCGCAAGGCGCTCTCAGAGGCAAAGGTCGGCTGCGAAGTCTACTATCCCGTTCCTCTTCACATTCAGGAATGCTTTGCCTCCCTCGGTTACAAGAAAGGTGACATGCCTCTCAGCGAGGAAACCGCAGAGAAAATCCTCGCCCTCCCGATCTATCCCGAAACCACGTCCGAGCAGCGCAAATATGTCGTATCGGTAATAGAAAAGGCCCTTGCCTGAACAGAGGCCAGAACCATATATCATGCACAAAGGTGACGGCAAAAACCAGGATCTTTTCCGGAGGCAGAGCTACTTCCGGCTCCTCCGCTATGCCGCTCCTTACAAGGGCCGCTTGATCATTGGCATAATCTCGGGATTCATTGTCGGCGGTTCCCTCCTCGGCAGCATGCTCATGATCCCTCAGCTGATGCGCGGGGTTGACGGGAACGTTTCCTCCGCGGCAGCGGTCGAGAACAGGAACAAGGCTGGCGAAGTCTTGCGTGCGCTAGAAAACGGGCAGTTCAACGGCGAGGAGGAAAAGCTTGAAGCAGCCGCAAAAATCCTTGCCGCCGGGCACAACGTCAACAAGATCGAGAAAGAGGTCGAGCGCGCCAGGGAGAAGTGCAAAAACTGGGGGATAGAGCTGCCATTGCAAATCGGAGGCTTGTCCCTCCTGGATTTCAACTACAGGGATGGAAACTTCGCGCTGGTCCTCCTTAATTGCCGCATAGGGCTCCCTGCTGAAGACAAGGACGGCAAGATGACCTGGCAGTTTTTCTCTATCTTCGTCATCGGTTTCGTTATTCTGTGGGCCCTCAAAAACATAGCCACCTACGCAAACCGTTACTACACCCGCTGGGTTGGAACAAAGGTTGTTGCCGATCTCCGTGACGAGGTTTTCAACAAGCTGATGAACCAGTCCCTTGTCTTCTACGGAAAAGTCGATGTCGGCCAGCTGATCAGCCGCTGCACAAACGACACCGCCGCCATTGAGACGGCCGTGGCCAACACCATTGCCGACGCAACGCGCTGCCCAATTGAGATCGGGGCTTGCGTAGCCGCGATCATCATCGCCTGCATCAGCAACGAAAATTATGCGCTTCCTGCGATGCTTCTCATCGGCCTCCCTCTTTGCGTAGTGCCGATCGTCGTCATCGGCCGCCGTATCCGAAGGGTTTACCAGCGTTCCTTCGCAAAGATCGCCGACGTCGTCTCACGGATGCACGAGGTCTTCACCGGAATCCTTGTCGTCAAGGCTTACCACATGGAGGAAAAGGAAACCTCTGTCTTCAAGGGTGTCAACCGGAAATACTTCCGTACCGTGATCAGCGCACTCAAGGCGGAACTTATGATGCAGCCGCTGATGGAGGTTGTCGCTGTCTCTGCCACCCTTGTCTTCATGGTCTACTCCTACAGCCAGAAGGTAACCCTGACCGAACTTGCGCAGATACTTGTTCCCGCCTTTCTTGCTTATCAGCCCATCAAAAATCTCGCCAAGGTCTCCACTTACATACAGCGCAGCATGGCGGCAGCCGACCGTTACTTCGACCTGATTGACACAGACACCTCCGTCAAGGAGCATCCCAACCCTGTAAAGCTCACAGACTTTAAAAACGAGGTTTCCTTCAATAACGTGGTCTTCGGCTATGAGCCCAACAAAAAAATCCTTGACGATGTCTCCTTTAAGATTCCGAAGGGCAGCGTGGTCGCCGTGGTCGGAGAGACCGGTTCCGGAAAGACCACCATCGCAAACCTCATCGCCAGGTTTTACGATGTCACCGAAGGCAGCGTTAGCATCGACGGCCATGATGTCCGCGACCTTGAAGTCGCCTCGCTCCGCGACCATATCGGCATCGTCTCCCAGGACGCCATACTTTTTAACGACACTATCGCCAGCAATATCGCCTATGGCTGCCCTGACGCACCCCAGGAAGAAATAGAACAGGCTTCAAAAATGGCGAACGCCCACATGTTTATCGTGGACGGGCGACATCCGGAAGGCTATGCGACTGTTGTAGGAGAAAAGGGCTTCAAGCTCAGCGGCGGGGAGAAACAGCGCGTCTCAATCGCCCGCGCCATACTCAAAAACCCACCCATACTCATCCTCGACGAGGCCACCAGCGCACTCGACACCGTCACCGAGCGCCTTGTGCAGGAGGCCCTGAACCGCGTCATGGAAAACCGCACCGTATTCGCAATCGCCCACCGACTAAGCACGATCAAACACGCCAACCTGATTATTGTGCTGGACAAGGGCAAGATAGTCGAACGCGGCACCCATGACGAACTTATGTCCATCTCCGACGGCCGTTACCGCAAGCTCCACGATACCCAGTTTGGTATCCATTCCTGAACAATCCTTTCGATAGGGACACCCGCATCCCCGACAGGTGTTTACTTATTACTTGCCGCCGTGTATATTTCCCAGATAAACAAAAAACAGAGAATGCCATGGCTAAAAAGAACAAGAGTGCGCTACAGATAAACCTTGAGTTCTGGGCGGCACTTCTGGCAATAAAGTTCATAGAGTGCATGTCATTGCACGCGGCTTACCGTTTCATCGGACTTATTGCAAGGGTATTTTTCGCGCTCGACTTCAGGCATCGCCGCCGGGCAATTCAGCACATCATGCACGCGGGACTCGCCGCCGACCACGCCTCGGCAAAAGAGCTCGCAAGGAAAAACTTCATACACCTCGGCAAGGTGATCGTGGAGACGATAAAAATGCGCGAGTATTTGACGCCGGAAAGCGTCCACGAACGATTCAAGCTCAACCTGACGCCAGCCGCGAAGGAGTTTCTCTTCAGCAAGGACAATCCCCAGCAGGCGATCATCGTAACCGCCCATTACGGCAACTGGGAAGTCTCTGGAATGAGCTACGTGCTGCTCTCGACAAGGCCGATGCTGACAATCATGCGCCCGCTCGACAATCCAAAGATAGGCGCCTATCTTTACAGGCAGCGAGAGGCCTTCAACCACACGATATGCCCCAAGGAAGGCGCCCTGAAGCCCCTGCTTGGCGCGATTAAAAACGGCAGTTCCGTATGCATCATCTCCGACCAGCACGCAAGCCGCACCGAGGGAGTCGAGACGAGTTTCTTCGGGCATCCGGCGCGAACCCATGCATCCCCGGCGATGCTCCATTTGCGCACCGGGATCCCGATAATCGCG
>Ga0154565_1093_pt2 | contig 16020 bp, 26 predicted proteins | sample RifGroF2_FD_105708 | JGI IMG/M metagenome (GOLD analysis project Ga0154565, IMG submission 105708) | Lentisphaerae bacterium GWF2_52_8 | reverse complement strand
GGTCGTGTCGGTGCGGCCGTTCGTGTCTGCGGCGGTAGTGACGGAGGGAAGCCTCCAGAACCTCGCGCCAGGCATGACGGTATACGCAAGCCGCGAAAAGGGCGGCGAGCCTGAAAAGGTTACGGGAAAGAATTCGCAAAATTAACATAAGAGAACAGCGAGTTATGGAAGTTCAGGCGATCACAAAATACGTCAGGATATCTCCTGAGAAGGCGAACCAGATTTCGCGCCTGCTCCAAGGCAAGCCCGTGGCGGAAGCCCTGGCCCTCGTGGAGCTGAGCCCGCGCAAAGCAGCCCGCCTCTTCGGCAAGACGCTGCGTTCGGCGGTGGCCAATGCGGAAAACAACTTTGAACTGAAGCGGGAATCCCTGCTGGTGAAGGAAGCCACGGCATCGCCGGGGCCCATCATCCGGCGTTTTCGCCCGAAAGCCCGCGGCATGGCCGGGCGTATTCGCAAACGGACTAGTCACTTCAGAATAGTGCTCACAGACGGACAATAATCATAGGGAGAGACATTGTGGGGCAGAAAGTAAATCCGATCGGCTTGCGGCTGGCGCTGACCAAGAACTGGGAGTCGCGCTGGTTTGCCGGCAAGGCGAGCTTCGGCGAATGGCTGCACGAAGACCTGCGCATCCGCAACCATATCAAAAAGAATTTTGCCAATGCCGGTATTGCAAGAGTGCAGATTGAGCGCTTTGCAAACCGCGTCAGGGCTACCATCCATGCTGCGCGCCCGGGCCTTCTCATAGGCCGCAAGGGCACAGAGCTTGACGCCATGAAGGACGGCATCAGCGGCCTTATCAAGAACCGCGAGCTTATAGTCGAGATCGTCGAGGTTCCGAAGGTCGAAACCAATGCCCAGCTTGTCGCGGAAGGCATCGCCATGCAGCTTGAGCGCCGCATCGGCTTCCGCCGCGCCATGAAAAAGGCCATCCAGACCGCGATGGAAATGGGCGCAGACGGCATCAAAGTGCGCTGCTCCGGCCGCCTCGGCGGCGCGGAACTCGCCCGTACTGAGCAATACAAAGAAGGACGCACCCCTCTGCATACGCTGAAGGCCAATATCGACTTCGGTTTTACCGAAGCGAATACCACCGCAGGCAAGATCGGGGTGAAAGTGTGGATTTGTCATAAAGAGTCTTTGGAGGAACAGCAAAATGCCATTAATGCCAAAAAGGGTAAAGTACAGAAAGGTGCAGCGCGGTAGTATTGCCGGGCTCGCCAAGCGCAATAATTCGCTCGATTTCGGCGAATACGGTCTTCAGACCATGGAGCGCGGTTACATTACCAACAACCAGATCGAAGCCGCCCGTGTGGCCATCAACCGTCACATGAAGCGTCGCGGCAAGGTATGGATCCGCATGTTCCCCTACAAGCCCATCACGAAGAAGCCGCTTGAAACCCGAATGGGCAAGGGCAAGGGCAATGTAGAAGGATGGGTGGCCCCGATCAAGCCGGGCCGCGTTCTCTTTGAAATCAGTGGCTGCACGGAGACAATTGCGAAGGAGGCCCTGAATCTGGCCTGTTCGAAGCTGCCTGTCCGCTGCAAGTTCCTTTCCCGCGCCTCGGCCTGAGCGCGGTCAACCTTATTCGCACGGCGGTAATGATCATGAAAATGAAAGAAATCAAGGAAATGACGGACAAGGAGATGGGGCATCTCCTGGATGAGCTTCAGAAGGAGAAGTTCAACCTTCACATCCAGTCTAAGACGGGACAGCTCCAGAATCCCGCAAAGCTGCGGCAGATCCGCCGGGACATCGCCCGCATCAAGACCGAGAAGACCGGTCGCGACAGCAATGTCGCCGCCCCGGCATCGGCGTGAGATAAGCTGAGCAACATTAACAAATAGGCAAAGAACACAATGGAAAGCGTGCAGGCAAGCGAAGTAAAGCGTGGCAACCGTAAGGTCCGCATAGGGTCCGTAGTGAGCGACTGCCAGCAGAAGACCATCATAGTCGAGGTCACCAGTCGCACCCCACATCCTCTCTACAAGAAAGTCGTCAAGAAGCGCAAGCGTTTCGTCGCCCACGACGAAAGCAACGAGGCGAAGGTTGGCGATGTGGTGAGGATTGGCGAAACCCGCCCAATGAGCAAGAACAAGCGCTGGCGCCTGCTCGAAATCGTCCGGCGCACAAACTGAGCGCCAGGCAGGAGGACTCCACAATATGATTCAGATGCAGTCAAGTCTTGAGGTTGCCGACAATTCCGGCGCAAAGCGGATTGTAACCATCACCGTGCTCGGCCAGCGCAAGCGCTACGCCCACATCGGCGACATTATCACCGCATGCGTCAAGGAAGCCATTCCGGACGGCACCGTCAAAAAGGGCGAAGTTGTCCGTGCGGTAGTTGTACGCACCGCCGAGAAAATTCGCCGGGCCGATGGTTCCTACCTTCGCTTCGACCAGAATTCCGCGGTCATCATCGACCAGCAGAACAATCCCCGCGGCACCCGTATTTTTGGCCCTGTGGCCCGCGAGCTCCGCGACAAGAACTTCATGAAAATCGTCTCCCTCGCGCCGGAGGTGCTATGATGCAGACAAAATACCATGTGAAAAAAGGCGACAGCGTCACCGTTTTGAGCGGCAACTGGAAGGGCGAGGAGGCAAAAATTTTGGCCGTCCTCAAGAAGAAGGACCGCGTCGTACTCGAACTCAAGAACCTTACGCAAGAGAAACAAGATAAGCTTGGACGCCGTACAGTCCGCAAGAGCAACACCCACCCCAATGGCGGGCTTGTAGAGCGGGCTGTGTCTACCCACGTGTCCAACGTCGCAAAGAAAGCCGAATAAAGCAGAGAGACGGAGTCACGCAACATGCCTGACATGATGAAGCAATACAAGGAGCAAGTGGCTCCCGCCCTTCTTAAGAAGCGGGGCTACAAGAACGTGATGGAAGTGCCAAAGCTGAAGAAGATCGTCCTCAGCACCGGCATCAACACGAGCGCGGAACGCGACGTGTTCAATGAGGCAAAGCTGCACTTTACCGCGATCAGCGGTCAGCTTCCAGTCATCACGAAATCAACCAAAAACATCGCGAACTTCAAACTGCGCAAGGGGCAGCCTGTGGGACTCATGGTCACCATGCGCGGCGCCCGCATGTACGAGTTCCTCGACCGTTTGATTCACATTACCCTCCCCAGAGTCCGTGATTTTCGCGGCATTCCGAAGAAGGGTTTCGACGGTGCCGGCAACTACAATTTTGGAGTGCCGGACATCACCGTGTTCACCGAGATAGATTTGGACAAGGTCAAGCATCCGATGGGGCTTAACATCACCATGGTAACGAGCGCCAAGAACAAAGAAGAGGCGTTCGACCTGCTGGCCCTGCTCGACCTGCCATTTGCGCAGTAAACCAGTCTTTTAAGGAGAGACCTTACCACTATGGCAAAGAAAAGTCTGATCGCAAAGTCACAGAGGGGCAGTAAGTTCCCCGTGCGGAATTACAACCGCTGCGCAGCCTGCGGCAGGCCGCGCGCATATATCCGCAAGTTCAAACTATGCCGTATCTGCTTCCGGGAACTCGCGTCAAACGGACGCATCCCCGGCGTAGTAAAAGCCAGTTGGTAAGGCGGGAGACCTAGCACTATGAACATTCAAGATCCAATCGCCGACATGCTGGTTCGCATCAAGAATGCCAGCCTTGTCGGATTGCCCGAAGTCAAGATGCCGAATTCCAAGCAGAAGTCCGCCATCGCCTGCGTAATGAAGGACGAAGGCTATATCAAGGATTTTTCTGTGAGCGGAGAAGGCGTCAAGAAGTCGCTTGTCATCCAGCTCAAGTACGCCAAGAGCAAGTCTGTGATTGAGGGCGTGAAGCGTGTGAGCAAGCCGTCCTGCCGGATTTACTGCGGCAGCGGCGAAGTGCCGAAAGTTCGCAACGGTCTTGGCACGGTCATTATTTCCACGTCGAACGGCATCATCAGCGGACGTGCTGCGGTAAAGCAGAATGTGGGCGGCGAAGTCCTCTGCTACGTGTGGTAAGTTTAGCAAAAAACAAATAGGGTTTAGCCATGTCTAGAATTGGGAAAAAACCGGTGCCGGTGCCGTCAGGAGTGAAGGTGGCCGTCAAGGACGGTTGCGTTCTGGTGGAAGGTGCCAAGAGCAAGCTGAGCACCCGCATCCCCCCGATGGTTTCAGTGGATGTGAAGGACGGCAACGTGCTTGTCACGCGCTCGGCAGAGAGCAATCAGGCCCGTGCGATGCACGGCTTGGCGCGCAGCCTCATCAACAACATGATGCTGGGAGTCACCCAGGGCTACAAGAAGGAACTGCAGATCGTGGGAGTCGGCTACAAGGCCGTCCTCAGCGGCAGCAAGCTTACCTTGAGCCTTGGCTTTTCCCATCCGGTCGTCTACGAGGTGCCACAGGGCATCAAGATGACGATTGCGGACAGCACGAAGATCATGATCGAGGGCGCAGACAAGCAACTGGTCGGTGAAGTTGCCGCCACGATAAGGCGCTTCCGCAAGCCTGAACCCTACAAGGGCAAGGGCGTCCGTTATGCCGATGAGCAAGTCACCATTAAAGAAGGCAAGTCGGTCGGTTGATCCGGCCGTCGGAGGTAGCAAGCGCTTATGTTTAGCAAGTATGTAACAAAAAAAGAGCGGCGTGTCCGCCGCCATCTGAGGCTGCGCAAGAAGGTTGCCGGTACGACCGAGCGTCCGCGTCTTTGCGTAAGCATCACCACCAATAACATGTATGTTCAGGTGATTGATGATGTTAAGGGGAGCACTCTTGTCTCCACATCAACTCTCGACCCGAAGTTTAAGGAGCAGCAGGGCAAGCCGAACATGGCTGGCGCTCAGCTTCTGGGTAAGATAGTCGCGGAACGGGCCATCCAGGCAGGCATCACCGAGGTGGTGTTCGACCGGGGCGGGTTCAGGTACCACGGCCGGGTAAAGGCGATCGCCGAAACGGCCCGCAGCGCCGGTCTAAAGTTCTAGGAGTGCGCACAAATGGCAAGAATGTCTGAAGATTTTGAGAAGGGTGCTGGCGATTTCGCCGAGAATGTCATCAGCATCAACCGTTGCAGCAAAGTCGTGAAGGGCGGTCGTAATTTCAGTTTCGGCGCGCTCGTGGTTGTGGGCGACCGCAAAGGGCGTGTCGGCTACGGCTACGGCAAGGCGAACGAAGTGTCCGACGCCATCCGCAAGGGCGGCGAGATTGCCAAGAAGAGCTTGATTGCTGTTCCGATGGCTGGCGCCACGATCCCGCATACAGTGAACGCCAAGTTCCGCGGAGCGAAAGTCCTGATGCATCCGGCCTCGCCTGGAACCGGCCTTATCGCCGGCGGCGCGATGCGTGCGGTGCTTGACTTGGCCGGCGTCAGCGACGTTTTGGCTAAGTGTTTGGGCTCAAGCAATCCGGTCAACGTGGTCAAGGCCACGATCAAGGCGGTCGGCCTCCTCAGCACCCGCGAGGATGTGCTTGAGCGTCGCGGCATCAAAACGAACTAAAATATTGTCAGGGCAAGAACCATGACCATGAAACTACATGATTTACATCCGACGCCGGGTACGCGCCATCCCCGCAAGCGCGTCGGTCGCGGCGATGGCTCCGGCCAGGGCGGCACGGCGGGCCGCGGCAACAAGGGCGACAAGGCCCGTTCCGGAGCGCATATCCGTCCTTATTTTGAAGGCGGTCAGATTCCACTGTTCCGTCGCCTTCCAAAGCACGGGTTCAAGAATCCTAACCACAAGTTTTACGCGCTGATCAACGTGTCGGTGATTGAGAAGTACTTTGCCGCCAACGATGTCGTTGACATTGAAGTGCTGAAGACCAAGGGATTGGTGAGTAAGAACGAAACTGAACTCAAGGTTCTTGCGAATGGCGAAATAAGCAAGTCTGTCACGGTGAAGGCCTGCAAATTTTCCGCTGCTGCCAAGGCGAAAATCGAAGCGGCTGGCGGCAAGTGCGAGGCGGCGGTCTAAGCGGCAGATGCCGCTCCGCCCCTCTAAACAGCCCCATCAAGTTCCATAGAGAGAAGAGCTACTCATGTTTTCAGCATTTGCGAATAGCCTGAAGGTCAAGGAACTCAGAAGCCGTATTCTTTTTACGGCAGGTGTGATAGTACTCTGCCGTGTGGCTGCGAATATCCCCTGTCCCGGGGTTGATCCTGCTGCGCTGAAGGGATATTTCGAACAGTTCGGCGGCGATGTCGGCATGCTTATGGGCATGTTTGACATGTTCAGCGGCGGTGCGCTCCAGCAATTTGCCGTGGCGACGCTGGGCATCATGCCCTACATCTCTGCCTCGATCATCATGCAACTCCTGGTGCCTGTCCTCCCGCAGCTTGAAAAGCTGAAGAGGGAAGGGGACGTGGGGCGGCAGAAGATCAACCAGTATACGAGGTATTTGACCGTTCTGATCTGTGTTGTCCAAGGCGCGATGGCGGCTGTGGCGATGATCAATCCCGGGCGCATCGGCTTGCCGAACCCGGTAACGCCTCTTGTCCCCAATGGCGGACCGTTGTTCATTATGATGGCTGTGGTGGTTTTGACCTGCGGCACGATGATCCTTCTCTGGCTTGGTGAGCGCATCACTGAGCGCGGCATTGGCAATGGTGTTTCCTTAATAATCACAATTGGTATCGTTGATCGCCTTCCTTCGGCCTTTTGGCAGGTATGGGAGATGATCATGAGCGGTGGTGCGATTGCCGGTTCGCGTTTCCGTCTGGTGCATGTCTTGATTCTGCTTATAGTTTTTGTGGTTGTCACTGCTGCCACGATTGTGCTTACACAAGCTTTGCGCAAGATCCCGATTCAAATGGCCAAGCGCATTGTCGGCAACAAGATGAAAGGCGGCAGCACCTACATGCCCCTCAAGCTGAATTTTTCCGGCGTAATGCCGATCATCTTTGCGGGAGCCATCCTGATATTCCCCAGCATGCTTTTCCGCTGGATACCCTGGACCCGCGACATGGGGCTTTCCCAATGGTTTGAGTACGGCACGATGTCATACATGTTTTTCTACGGTATTCTCATCATACTCTTCTCGTATTTTTGGGTTGCCAACCAGTTTAACCCCATAGATATAGCTGACAACCTTAAAAAAGAGGGCGCCTTTATCCCCGGAATCCGGCCTGGCAAGCCGACTGCGGATTTCCTTGACAACACGATGACGCGGATAACCCTTGCGGGTTCCCTTTTCCTGACAGTCCTTGCGGTATTCCCGATGTTCCTCTACGAGAAGTTCAGGATTCCGATGAGCATTTCCTCGTTTTTCGGCGGCACGAGCCTGCTGATTATCGTGGGTGTTGTTCTGGATACCCTGAGCCAGCTTGAGTCGCACTTGGTAATGCGCAATTATGATGGATTCCTGAAGCGTGGACGCGTGCGCAGCCGCCGCAACTGAGGAAAACCATTTCTAGCCCGGGGAGCTTGTTTCCTGCCATGTCCGTCTCCAATGTGATTGCGATTGATGGGCCTGCCGCTTCGGGAAAAAGCACAATCGCCCGTCTGCTGGCAAAGCGCCTCAGTATCCCCTATCTCAGCACCGGCAGCATGTACCGGGCGCTGACTTGGCATGCGATGAATTCTGGGATTGACACTGAGAATCCCAATGAAGACGCACTTGAGAAGCTCCTTTCAAAGACCAGCCTCGAATACATACAGGCTCCTGATGGACAATTTGACATTGTTGTTAATGGCGTCCTTCCTGGGGCGATGCTGCGCAGCCCGGAAATTGCTGCCCATGTCAGCAGGATAGCAGCGCTTCCCCTGGTCCGTAACTGGCTTTTGGACAGACAGCGTAAACTGGCTGAAATGGGGCTTATCGTGATGGAGGGGCGCGATATTGGAACTGTGATATTCCCTGCTGCAAGGCACAAGTTTTTTCTGACAGCATCGCCACTGGTTCGTGCAAAGCGCCGCCTGGCACAGGACGGAGAGACTCCCGATGGCGCCACCATAGCTACTGTGGCTGCGGAAATCGCCAAGAGGGACGAACTGGATATGAATCGCCCCATTGCCCCCCTGAAGCAAGCTCCTGATGCAATTCTTGTTGACAGCAGCGAGATGGACATTGAGGAAGTTATAAGCCTGATACTTGAAAAAATCAGGGCGAATTCATGAAGGCGACCGAGCTAAGCTATCGCGTGCCCTACGCGGAAACCGACCAGATGGGCGTGGTTTACTACGCGAATTATCTCATTTATTTTGAACGCATTCGCACAGAACTCCTCCGCGAGGCGGGCCTTCCCTATCGCAAGCTTGAGGAGAACGGTATCATGCTGCCTGTGATTGAAGCCGTCTGCCGCTATAAGAGTCCTGCCCGTTATGATGATCTTCTGCGGCTGCTTGGCTGGGTTGAGGAGGTTCGCGGCCCCCGGATCAGGATAGCGTGCGAGGTGCGGAGGGAAGAGGATCTTCTGGTAAATGGCTACACCGTCCACGCCTGTGTCAACAGGGAAGGGCGTCCGATACGCGCTCCGAAGGAACTGCTTTCGCTTGCCCCCATTCCTAACTGACCTCCCATAGTTTCTGAAGAAATAATTGGCCCTTATTAGACAAAACAAGGGCTTTCTCCCGTCTTATAGAGTAGATGTGGCAAGCATGGAGTATGCATTGGACACTGTTGCGGCAGACAAAAGGATCAAGGAAGGGCTTAGTCTGGGCGATGCTTCTGCCTTGGAACTTCTTTGGGACAGTCATGCCGAAGGGCTCTTCGCTTTTGCCCAAGGGCTTCTCTGTTCCAGGCACGACGCCGAGGATGCAGCCAAAGTGGCTCCCGGCAAAACAAGCAGAGACGATATCAACAGTTATTGCATCCTCTCAAGAATGCTGATCCCGGGAATAGAAAATGTCCAAATGAAGGGCTTGGCAATGATCGCCAGTGCAAGGATAGCAAAGCTTGCAATAAAGGCGATCCAGCTCAAAAAATCCAAGGGTGGTTTTCCAAGAGGGCTCGCCGAAATTGGCTCCGGCAATGAGATCATTGATCCGTTTACAGGGAAAGAATTCATCTACAAGCCTGAAGGGAATGCCTTTTCCCTCTACAGCGTCGGGATTAATCTCAAGGATGATGGCGGAAGGGAAGCAGGCAAAGATGATCGCAAGGCTGATGACATAGTCTGGCGCTATCAGGCTAATTGATTTGAGAAGGACAGGGGGGGACGGCCTTGCTCTCCGCCTCCCATTCAGCATTGAGCTAATTTCAAAAGTCTGGAAAAGCTTGGACACAGGGAACTGAAAACCTTTTAAGGAGTCGACGGACTCTTTAATTCCCGGCCTCAGTTTCGCTTGGCCGGGAGTGAATCCCGCCACTGGCGGGCCTTCCACTCACCCAAAATTCCAATACTTTTGCAATTAGCTCCATTTCAAAATTACCTCGAAATTATTAGTAATTCCTATTAATTTTCCTCTTGGAATTTTTCAGTAGGAGTGCGATATTGCAGCGGTAAGCAAAAAAATGGGGGCGGCTTGAGAGGGCGGATGGCCGTGTTCAGTTGATCGGATTCATCCGTTGTTTATTTGTGAATCAAAAAGGACGCGGACTCATTGAAAAAAACTAAGCATCACGCCTCACTGAGCTTAGAGTCGCTAATCAGCAAAGCTGCCTTGTCCCCGCTCTCCTCGATAGGCCCTGTTGTCCACAAGGTCATGGCGATTCTCCGCAACCCCGCCTCAAGCGCAACAGAGCTGAAGGAGATGATTGAGGTTGATCCGCCGCTCTGTTCCCAGGTTTTGCGGCGCGCAAACTCAGCGTACTACGGGATAAGAAGAGACATAAGTTCGATCCAGGAGGCGATAGTTTTCATAGGGTTTAACGCCGTCACCGAGTTGGCGTTGAGTTTGAAGGTCGGCAAGATTTTTGAACAGGAGCACAAGGTTGGGGGCTATTCCCGCAAAGCGCTCTGGAAGCACAGTCTGGCGGTGGCGCTCTGTTGCAAGTACATTTACCGGCGAGAATTCAGGGAAAGAGGGGACGATATTTACTCCACGGCGCTGCTGCACGACCTGGGGATTATTGCCGAAGAGCAGTTTATGCCCAATGCCTTTGCCGACCTGATTGAGCGCTGTGTTTCTGAGAACGCAAGCCTTCCCAAGATAGAAGAAGAACTCTTTGGCTACACCCATGCAGGTGTGGGGCAGCGTCTGGCATCGCATTGGCGTTTGCCTGCGGAAATGACTGCTGCGATCATGCATCATGAGAAGCCACCGTCGATATTGCCGCCTGGAGCGAAACAGTCGCGGCCCGCACTGACCGTCTGTATCGCAAATTATGCATGCATCAGGGCCGGTTTCAGCTGCTGCGAGCCTCCTCTCCCTCCCGTTATTGAGGAAGGCAAATATGAGGAGGCGCTGGCTCAGCTGCAGATACCCAAGCGTGCGCTTGAGCTCATAATTACTGAAGTGCAGGGCGAATTGAAGCAGCTCCAGGAGAATGGGGAGTTGTATCTATGAAAGGGAAGAGGAAGGAACTAAACGAGGATCAGCGGAAGATTGAGGAACTTGAAATAATCTGCCGTCATCTGGAAAACGATCTTTTTCTTACGCGCACAGAAAATCGTGAAAACGCCTTGAAATATCTCGAACTGCTTACAGAGTTAAACATGAAGAATGCTGAACTTGAATTTCTGAGGCAAGTGCTCAGCAACAAGGTCTCAGCTGAGAAACAAGAAAATGCAGGGGGGACGGAGTGCTGAGGGTGGTGGGCATTTCTGAAATGTATGTTTCTTGTGATCCTTCCGACACGATAATAACATATTCGCTTGGGTCTTGTCTGGGGGTGGTCGCATACGATCCTGCAATGAAAGTTGGAGGGATGCTCCATTGCATGCTGCCTCTTTCGAAAATTGATCCTGCCAAGGCGCAGTCGAAGCCCTGCATGTTTACAGACACTGGTGTGCCTCTGCTCTTGCAGGAGCTCTTCAACCGGGGAGCGAGACGTAGCAACCTTGTTCTGAAGGTTGCCGGTGCGGCATCCCTCCTTGACGAGCAGGGGCTCTTTAAGATAGGTGAGCGTAATTATACGGTGCTTCGCAAGGTGCTGTGGAAAAACAGCATACTTATTGCGGCGGAAGATGTTGCTGGAACCGTATCTCGCACCGTATCATTATATATGGACACTGGACGTACAACAATAAAAGCATCGGCAGGGAAGGAGGTGGAGCTTAAATGAGCTCCAGGGAACAAATAATTGAGAAAATAGACAGTATACCGGGGATTCCTGTTTCTGCCGCAAAGGCCATACAGCTTCTGCAAAATCCGCAGAAGAACATGAGTGAGGTTATACGGGTCATTGAGTACGACCCCGGCATTACAGCGAACATTCTCAAACTGGTGAACTCTTCGGCTTTTGCGGCCGAGCGGCGGATCAGCTCCCTGCAGGAAGCGACTGTCCGTATCGGCGCGAATAATCTTCTTCAGATGTTGGTCGGCTCCTCGATGGCGGGGCTGCTCAGCCAGAAGGTGAAGGGGTACGATCTTCCCGCCGGGGAGCTTTGGCGGTCCTCCATTGCAAGCGCGATCTATACGGACATACTCCGCGACACGCTTCACTTGCAGCTGCCGCACTACACGTTTACCGCCGGTTTGCTGCATGACGTGGGAAAGATAGTCCTGGGTTCCTTTATCGACGTGAATGCTGCGGAAATCGTTAGCTACTCAGTCAATAACAGGATATCCTTTGTGGAGGCGGAACAGCATATTCTGGGGATCGATCATCCGGAGGCTGGAGCCCTGCTGCTGCACAAATGGAACCTGCCTCAGGAGCTTGAGAATCCCGTCCGCTGGCACCACAATCCCGAGAAATGCCCGGGCGATGCCCTGGTCACGGAGGTTGTCCATATTGCCGATGCTTTGACCATCATGGAAGGCATAGGGACGGGTTGCGAAGGCTTGAACTACCGGCTCTCTGACCGGGTCGCCTCCAAGCTTGGTTTGACAATCGATATGATCGAACAAATCGTTTGCAAGGCCCAGATCAGACGCGAGGAAATCAAGGATATCCTTGCGGATAGTTCGCAGTAAGATAAAAGGAGGGCTGTCCAATGGCTTTCAATGTTCTTATAGTTGATGATTCCTCAGTGGTTCGCTCGGTGATCGGAAAGACGATCACCTTGGCGAATATTCCCCTGAATGAAGTTTTTTATGCGGTCAACGGCGAAGAAGCCCTCAAGGTTCTCGGAGAGAAATGGGTCGATATTGTCATCACAGACATAAATATGCCGGTCATGGACGGGCTTGAACTCATAGACCGGATATCCAAAGACGGCCTCATGAGCTCTATCCCGGTGGTGGTGGTTTCAACCGAGGGGAGCACGACAAGGATTGAGGAGTTAAAGGCGAAGGGCGTGCGCGGTTACATCCGCAAGCCTTTTACCCCTGAGCAAATCAGCGGCATTTTTAAAGAAATACTGGGGGATTCAAATGCAAATTAATTCGGAAATCCTGGTCAGGCTGGTGCCGGAAATCCTTGAAAAAAGTGCAATGATGCTGGCTGAACCCCTAAGGGATCCCCCTCTCTCCATCGACTCTCCCCTGATAGAGGCGCAAATCAGTTTCAGCGGACATGCGAACGGAGACTTGACCCTGCTTTGCCCCGAGTCTTTCTGTCTTCTCGCCGCCGCAAGCATGCTGGGTTTGGATGAAGACGAACTTGTCCAGGCCCAGGCGGAGGACGTTCTTGCCGAATTGACAAACGTCCTTTGCGGGCAACTGCTGACCGCGATTGCCGGGACAACACCTGTTTTCAAGCTCTCAATGCCGAATATTCTCCGCAGGGAGGATTTTGAGTGGCCAACCTTTGCCGCATTGCCGGAGTTTATTGCATTTGAGGCGGAAGGCCATCCCCTCCTGGTTAAAATCACCATGCAGGAATCTGTATAAGGATATCAAATGCGGCTGCCCGGTGAAAAAATAAAAGTTCTCATCGTCGATGACTCGGCGCTTGTTAGGAGCATTCTTACCCGCGAACTTTCATCCGACCCCCAATTGGAGGTTGTTGGCACCGCGCCTGATCCCTACATTGCAAGGGACATGATCGTAAAGCTTAAGCCGGATGTCATAACCCTTGACATTGAAATGCCGAGGATGGACGGTTTGACCTTCCTCAAAAAACTGATGCACCACTACCCCTTGCCCGTGATCATAATCTCCTCAATCTCCGAGGCGGGCAGCGAGACCGCAATGAAGGCGCTGGAGAATGGTGCGGTTGAGGTCATGTGCAAGCCCGGCGGAAGTTCTTTTTCGGTGGGGGACATGTCTCTTGAGCTTATAGACAAGATCAAGGCCGCTGCATCAATAAGGGCCCTTCCCAAGCCCCTCTCCACTCTAGGTACTCCTGGTGCCAGACATGAAAAAAACATTGCCCATTTCTCTTTACGGTCAAGAAAGATGGTTCTTATCGGAGCTTCGACGGGAGGCACGATAGCCCTGGAGTCCATACTGAGCGAAATGCCAGAGGATTGTCCGCCTATTGCAATCGTCCAGCACATGCCTGAACATTTTACCTTGTCCTTTGCAAATCGCTTGAACGGCATATGCGCAATCGCTGTCAAGGAAGCTGAAGATGGTGATCGCATGTTGCCAGGACGTGCTCTTGTAGGCAGGGGAAATATCCACATGCTGCTTAGGCACGATGCAAAAGGTTACTTCGTGCAGTTGAAACAGGGCCCTCTGGTCAGCCGCCACCGTCCCTCTGTGGATATGCTCTTTAAATCCGGGGCCAGCGCTGCCGGAAAAAATGCGGTGGGGGTGATCCTGACTGGCATGGGCGCCGATGGCGCCGATGGCATGAAAGAGATGCACGATTCCGGAGCCGTAACCGTGGCGGAAGACGAAAAGACATGTATAGTATACGGAATGCCAAAGGAGGCTGTGGCTCGCGGCGGAGTTGATCACATAGTGCCATTGCAGAATATAACCAAAAAAATTATTGAGTTGGCTTAGGAGCCCCGGGACGGATGCCTTTTTCAGTACAATCATCCATCAATGCGGACAAAGCGGTAGACTTCGAAAAGAAGCTTCTCCTGAAGAAAATAGCGGGGATGACCACCCTGCCCACTCCCTCTGCCCATGTGATGAAGGTGATGCTCCTCCTCCGCGATGAGGAAGTCAAGATGGGCAGCCTTATCGCAACAATTGAAAGGGACCAGTCGCTGGTCGCCCAGATATTGAAGCTGATAAATTCCGGCTATTACGGCCTGAGGAAGACCGTGGATTCCGTTGAGCGGGCGGTAAACCTTCTTGGCATATTGAACATCAAGCACCTCGTCTATTCTGCCGCAATAATGGATCTCTTTTCCAACGACGAGCAGGCCGAATGGCTCCATTCCTATTCCGCGTCGGTGCTTATGGGCAATCTCCTCAAGGAAAATGAAATCCCCGGCCTCGCAAATACGCTTCCCCTTTCTATGCTTATGCATGACATCGGGAAAGTGGTGCTCCGGAGATTCAGCCCCAAGAAATACTCATTGGCTGTCAGCCATTCTGTAAACGACAGGACCCCTTCTTTCCGTGCAGAGGAGGCGATTCTTCACATCAACCATGCGGAAGTGGGCGGTATCCTCCTCGAAAAATGGGATATGGATGAGGAAATCATCAAGCCTGTCCTTTACCACCACATGGAGAATGTTCCCAAGGATCATGTTCTGGAAACCGCCCTTATGCAGTTCGTAAACTGGGTCGATTGCAATGCCAGGGACATCATTTGCCTTGAGCCGACAAAAGCCCTTTTGGATTCTGCCGGTATCGAGCAGATTGACAAGGAATACTGGGTCGAATACCAGAAAAAGCTTATAGCTACCATCAATGGCACTTCAGAGCCAGGCCAAGCCATTTCGCATGACCACAAGCATCTCTCGACCGCCCGCATCAAGCGTAGCGAAAATGTGCCCGGTACGGAACCGCTGAAAGGTCATATTGCTGCCGTAAAAGTCAGCGAAGCGGCAAGTCAGACGGCTGCAAAGGAGAAGGCGGAACAGATACAGGCAGCCGCAGCAAATGCTCCTCAACAGGCGCCAACGACTCCGCCTCCCCACGCAGATGCTGCCCACGAACCGGATACCGCTGTAATCCATCGCCCCTCAGCAGCGCCTCGTACCCCACAAGCGCAAACAGAACCAAGCACTGCTGTTATTCAGCGGCCCCTTGCTGAAACATCGCATGCAATCCCTGCTGCAGCAGCAAGTGCCGCAAAACCGCAGGCGCCGCCTGCTCCTGCTTCTAATGATGATTCCGATATGAAGGTGATCCAGCGGCCGAAGGCTCCTTCTGTAGCCCCTGTCCAAAAGCCTGAGGAGCCAGCTGATTCAGGAGAAGTGGTCTCGGAGGATATTGAAAGCATCTCGACGGAAACCTCAACACGCTTGATAAGGAAACCCAAGAATTTGGGTATGATCCCTCCTGAGCCCCAGGTCCCGGCGCTCCAGCATTCCTCTCCCTTACCACAGGCGCGTCCTAAGGCTCAGGCGCCAATCCGCATCGAGACTCCTCCTCCAGCCCCTCCAGCGTCCTCAACACCGCCAGTTCAAAAGCCTCCCGCTCCTCCCATGCCCACAGAAGTCATGTCCCGTTCCCTGGCAAACAAAAACGTGCCCAAAGTGCCTGGCTCCGACTCAAAAACCTAGCTCTGGAATCCCGTGAGCGGAATGCAAGACAATATTTTGACAGTCATACCTGCGCGTGCCGGTTCAAAAGGACTCCTTCGCAAATGTCTCCGCACGGTCGGAGGAGTTCCGCTGCTGCAGAGAACTGTTTCCTGTGCGCTCAAAAGCGCCCTTGCGGGGCGCGTGATAGTTTCCACAGATGATCCTGAATTCGCGCTTTCAGCCAAAGAAGCTGGGGCTGAAGTGCCCTTCCTTCGTCCCGCCGAACTTGCTACGGATACCTCTTCCACTATTGACGTAGTCTTGCATTTGCTTTCGTGCCTTTCGGAGACAGAGGATTACCGCCCATCACTTGTGATGCTCCTCCAGCCGACCAGCCCCTTCCTGATGCCTCTGGACATCAGGGAGGCCATGGACTTTCTGACGCCTGACGCCGATGCTGTCATCTCTGTATGCAACAGTGAAATCAAGC
>Ga0154565_1135_pt1 | contig 16061 bp, 11 predicted proteins | sample RifGroF2_FD_105708 | JGI IMG/M metagenome (GOLD analysis project Ga0154565, IMG submission 105708) | Lentisphaerae bacterium GWF2_52_8 | reverse complement strand
TTTTCGGGAGTTCGGCGAGAAACTGTGAAGGCCGCTGGATGTTACTCTTGCCATGCTTTATGCGTTCACTGGTGTGGGAAAGGTAAAGGTCGTCCTTGGCCCGGGTCACGGCAACGTAAAAAAGCCTGCGCTCCTCCTCAAGGCTCCCCTCATTCAGAGCGCGTTCGTGGGGAAAGAGATTGTGCTCCATTCCCACGACAAAAACGAAGGGGAACTCAAGCCCCTTCGCCGCATGCACGGTTGTGAGCGTAACCGCATCGGCGTTGGTCTCCTCGTCTTTGGTGCGGTCGTTCTCATCGAGGAGGGCGAAACTTTCCATGAAGTCCAGCAGCGTGCGCGGCTCTGAGGCCTTGCGTTCGAACTGGGCGATGGCGCTGATGAATTCATATACGTTTTCCTGGCGCTTTGCGGACTCTTCACGGTCCTTGTAAATGCGCTGGAGTCCGTGCAGGTAGCCCACGGCATCGAGATAGGCTTCGATTTTTCGCGCAAGGCCGCCCGGCTCGGAAAGTTCCTCACGGAAAGCCTTGAACTGTGCTGAGAGTTCGCGGGCCGCAGACGCCGCGGCTGGAGAAACCTTTTCGAGAAAGGCATCATCGGCAAGGAGCTCAGTGAGCGGAAGAGATGCGGCACGCTGGAGGTTGCGAAGTATAGAGAAAGCCTTGTCCCCGAGGCCGCGTGGCGGTACTCCCAGGATGCGGAGCAGGCTCTGGTCGTCGCGGGGGTTGACGAGGAGCTTGAGGTAGGCGGCGGCATCACGGACTTCCTTGCGCTGATAGAACTCCTGCCCTCCGACGAGGCGGTAGGGGATTCCGGCGTTGCGGAGAGACTGTTCGAACTGGCGTGAAAGATAGTTTGAGCGGTAGAGGATCGCGATGTCGGAGTAGCGGGTTCCGGCATTGCGCTCCATGATATCCTGAATGGTGTCAGCCACGAAATCGGCCTCCTCCTCTGCCGAATCGAGGCGGACTATCTTGAGCTTTTCGCCTTCTCCGCGCGTTGACCAGAGTTCCTTGCTGTAACGGCCCTTGTTGGCGGAGATGATGTGGTTTGCGGCATTGAGGATCATGTTTGTGGAGCGGTAATTCTCTTCGAGGCGGATGAGTTTTGTATCCTTGAAGACCTTCGGAAAGTCCAGAATGTTCTCGACGACCGCGCCGCGCCAGCCGTAGATGCTCTGGTCATCGTCACCTACCACGCAGACATTGGCCCTCCCCCCTGCAAGCATCTGAATGAGGCGGAACTGGACGTGGTTGGTGTCCTGGTACTCGTCCACAAGCAGGTATTGATACTGTTCCTGGTAGCGGGTGAGGGATTCCGGGTACTCGCTCCAGAGCCTGAAGACGCAGAAGAGGAGGTCGTCGAAATCGAGGGAATTCTGGTTTTCGAGGAGTTGCTGATAACGCTCGTAGATTTGCGCGGCGTGGATATCGAATTCGGATTCGGCAATAAGTTTTGCGCGCTTCGGCTGGATGAGCTCGTTCTTGTAGGAACTGATCCTGGATGCGACTGCGTTGTGTGGGACGTCCTCCTTCGAGTAGCCGAGTTCGGCGGCGGCCTGGCGAAGAAGCCCCATCTGGTCCTCATCGTCAGCAATTGTGAAGGACGAGGTATAACCGAGCACCTGGATTTCGCGGCGGAGTATCCGTGCGCAAATCGAATGGAATGTCCCAAGGGTGACTTTCGAGGCCAGTTCAGGGGACACGAGGCTCGCAAGGCGCTCCTTCATCTCCCGCGCTGCCTTGTTTGTGAAAGTCATGCCCATGATGGCTTCCGGCGCAATGCCCTTGCGAAGCATCTGGGCGATGCGGCAGGTGATCACGCGAGTCTTTCCGGTTCCCGCGCCAGCGAGCACGAGAAGCGGGCCGTCAAGGGTAACGACGGCCTCCTGTTGGGGCGGATTCAGTGATGAAAGGAAGTCTTCGGGCATGATTTCCGGTCTTGTCAGGCGTTTGCCACGGCGAGTTCAAACGCACCGTTTTTAGCTACGGCAGAGGCGGCGGTCACCGGGTTTTCAAAATCCGCAAAGATGCCTCCCTTTATGACGTGCAGGCAGGCGGCTGGAGCGCCGTCCGCGCGGAAATCATCGTCAATGTAGTGCCTGCAGGGAGTATTGTGCTCGTAAGTCGCCACGTAGAAAAGCTGGCCTGCGCGCAGCTCGAACTCGTTGACGTGAATCGCATCCTTGCGCACGATTGCAAGCCAGCCTATGGGCTTGGAGAGAGAAACAGCGGCGGCTATGCGCGGGGTGCAATAACTGTCCTTCTCGTAATCAAGCGCAAGCAGAGAAAGGGCAAGCGCATCGCGGACGGGCATGCCCATTTCAATCTTTTCTATGACCGGGTCGGTGTGGGATCCGTTTGTGGCAAGGGCGATGTCTCCGGCGAGACGGATGCAGTTATAGGCGATGTACGGATTTTTTGCCAAGTCACCTTCGAAGCCAGGGCGCGGCATTATGGAAACAGTGCGCCCGGCAATCTTGGCCTCGCGGTTTGGGAACGAGCGCGATGAAACGCGATACATTGTGGCGGATTGTCCGGCGGGAGTTGCTCCGATTGCCACTATGCGTCCGATATACATGTGAAAACTCCTTGGCTTGTATGAATAGTTACGTACGTGCAAACCCACACTGTAACTCCAAATAATGCCTTGGCAAGGATTTTTTGCCAGACTGGGGAAATTTTGAGTCTCTTGCCACTATCCCGCAGGATAATCAGCAGGGGCGACGGGCACTTTCGCATTTCGCCTGCTGTGTTGGCACGGACAATTTTTGTTTACCTGGATTATGAGAGTTTAATTTCTAGTCCTCAGGCGCGTCCCTTGTGTGATGGAGAGCATGATTTCGTCGGCGTGAAGGTTTTCCGGGAAATAGGTGCCGCTGATCTTTGCGCATTTGATGCTGGCGCCCTCAAGGTCGCAGCCGCGGAGATCAACGCCCCGCAGGTCGCAATAGCCGAGGTATGCGCCCCGCAGGCTTATTCCAGCCATGCGGAAAGCCTTGAGGTCAAGGCCGCGAAGGTTTGCGTTTTCGAGGTCTACTTTCTCTCCGTTGCCGCGGGCGGCGTTGAACTTTTCGTGGTTCGCCTCAATGATGAGCGAGAACAACTTGGATTTTTTCTGTTCGAGCATGGCCGCTCCCTTTTTTTATATTTGAGCAAGGATCAGGTTTCGCAAGAGATTCAAGGCGGTGGCGGATGCGCGGCCGCGGATGTTTTCCCTGCCGCCTCGGAACTGGTATTCGCGGACTGCGCTTTTGTCCCCAAACCCAACGGCGATGACCACAAGCCCGAGCGGCTTTTCCGGGCTGCCGCCTCCGGGGCCGGCGATTCCGGTGACGGCAATGCCTGCTCCGGCCTTGAAGAGACTGCGGACTCCCTCCAGCATGGCTAGCGCGCATTCCGGGCTGACAGCTCCCTTGGTTTCGAGAAGCTCAGCAGGGACACCGAGGATATCTCGCTTAATTGAATTGTCATAGGCCACTACAGAGCCGAGGAAGATGTCCGAAGAGCCCGCAAGATCGGTGATGGCCGCTGCTATCATCCCCCCAGTGCAGGACTCGGCAGTGGCAAGGCGGCAATTTTTTTCGCGGAGCAGAATCGAGACTTCGTCCGCCAGGCTGCGTGCTCCGGGACGGAGCACGCTTTGAGGAAAGAGAGCCTTGACTTCGGAGGCCTTTCTGGCCACAAGCTGCGCATCCGTTCCAGCAAGGAAAATCCTGACGCCCTCGAAGGAGGCGCACCAGGCCACGGAAAGCCCTTCAACCCCGCTCGTCACGGGCTTCATTTTTTCCTCGACAATCGTCTCGGGCATTCCGGCCGCGGTGAACATCTCCGTGTACAGATAAGTTTCCATGAGTCCGCGCAGAATGGGAAGAACCTCGTTTGTGAACATCGGATTCAGTTCCTGCGGCGGGCCGGGGAGGAGGATTATCTCCTTTGGGCGGCCCGAGGCCATTTTCTCGCTGGCGAAGCAGCGGAGCCCCGGGGCGGTTCCGGTCCTGTTTGGGATGACCTGGGCGCCTTCGGGAACATTTGCCTGGCTCAGGATGCTTTCAGGCATTGCTTCGCGGCGAAGTTTCTTCCAAAATTCGCGCAGTGACTGGGCGATTGGTTCGTCGCGCTTGAGAGGGAGGCCCAGGAATTCCGCCACGACATCGCGCGTAATATCGTCGGCTGTGGGACCAAGCCCGCCGCTGGTAAGCACGAGATCTGAATCCTTCAGTGCTGAACTGAGGGCATTTTTGAGGGGGACACGGCTGTCCGGCACCACCAAGGCGAGCTGCGGGATTATTCCTATCCCCAGCAGACTCTGCCCGATAAAGGCCATATTCGTGTTTACAGTGGCTCCCTTTAGCAGCTCGTCACCGACGCAAATCAGAGCTACGCGCATTGAATCCTCCCAAAATCATAATCTGGAAAGGTAATTGCCTTTTCGAAAAATCAAAGTGATGAATCCCCTTGCTTTTGACCGGGATGCCGCCTAAATTTGCTTTTTTAAGCTTTTGGAGCAGAGAAGGGTTTTCCTTTTATGGAATGGCTGATGTACATAATTGCCGCGATTGTCGGCTTTATCGCGATGGTCTCTGGAGGTTTTTGGGGGCTTGGCGGCGGCTGGCTGATCGTACCGTGCCTTCTTCTGATGGGAGTCCCTCTGCCCGTGGCGGTGGCGGCGAGCCTGCTGCAAATGATTGCAAGCTCCTTCTACACGGTACTGCGCCAGTTTCCCCATATCGGCTGGGAGAAGGGGGGATGGGGCTGGACGGTGGCTGTGCCGCTTTCCATCAGCTCGTTTATCGGGGCATTATTTGGAGCGCCGTTAAGCAATCTTATGGAAAGGGTTTTCCACAGCCACCTGCCCCATCAGTGTTTCTACATTGTTATTTTGGGCTGGATCCTGATCAAATTTCTCTCGAACGATGATAATGCGGCGGACAACAAACCAAGCATGTCTGTGGCGAAGAGTATCACCATCATCAGCGTGGCGGGTTATTTTATCGGTGTTCTCGCCGCGCTGCTTGGCATTGGAGGAGGCTCAATGACCCGTCCTCTAATGAGGCTGGTTGTCAATGTGCCGGAAAAGACCACGGCGCAAATCGCCCGCCTCTCGTTTTTCCTGACTGCCCTTTCTGGTTCGGTCCCCTATCTGTGCGATACAACAATGCCCTATTCTTATGTTGCAGGTATCGCCGTGATGCTCTCGATCGGGGGAATGATTGGATTCCCCCTCGGGGCCAAGATGCACCATATCGTACTTTCTGCCGGGAAACAAGCCTTTGCCGACAAGGGTTTTGCCATGGTGCTTGGGATTGTCATATTCAGCATCATCTGCAAGATAACCGGCATCGTCCTTGTCGGACGGATTGCAATCATTTTCTCGGGGCTCGGACTTCTTGCCTTCCTGATAGCGATCACCTTGAAATCAAAAAGCATTTTGAAAAAAATGAAAGGGATTTCCGCATCATGAAACTCAAGGTTACCCCCTCTCGCGTAAACGGCACTATTTCCGTACCCGGCTCCAAGTCGCACTCCATACGGGCTGTTGCCATCGCCTGCATGGCCTCCGGCGAATCCGTTATCCGCGCACCGCTGATTTCGGAGGATACCATTTCCTGCGTAAAAGCAGCACGTGCCTTTGGCGCGGAAATCTCAATGGAAGACGGAGTTTGGCGCGTCAAGGGAACCGGAGGAAAACTGCATGACCCTAAACAGATACTTGACATGGGCAACTCCGGCACAAGCCTCCGCATCTTCAGCGGACTTGCCGCCACTGCTCCGTTCCCGGTGCGCTTCGATGGCGACAGTTCCCTGCGGACCCGCCTTATGGCTCCGCTCCTTTCCGGCATCGAACAGCTTGGCGCAAAAACCAGTTCCACGAACGGCAAGTGTCCTCTCTCGATCCATGGCCCCATGCACGGCGGAAGCGCAGAAATCGAGGGCAACTCCTCACAGTTTGTAAGCGCCATGCTCTTTGCAGCCCCACTTCTGGCTGGCAATACAAAAATTCACGTCAGCAACCTCAATGAAAAACCTTATGTTGAAATCACCATAGACTGGCTGCGCAAACAAGAAATCCAGTTTGCCAATTCTCCTGATTTCTCCTTCTTTGAATTCAAAGGAGGACAGCAGTACAAACCCTTCTCGATGTCCATTCCGGCGGACTTCTCCACCGCCACCTTTCCTCTTGTGGCGGCAGCAGTAACACGCGGAAAGGTACGCATCATGAATCTCGATTTCAGCGACCGTCAGGGTGACAAAGCCGTCTTCGAGCACCTCGCTCATATGGGGGCCGTGGTCGAGCGAGGGCCCGAATGGACGGAAGTCTTTCTGGATCACGGGCTCCATGGCGTTCAGCTGGACCTCAATGCCACTCCCGATGCGCTCCCTGCGCTTGCCGTGGCCGCCTGCTTTGCGGAAGGGCGCACGATTCTGGGCAATGTTCCGCAGGCGCGGATCAAGGAAACCGACCGCATTGCCTGCATGACCCGCGAGCTTCGCAAAATGGGCGCCCAAATCACCGAACTCCAGGATGGGATGATTATTGATGGAAGTCCAATGCGTGGCGCGGACTTGGAATCCCACGGAGATCATCGTATTGCAATGGCCCTCGCCATAGCCGGACTTGCAGCAGAGGGCGAAAGCCGTATCAATGCCGCAGAGTGCGCCGCAGTCACCTATCCGGATTTCGTGGCTGATTTCCAGAAGATTGGCGCAAAATTCACCCCTCTTGGCGACTGAACAGAGCCATAAATCCCCTATGTGCTCCTTGTGCTTTTTTAGGCGCAAATTGCCTGGCTTGATAGCAAAAAGAAGCTTCTTTGTGTAAGTTACTGTTAATTTGGCTGATTTTTTGACAGGGATATCTGGCATACCGCAGGAACCCTGATTTCGAGAATAAAATAATTTCATAGGGAGGGCTTATGAAGAAGCTGATGCTAGCATCCTTTTTCCTCGGAGCAATACTTATGTGTGGCTGCGGCATTTTTGAAAAGGAGCCTTACAGGAAGGTTTTCTACTATGACATCGGCACACCCAATACAGAATCTCCCTGTGCGGCACTGTATGAAATCAAGGCCGTTCCCATGGGGCCGTCCGAAGACAAAATGCTTTTCAGGTCTTCCCCCAACCAGCTGGAATACGACGAGTTTAACCGATGGGCTTCGGACCCTCCGGAACTCCTGAAATCTTATTTGAAGCTTGCATTGTTCTGCCGCGAGGGGATGGAAAGCGGCAAATATGTCTTGCAGCTTGATATATTCCGGTTTGAAATGAACCTGCCTGAGCGCTCGGCCGAGTGCTGCCTTGCCTTCTCCCTGATCGATAACGAAGGGAAAACCACCTGGAGAAAGCTCTATCAGCAAAAAGTCGAGGCAAAGCAGGCAAACGCCGGAGCCTTTGCGGAAGCAATGCAGACCGCCGTCAAGGAAATAAGCATGCAGCTTGCAAAAGACCTCCAAACAATCAAGTAGCCGCCAATGATCTTCAAAACCGTCCAGGACAGGCTTGAAATAGACGAGCTGCCGGAGGCCCACGGCTTGTCCCAGCTGCAGGCCGACTATGAGGAGCTGATCAAGGCCTTGAATGCTTCCCCTGCAAAGGAAATCAGCATCAATCTGAAAGGGAAGGATTCCTCAAGTTATGGGATATTGAGCTTCCTTATATCATGCGGAGAGCTTTCTGTAACGCATTCGGCAAAGATATCCTTCCGCAACCTTGAGGATCAAAGCCTCAGGGAGATTCTGAAAAAACTCGGTTTCAATCGCGAAGACGGCTATACGCCGAAACAGTTCCGCGAAGTGAAGCCACAGTCCATTTACCTCTCATTGGGAGAGGCCGCCATCAAGTTTGCCGACGACGTCAAAAAGATCACCGGGTTTGCCGGCGAGCTCCTGCTTTCACTTTGCTATTTGATCCGGCATCCGAGAAAGCTGGACCTGAAGGAAGTCCTTTTTTACATGGACAAAAGCGGGGCCAATGCCGTGCCTATTGTGGTAATGGTCTGTTTCCTTATGGGGCTTATCCTGGCATTCCAGGGGATTATGCAGATGGGGCGCTTCGGGCTTGAGATATTCGTGGCGGACCTCGTGGCCCTGGCAATCGTCAGGGAGCTTGGCCCGCTGATGGTTGCCATAATATGCATAGGAAGGGCCGGCTCCGCATATGCCGCCGAACTTGGCACAATGAAGGTTTCCGAGGAAATAGACGCGATGAGTACGATGGGGCTTAAGCCGGAGCGTTTCCTTGTCTGGCCAAAGATACTGGCGTTGTTTGGGGCGATGCCGTTCCTCGTTATAATTGGAAACATCAGCGGGATAATCGGCGGAGTAATCATCGGGGTTTCGATGAGCGACCTGAGCCTTACGGAATACTGCAACAGGACCATTGCTTCCCTGATCCCCGCAAACATTGTCGAATCCCTGCTTAAGAGCCTTGTCTTTGCAGTGATAATCGCTGCGGTCGGCTGTTTCCGCGGCTTCGAGTCCGACAGGGACGCAAAGGGGGTCGGCAATGCTACCACCTCCTCCGTCGTGACGGGGATTTTCCTCGTGATCCTGGCAGATTTTTTTGTGACGTTCACCTTTCCCCAGATAATGGCGCTTTTCGGGGTGGATTATTAAACTTATGCGCAAGCCTTCTGAAAAAATAGTGATTGAAGTCAGCAAGCTGACCATAGGCTACGACGATTATGTCGTCCTGAAGGACTTGAATTTCAGTGTCAAGGAAAGCGAGATATTTGTGATTCTCGGCGGCTCCGGCTGCGGAAAAAGCACCGTGCTGAAACACATGATCGGGCTCAACAAGCCGATCGAGGGCGATATCCTGATCAACGGAGAAAGCATAGCCAAAGCCGCCGAGCAGGAACAGGAACGGATTTCGCGCTGCTTCGGGGTGCTCTACCAGTCCGGTGCGCTTTTCAGCTCCCTTACGCTTGAAGAGAACATCGCACTGCCATTGCGGGAGTTTACGAACCTTTCGGAAAACGTGATCTCCTCTGTCGCAAAGCTCAAGTTGAGCATGGTCGGGCTTGAGGGGTTCGAGTCCTTTCTTCCTTCTGAAATCAGCGGCGGCATGAAGAAGAGGGCCGGCCTCGCCAGGGCGATGGCCCTTGATCCTGAGATACTCTTTTTCGACGAGCCCTCCGCAGGGCTTGACCCCATCTCTTCCGCCGATCTCGACAAGCTAATCCTGGAACTCCGGGAAAAGCTAGGCTGCACAATGGTGATTGTTACGCACGAACTTGACAGCATATTCACGGTCTCTGACCGTGTGATCATACTCGACAAGGAAAGCAAGGGCATAGTCGGGGAAGGCGACCCGAAATATTTGAGGGATCATTCGGAGAACGCCTGGATCAGGAACTTTTTAAACAGGTCGAACTTGAGAGGTTGATGATGAGCAATGTGGGAAACAAATACAAAGTCGGAATCCTTGTAATCGTCGGTTTTGCGCTCCTGATCTGCGGGCTGCTGTCCCTTGGGGTGCTGAAATATTTCAAGAAAAGCTATGCCTTCTGCACAATCGTCTCGTCCTCTGTGCAGGGGCTTGACAAGGGAGCGAAGGTCAAGCTAAGGGGCGTCACAATAGGAGAGGTTACCAAGATACAGATACTTGAAGGACTCACTGGCATCATCATATTCATGAAATTCGACCCGGATTCCTTCTCAAGGAATTACTATGTGAAACTCAATCTTAAGAACAAGAATATCGAATCCATCTTCAAGAACAGTATCAGTGAAAGCGTCGAAAAGGGACTCAGATGCCAGCTCCAATACACCGGCATAACCGGCAGCCTTTACGTGGAAGTCGACTATTATGATCCTGCTAAATATCCCGCAACCGAGATCGAAATGTCCGAAGAACTTCCTCCTTACATTCCCTCCATCTCGACCGTGACCATAGGCAATATCATGGAGGAATCCCAAAAGGCGATCATCAAAATCGGGCGTATTGACTACGAAAAGATTTCAGTTCAGCTCACGGAATTCATGGAATCTGCGAACAAGATGCTGAAGGACGAACGCATTGAAACAACCTTGACCGAGGTGAAGGCCCTCAGCCAGAACCTGAACGAAGTCTCGCAGGTTATGAAGACCACTGTCACACAGAAAAGGATTGAGGACATCACAGGCAATTTGAGAATGACCTTTGAAAAGGCTGACACGGCGCTTGAGAGCATAAACGGATTCGTCAGCGACCTGCAGGGCAACCTGAAGGAGCTTGAACTTGCCGATACCTCTGAAAAGGCAAGAAATTTTATTGAAGCCTCAAGCACAATGATCAAAAAGGCATTAGTCCTCCAGGACGAACTCAGGCAAAGCATAATAAACCTGAATGCCTCACTTAAGTCAGCCAACGATTTATTCAAATATCTGGAGAAAAATCCCAATTCCCTAATCACGGGAAAGCCCGACAAGCCCGTCGTAGAACACTAGCCTCAAAAGGCAAAAAGTTTTGAATTTCACTTCTGTGAAGCGCCCAGTGTTTTCGCCGAGGCCGACCGACCCTCCAATTCTGCCGCTCAGCTTTGCTTGCGGCAGTATGAAAAGGGTGCGTTGCACCCCGTGCCGCCAGTGTCAAATACCTCGCCTGCTGCGCTGGCTCGAAAAAACAATGTTTTGTTTCTTCAATTCTCCGAGGTGAGCGGAGCTGGGCCGAGGTATTACAGTGCAGGGCACTCGCCATGCCGGAATGCAGCGGCGAAATCTTGGCATTTCCGCTAATTACAAATCAATGTCATCAGAGGCTGGAGAGGAACGTATAGATGCTGTCGCTGATGCCGGGAAGCCCCTCGTGTCCAAAGTCCGGGTATATGAGAAGATCTTTTTTTGATTTGATCTTGTTGAACGCCGCAAACTGGGTGGAGGGAGGGCATATGCTGTCCATGAGCCCGACACCCATGAGCACTTCGGCCTCGATCCGTGGCGCAAGGTGCTGGATGTCGATGTAGCCGAGGCGTTCAAAGATTTCATTTTCACGCTTGTGCTGCGGGTCGAAAAGCCGGAAGTAGGTGCAGAGTTCCTCGTAGGCGCCTTTTGCAAGGTCCATTTCCCATACACGCCTGTAGTCGGATAGAAAGGGAAAGACAGGGGCTGCGAGTTTTATGCGGGGTTCGAGCGAGGCACAGGCAAGCGTGAGCCCTCCTCCCTGTGAACCGCCCGTTGCTCCAACACGGGAGGAATCGATTTCCGGGAAATCCATGACGATCTTCGCAAGCTGCGCGGTGTCCAGAAATATCTGGTGGAAGAGAAGTTTTTCGGGACTCTCCGCATCAAGACCTCGTATGATGTGTCCCTTAAGCGTATTGCCTTTGGCCCCGCCAAGGTCTTCGGAAAGCCCGCCCTGTCCGCGGCAGTCAAGGGCTGCAACGGCAAAGCCCATGGCGACATAGTTGAGCTTGTCATACCAGTCGCCGCTGCTGCCCGAATAACCGTGGAACATCAGGACTGCGGGATGCTTGCCGGAGGCCTTTTTTGGGCGGAGGTATTTGGCGTGGATGCGTGAGCCGTCAACGCCGGTAAAGTAGAGATGGAAACATTCCGCGAAGGGTGCGGGGCAGGAATGTGAGACGAGCTCTGTTTCCGGGTCCAGCTCCCTCATTTTTTTGAGGGACTTGTCCCAGAAGGAGTCGAAATCCTGAGGCTTTGGGTTGCGTCCCTTGTAGGCTTTGAGCTGGTCAAGAGGCATGTCGAGCAAAGGCATGTTTATTCCCTTTATTTTATTCTCAGTGGAGGAGTTTCCATACGCGGTAGAACTCTGTTATTCCCCAGGCCTGGGCGTCACAGCCGCGCTGTGTGTGCGGATAATTGGCATCAATAATTTCTGGCAGATGACCTATGCAGCCGTCGTTGAAGAGCCATTCCGAGGAGGAAAGAATCGCCTTTGCTGTGGAGCGGCCGCTGTCCTTGTAGGTTTTGAGGTAGGCCTCGCAGTAAGAGGGGAACGGCCAGGTCCAGGCTGTTCCGTTGTGATAGGCGGGCTTGCGCCGGGAGTCTTCGTCTCCCTCGTATCTTCCCCAGTAGGGGTGGAGAGGGTCGTTAAGGAGGTTTCGGTTTGGTCCATAGAGCGGCAGTTTGAAGGAAACCTGGCGGTCTGCGAGGCTGCGGATTGCGCCCGGAACGAGCAGGGACGAAGAGGCGCGAAGAATACTTCTTGCGAGTTCGTCGTCATGGATTGCCCCTAGAGTAATGGCAAAAAGCTGGTTTGACCTCAGGTGGTCATCAGGCAGGGCTTTTGAAGCAGGCGTGCCCTTGGAGGCGTGGAGGCAGTCGGAGAGGTATCCTTTGCCGTCAAGCGGGTAGAGCGAGGCGATTGAAGCGGCGACTTTGTTTGCCCAGGAATGCCATTTCCCTTTGTTCCCTTCCTGTTTTGCCAGGAATGAGAGGGCTGCGTGCCAAAGCGCCTGTATCTCTATGGGGTAGCCTTCGCGCGGAGTGCAGGCTGGATGGTTCGTGTCCATCCAGGTAAAGTGAGGTGGGCTGAAGACAAGGCCGCTGGAGGGGTCGACCTTTATTCCGTTCGGGGTGCCAGAGAGGTAGGCTTCGGCGAGGGATTCGAGGACATCCCCGACATTGACACCGGGGCGCACCTTGGTCTTGAGAAAATTCTTGCCTTCCTCATCGGAGGAGCAAAGGTCAGAGCAGGCGACAAAGAACCAGAGTGGCGCGTCGGTGGTGTCCCGGTTGCTGGCGTTGCCTCCGCAAATCATGTTGGGGAGAGTGCCATTTTCGGCAAACTTTGCAAACTGCAAAAGTATTTTGCGGACTTCCGAGATGAAACCGGCTGCGATGAGGCCGCGTGCGCAGATAAGAGTGTCGCGGCCCCAGTCGAGAAACCAGGGATAACCGGCGACGACCGTCTTAAGTTCGTCGCGCCTCACAACAAAGGAGGCCATCGACGAGAGCAGTAGAGACTCAATCCGTCCCGGAGCCGGACGGGTGAGTTCGGCTGGAGATGCTGTTGTTTCGGGCTTGAACTTTTCAGGCTCCATCGGCGTGAGGACCTGTCCGCAGACTTCGACGGTCTCTCCTCCTCCCAGCATGATTTCAAAATAGCCTGGGCTGAAGAGGTCGCCGTAGGCTTCAAGCCCGCGCGAGGCCTCGTTCTCATGGAAGATCGAGTATTGCCATTCTGGTGAGGAATGGAAGTGCCCGCGCATCGTGCTGATGGTAAGCTCACGGTCTTGCGAGGGGTGGAAGCGGAAGCCCTTGTCAAAACTTGAGATTGCGCCGGGCCAGACTTTTTCGGGGCCGGAGGAGGCTTTTGTCTCGTAGTGGAAATTACGGTCCTCGATGTCGGGGCGGATGATGATCCGCAGGATGTGGCGGTCGTCAAGGATTCCCGTGCTGCCCTTTCCTTGTTTGCGGTGGAAGAGGAGTCTTACGGCATTTCTTCCTTCGACAATGAAAGCCGAAACAAGAAGTTCGGCAAAAAGGCCATTACCTACGGGGATGCGGAACTGCCAGGTGCCGCCTCCCTCCTCATTGAGCATGAAGGATTCCGTGTTGTCAAGGGAGAAGGCCTCGGAGCGGCCGTGATGGACGGCCCAAATGCGGCAGCGCCTCCACATGATGTGACGGTCTTCGGGGTGTTTTGGGCTGAGATTTGCCAGGAGAAGGGCGTCGTAACGGCTGCGAAGGACACCCCACTCGGCACAGGCATGAATGATCCCACCTCTTCCGTTTCCGGCAAGAAAACTTCTTTTGCCTCCCTTGAGTGTTGGCGCCAAGAATTCCGTGGAGACCGCACTGATGTCCTGTGCCAGGAGGAGGATTTTTGCCTCATTGTGGACTGATTTGGCGTGGTCGTAGCAGCAGAAGCGCATTGAAAGCGGCGTGTGGCGCGGTGGAACCGGGAGCGGGGTAAAGATTGTGAAATGCCTTCCCGAATCGTCACAAAGGCTGTCATGCTGGGCAAGCACGACGCCATCTTGCACGATGGAGGCCCGGAACGGATCTTCAGCAGAGAGCATCAGCATATGGCGGGGAGGAATGAGGAGCATGCGATCAAGGTCTTCAGGCCAATTCCAGGAACTAAGGGGAGTTTCACAATCCGGAGGGAAGAGGTTTTCGACAAAGGCATATGGGTCGGCAAGAAGAGCGGCGCCGAAACCTGAAGCGGCCGCAGGGTCCGGGATAACTTCTGAACCTTGGACAGAACATTGCAGAGAAAACGCAAGGGCCTGGGCTGCCTGCCTCTGTATGCGCGGAGAACTGACGATTTCGTCCGGTGCCTCAGCCTGTTTCAGTTCTGCAAGGAACTCCTCTTCGGCGCTTAGGCAGAGCACCTGGCCGGGGGAAAGTTTGCAGGAAAGTTTTTTGCCGCTGATTTTTATGGTCACCTTGTGTCCGTCCAGCAGGTTCCAGGAAACTCCCTCGAAGGGCGAATCAATGGCGGGCCAGGAGGGAGATGCCGGCTCATCGCAGTCGAGATTTGCAAGAATCAAGAGGGGATGGGCTTCCTCCGAATCCGTACGGACAAAGGAGAGGACAGTCTTAAGTCCGGAATCCAGGAATTTGATCACGGCTCCTGGATGAAATGCGGGGTGCAGTGAAAGGAGGGAATTCAAACGGGTGATCAATGGAATCTGGTTGACGCTGCTGCCCCAGTTCAAGGCGCGGGACTCGTGCACGTCAATCTTTTCCTCCGCAAACCACTCGACACCATTTGCAAAGCCGAAAGCACCGGAAAATGAGCTTAGCGCGGAAAGGGAGGTGCGCAACTGCGCATAGGTGGTCGAAACCGCCGCCAGGCGGTTGTTGTCATGGGTCTCCGCGTAATGAACCATCAGCCCGTCAGCGCAGCTGGCTTTCGCAGCGTAGGCGAGATAGCGTTCGATCTCCGGGCGTGTGTAATTCTGAAAGAGTTCGGAATACGCCCAGTTCATGTTGGCCTTGTTGAGGAGGCGGAGTGTTACCGCCGGGTCTCCTCCAAGCCCTTCGAGAAGGAAAACCGTATCAGGATACTCGCGGCGGACGCGGGCGATGATATATTCCCAGGCGGGCTGGGGCACCATGTAGCCGGCGTCGCAACGGAAACCGTCCACCCCGCGAGAACACCAAACGAGGAAGACCTCGGCAAGGTAGCGCCAGAGATCGCTGCGGCGATGGTCAAGCTCGGTAAGGTCTCCCCACACTATCCCCCATGCGCCGGGGGAGTGAATGGAGCCGTCGGGGTCGCGCTGCAGCCATTCCGGGTGTGTCTCATGAATTTTTGAGGCCCAGCCCGTGTGGTTGATGGCGATGTCCAGGAAAAGCTTTGCTCCTTTTTTGTGTACGGCGTCGACCAGTTCAAGAAACTGGTCAAGGGGCGTGGCCTTATGGTCAAACTCCGCCAAAGCCGGGTCAATGCCCATGAAATCGAGAGATGCGTATGGGCATCCGTAACGGCCCATCCGCGCATAGACGGTTGGCGTCGGGTTCACCGGAAGGAGGTGGAGTATCCGGCATTTGAGTTTTCCTATGATGTGGTCCAGCTCCTTTATCAGGGAGCGGAAAGTCCCCGAGGGCGGGATCACCGTGAAGCCTGCGTCGTCGAGCTTTTTCAGGTCAGCATCCACAAGATCGGTCAGGGGCTTAGAAATCCGCTTGTCCTGGTTGTGCCCGAACTGCCTGACAAACGCGCAGTAGATGCTGTTTGCGGCACAGTAGGCGGCAGGAGAAACGTTGACATGCACGTTGTCTCCGTCCGGCCAGAGCGGTTCGGGCGCGCCATCCGGGAAGAAGCAGCATTTTGCCTCGAAGTGCCCGGTCTGAAGCAGGGCTATGTCGAGGCGGAACGAGTGTGCGTCACAACGTTCCATTGGCAGGTCGCGCCAATCCTGGCCGCTCCGGGGCTGCTCTGCCTCGACGCTGGCGATGGTTTCTGCCCGCTGGATAGAGGCGCGGCCCAAGTTGGTACGGATAAACGCACGGCCATTGCCGGGTGCGCTAAGATTCAGCGTAAAGGAAAGAATGTCTCCGGCGTAACAGAGCTTGTGCGCCCCTGCTTCGGGTGTCTGCTTCAGTTCGAGCATATGGGCTGTTCTCCTAAAATTTAGATAAGCCCCCCGGCTCTTTTTATTTGACG